>JACCDL010416269.1_pt1 | contig 30697 bp, 36 predicted proteins | sample 7441931 | NCBI WGS metagenome assembly JACCDL01 (sample SAMN15323437, study PRJNA562643) | freshwater metagenome | isolation source: river surface water | place: USA:Blue River Watershed | collected 2017-08-16 | reverse complement strand
TTGTAGCCAATCCTAGCAAAGTTGATAATGTATTAAAATTCAAAAGTATTACTGGTTCTAGCGGTATTTCAATTACCAATACTGCAAATACTGTAAACATTGCTGGAACATTTCAAGTAGTAAATGATCCTAGTCCACAGCTTGGCGGAACTCTAAATATTGGAACAAACAACATAGTAGGAACTGGAGATGTGCAAACAACAGTTCATGGAATTGATATACGAGTACTAAATTCACTAGTACAACTTTTAAATTCCACTAATAACTACGCAGATTTAGATTTAGGATCTTTTACAAATCCTAATACAAGTCAATTTGATTTAGGTACCTTCTAAGGTAGGAGATAAGAATGGCATTAAAATTAAGAAGAGGAACAGACGTTGCAAGATTAACAATAACTCCTTCCGAAGGCGAATTGTTATATACAACCGACACGAAAAAAATATTTGTTGGCGACGGGTCAACATTAGGGGGCAAATTAATTTCAGGTGTTAATCCAGGTGCGGCCCTGGGCAATTTGGCCTTTTATCAAAGTAACGGTGCCGAGTTAGAAGGATCACCGGATCTAAGTTTTAGTAGTGTAACAAATCTTTTACAAGTTAGCAGAGGAACTGTAACAGTCACTAACGAAAGTACTGCACGACCGATGGTTGTTTTAAATTCTGCCTACAGTGGTACAAACTTAAGTGGATCATTAAATTTTTCCCGCTCGAGAGGCAGTTTAAATAATCCTCAAATTGTTCAGTCAGGAGACTTTGTAGGTAGTACAACTTACGAAGCATACAACGGTGTAGCTTTTGATTCTATTACTTCTGTTTCTAGTTTTGTTAGTGCGGCGCCTACACAACAGGGGCCTGCGTTTGCTGTAAATTTTGTCAGTAAAACTGGAACAGGTCCTTACTATGTAACCTATAGTTTTGTTGCGCAGCCCCAAGCTCCAACACAATCAAGAGCCTATGAAATTTCAGGAAACTCCAACGCCAACTACAATGGAGCATATAGGGTATTTTCAAGTACTACCAGTCAGATGACTTTATTCTATACCACTGACCCTGGAGTATTTGGTACTGGAGCAACTACGGCAAGATTAGAGCCTGTAGTTCCCGGTTCTTTAATATTTGCCACAGAAACTCAAAACGGAAATTTATTAAGAACTGCAAAACTTTTTGACAACGGTTTATTTTTTATTGGACCGTTAGCATCTGAATACACCAACGTCCGACCATTGGACCCACTGAGTTCAGGCCAACTGGCTATTAACACTACTACAACTAATGCAGGTCAGACTGCGGCAAGTTCACAGGTAACCCTAAGGACCTATGCAAATACCAGTTTTGGTCAGAGCTTTAACGTGTTAAGATATAGGGGAACACTAACTTCTCCGACTAGTGTGTTGTCCGGTGATGAATTACAAATTTTTAAATGGTACGGTGGCGATGGAACTAGTGCAGCAGTTGCAGCAACTTTAAAAATAACTGCCGACAATACTGTATCCACTGGCAAAGTTCCTGGAGCATTTACTTTCCAAACAGCCAACACATCTTCGGGCGTCTTAACTGATGCAGTAAAAATTGATAGTAACCAACAGACTACATTCTATGGTGCTGTAAAACGAAACGGTTTAGAAATTATTTCTCCGAACTATATAAGTGTATCGACTAGTGCCAGCTACGCATTAAGTCTCACAACTTCCACAAACGTATTAATAGTACAAAACCCAGGGCTAACGGCTACACTAACATTACCAAGTACACCTGTTGACGGGCAGGTCTGTTCTTTCAGCGTAGTTCAAGAAGCAGTAGTTTTAGCTGTTGGAGGATCGCCTACAGTTATTCCTTCATTTGCAGGTTCTGCAGCAATAGGAACAACTTTTAGATATGTCTTTAGAGCAACTCCAGTGGCAGCATGGTATCGCATAGGATAAATTATGCCTTTAAATGTTTGGACTCAGGCATCTGGTTATAGTCTGGGAATTTTTTCTGAAAATACCCAGCAAGAAATTTCATTACCAGTATCTACTAGCACTGGTATTACTTTTAAGGTAATATCAGGAGAATTACCGCCGGGTCTAAGATTAGTAGGAAATAAAATTATAGGTAGTGCGTATCAAGTTCCGAGGCCGACTACATTTGAATTTTGTATAAGAGCAAGCGCAACTGCTGGCATTGCTGATCGAACATTTAAAATTACTGTAGAAGGTGAGAGCGTCCCATTCTTTGTTACACCAGCAGGTCCGCTAGACGTTGCAATACCGCAGCAGTTCTTTGTATTAGATTCTAGCTATGTTAATTACCAAATAGAAGCCTATAATACATTTACGCCTTACAATAATAATATTAAATTTTTTATTGCCAGCGGGGAAGGGGTCTTGCCGCCAGGTCTAAGACTAAGCGAAACAGGGTTATTGTACGGTCTAGTTGAACCTGCGTACACACTGAAACCAGCAGATGGCGATGGATCTTTTGATAACACATACTATGATACTGTTGCATTTGATTTTGGACAACGGCCAACCAACGGTTATGACTCATATACTTTTGACCTAGTAACATTTGACTATAGTTTAAAAGCACGAGCACCAAAAAAGCTAAACAGAAACTACGGATTCACCGTAACAATTACAGACGGTGACAATGTTGAAAAAAGAAGTTTTAGTATTTTTGTCGTTGGTGATGATTACTTTAAAGCAGATAACGAAACAATTTTAAATGGTACAGGTCTGTTTACGGCAGATAATACCTACCTAAGAAATCCAATATGGCTAACTCCTAGCAACTTAGGAACGTATAGAGCCAATAACTATGTAACTGTATTATTAGATACCTACGACATATACGATGTATTTTACGATATCGAAGTTGTAAATGCACAGACATCGATGATGTCTATTAAAAAGGCACTAACAGATAACATTGCCGGCGGAACAAAGATTACAATAAAAGATCCTAGTAGTGTACCGCAATATGGTCAATATATCTGTTTTAATAATTTAGTAATCGGTGCTACATCGCAGACACATCAAATTAGCGCAGTGGCATCTCTTGGTAACAATGAATACAGACTGACTGTTGTACAACCGCTAGAAGTCGATATACCTAATGGAATTTTATTCTATAGTGGTACCTTGAGCCAACTTCCGCCTGGTATGAATTTTGACGAAACGACAGCTGAAATTTTTGGAATCGTTCCTTATCAGCCTGCTATTACTAAAGAATATACTTTTACTGCTAGTGCATTTAGAGTAGCAACTAGTGGAGAAATTGCAAGGTCCTATCGAGTTTTTACAATAAAACTACAGGGAGAAATTGAAAGTTTTATCAACTGGGCCACACCTAGTGACCTAGGAACTGCAAACGCAAACTTTATTTCGACATTAAAAGTCGAAGCCCTAAGTAGTATTCCAACTGCAACAATTGTCTATACACTAATAAGTGGGCGGTTACCACCAGGGTTAACATTAAATGTTGACGGAGAAATTGTAGGAAAGATTTCACAGTATCCGACAGCAACATCAAGTGGTTTGACCTATTTTGATTTATCAACAACTCCAACTACATTTGATGGAGGCTCTACCAGTTTTGATTACGAATATATTTTTACAGTACAAGCGCAGGATCAACTAGTTTATAGTGCAACAACAAGAACATTTAAAATTAAGGTTGAAACTCCAAATCAATTAGTTTTTAGCAGTATAACTACTAAACCATTCCTTACAAGAACACAAAGAAACTACTGGAAAGAGTTCATAGACGATACTACAATTTTTACTCCAACGAGCATCTATCGACCTAACGATCCTAACTTTGGAATACAAACTAACTTGTCTATGGTAATTTATGCTGGTATTGAAACCACAGATGCGGCAAAATATATAAGTGCTATAGGCCTAAATCATAAAAAGAAACGTTTCCAATTTGGAGCAGTTAAAAAGGCAACAGCAATTATTCCCGGTACAAGGACAGCAGTCTACGAAGTTGTATATGTAGAGATGATTGATCCTTTAGAACCCAATGGTAAAAAATTACCGTCTAGCATTGTCTATAGTCCAGAACCCAGCCTTAAAACTATAGACAGGTCTGACGATTTTTATCAAGGAGGCTATGCCAAACCTAACCCGTCTAGAGAAGCAAAAATGGGCCAGTTGGGGTTGGATACTGGAAGAAACGATCCTCTATTACTAAGCATCGACTCGGCAGGCTACGACACATCGACCGCTAATGGAGAATCTTACTTTCCTAACAGTATAAGCAACTGGCGTAGCAGAATTAAAAAATGGGAAGATGATGCAGGCGCAGGCCTAGCCAACGAGCGTAACTATTTGCCTCTTTGGATGCGCAGTATTCAACCCGGAGGAAACCAAGAATTAGATTTCCAACTTGCTGTACCACTTTGCTATTGTAAGATTGGAAGGGCGGACGATATACTTTTGAATATCAAATTTAGTGGATTTGATTTTAAATTATTAGATTACACCGTTGATAGATATATAATTGACTCGGTCAAGGGTGAAACAGCAGATAAATACCTTGTATTTAAAAATGATAGGATAACAGTATGACAAGTGCAATCGACGAAAGTGTAATTGATGAAACTTACCCTGTAGCAGGGCAAGACAACGATACTCAAGGATTTAGAGATAATTTTGGAAATATTAAAACTGCGCTAGGTGTTGCCGGTTCAGAAATTACCGTCTTACAAAATAACGCTGTGCTTAAGGCATCAGTAGATGGTAACAACTCAACTGTCACTAATAACATGGCCGGTAGCACTATTAGAAACGGTAAACTACAAGGTATGGCATTGAATGTTATATCTAACAGCAGTGGCGATAATACCATTATCCTTAATGCATCGAACGCTTCAGTTTATAATATAACAAACATTGATTCAAACACTACTATACAGTTTAATGCTGGTTGGCCAACATGGTCTACACTAAGCGATCCTAGTCTAGTGTCTGTACGTGTAATGCTCAAGGCAAAAAGCGGGCTGGGGTCAAGTCCTATTATTACACTGGCTGCTGGAGCAAATACCCTAATTGCCGATACTTCATCTGCATGGTACACAACTGCAACACCGTCCGTTACTATGACTGTTAGCCATACAACATTGAAATATAAGGTCATTGAAGCATTTAGTATCGACGGCGGCACGACCGTTTTTGTAAGATTTTTAGGCGAATACTAATGCATCCATTAATTGGCGATCTAGCATCGTTAAAGGATTCGGACGTTGAAAATAAGATAAATGATTTATCTAGAAAGTATTTCATGTCTCCGAATCCTTTACTACGCGAACAAATAGTTCTAGCATTGAACACTTATAAAGAAGAATTGGCAAAGCGTAGAAGTAAAGAACTCGAAAAAATGATGTCTGGCCAGGGCAAAGATATTGACAAACTCATTAAAGTCAACTAAAATGTTGACATGAATTTAGACAAATATAGCAACCCTATTTTTAACGAAAAAGAACTGTTCGATGCTGTCTACACTGGGCATCAATTTGATCCGTTTAACACATACATTGTTGACCGGCGAACAGACAATATCAAAAACTTAGAAAACCATCTTGGCTTTAAATTTCTCGAGCCGTACGAAACTCATTTTGAAATAAAAGATTACGACTTTGCTAGTCAGCAAATTTGGAATATGCCAGAAGACTATAAAAATTTAGATATTGAAAATTGGCTGCGAGAACAATGTCCGCCGTGGGATCCTGAAACATCTAGATTAGAAGAAGAATTGGTTCAGTTTAAAGCAAGAAACATGCTAGATCTGCTACGATGGTTAAAATATTTTGTAGATATTTGTTCGAAAGAAGATGTAGTTTGGGGCATCGGGCGAGGATCCAGCGTAGCCAGTTATGTACTGTACTTAATTGGCGTACATAATATTGACCCGATCAAATATAATTTAGACTGGGAAGAATTCCTGAGATAAGTAATAGCATAATCCAAGGAGATTAATATGGGAATGAAAGAACAACAAAGATCATCATATCGTTCTATGCAGGGCAAAGAAGTTGATATGCACAAGTTAGTAATGCAAAATGAAATGACTGTAGCTATCGGCAACGTCAAAGTAAACGCTAGAGGCGATGAACTTGGTGTCGGTGGAAAAATTATTCGTAAACGCGAAGAAGTTCTAAGATCAGCAGCACCTGTTAGGCAGGTTCAAGAAAGTAACGTACCGCAAAAGTCTATTTCTAACATGGATCCAGAGGGCAACGAATGAACGTAGTCAAAGGTAAAATAGTTCCTTTACGTGATAATGTATTAATCACGGATATGAGTTTTGACGAGCAAAAGACTGCGTCCGGAATTATTATTCGCAGTGACGACGGAAAAAGCGAAGGAATTAAACCACGTTGGGGTAAAGTGTGGGCTGTTGGTTCAGAGCAAAAAGATATTAAGGTCGGTGAGTGGATTTTAGTTGAACACGGAAGATGGACTCGAGGTATTACTGTTGAGGACGAATCCGGAGACGAGATTATAATCCGTATGGTAGAAACCAAAAGTATCTTGCTGTCTGCTGATGAAAAGCCCAATGATGTTTACACAGGCGGAATGAGCAGTACCCAACAAGGACAGGTATTCACTCCGGATATGTTTGCCAAGTAGTTTGGGCATAATTGAAAAAAAGGGCTATTGACTAGCCCTTTTTTTATTGCTATAATAAACCTATGAGATGTCAATACTGTAAACAAGAGTATAGCCCTGCATGTGACTATCAGCAAGGACGCTGTCCTCATCACCCGCCCTACATTAATCCGCATTCGATGCGATTCCTTAATTTGTGGCAAACTATTAAAGGATGGTTCAAATGAACGAAAAATTCAAATCGATGCTATTAGAATGTTATAGCCCGTATGCCGTAGAACAAATCGATTACGAAAAATTTGCAAAAATAATTTTGCAAGAGTGTATCGGTATCTTAGAAAACGACCGCAATTATAATAAGTGTGTATATACTACATGGGATCAAAGTCAGGCCAAGTGTGTATCGGCAGAATTGGTTAAAAACATATGCGATCATTTTCAAATCGAAATTAAAACTGGAGTAAAAGGTGAAAGAACTGTGGGTTGAAAAATATCGTCCAAGCACCCTAAAAGGATACGTGTTTAGGGATGCTGGACAAAAAAAGCAAATCGAATCTTGGGTTAAAGAACAATCTATTCCGCATCTACTGTTTAGCGGTAGTGCAGGCATAGGCAAGACAACCCTGGCTAAAATTCTTCTAAATGAGCTAGAGATTTCCGAACACGACATTCTAGAAATCAATGCCAGTAGAACAAACTCGGTTGACGATGTACGAGATAAAATTATTAACTTCGTACAAATGATCCCGTTTGGTAGTCCGTTTAAGGTAGTACTGCTAGACGAGGCAGATTATTTGAGTCCAAACGCACAGGCAGCACTTCGTGGTGTTATGGAAGAATATCATGTAAATGCAAGATTTATTCTTACCTGTAACTATCCAAATAAAATTATCCCTGCTCTACATAGTCGTTGCCAAGGATTCCATGTAGAAAAATCGGACCAGTTTGAATTTTTCAAACGTGTAGAACACATTCTCAAAGAAGAAAATATAAAATTCGACGAAGAAACCTTGGCTAATTTTGTTGCGGCATACTATCCTGACCTCCGAAAAACAATTAACACAGTACAACAAAACGTAAGTGACGGAAAATTACATAGCCCTAACAAGGGAGACGAAGCTGTCGATGATTATAAATTTAAAATGGTAGAGCTGTTTAAAGAAGGACGAATCACAGAGGCAAGAAAACTTGTTTGTGGACAAGTTCGACCTGATGAAATTGATGAGATCTATCGCTGGCTCTATGATAACATTGCTATGTTTGGTAATGATGCTAGACAGGAAAAGGCCATTGTTATTATTAAGCAAGGTCTTGTCGATCATACTCTTGTAATGGATCCAGAAATTAATCTGGCCGCTACACTGATCAAACTCTCTACAGTATGAAACAAAAGCTAAAAGAAGCATACATGAAAACCGCAGAGATATTTGCGGAATTAAGTCATGCACGTAGATTACATGTTGGTGCTATCATTGTAAAAGATGATAGGATCATCTCAATTGGTTATAACGGCATGCCTGCTGGCTGGGATAATAATTGCGAAGATAAAGAATGGATGGACCGCGATGCAGGTGGTTGGCTTGGCCCAGAAGAAATTGAAGAACGTTGGCCTCACGCTGAATACAATGAAGACGCTGAAGAAGAATATCGATACCGTCTAGTAACTAAACCGGAAGTTCTACATGCAGAAACTAATGCTATTGCTAAATTGGCTCGAAGTCCGGAATCTGGACTTGGTGCTGACCTATTTGTCACTCACAGCCCTTGTCTGGATTGTGCCAAGCTCATTTATCAGAGTGGTATTAAGCGTGTGTTTTATGGCATGGCTTATCGCAACTCTGATGGTACGACGTTCCTCGAAAAATCGGGGGTAATTGTTGAACAACTAGAAAAGGGCTCCTAAGAGCCCTTTTTTTAAGAGTCGCCGTAAATCGATAGCACCTCCTTAACTGCTTCGTGACGTTCAATGTCCTTATGATCAAACCGCACAATGTCAATGTGCTTCATCTGTTTGTCTTTGAGTAGGTTGCAGAAATTAATCAAGCCATTATCGTTTAAACGATCTGCTTGAGCTAAATCACCTGTAACTACCATCTTAGAGCCCTCACCGAGTCGGGTTAGTAGCATTTTCATTTGATTTACTGTAGCGTTCTGCATTTCATCCGCTACTATATACGCATTTTTAAAAGTTCTGCCTCGCATGTAGGCTAATGGACTTATTTCAATAACACCTTCCTTTAGCATTTCTGCTATATCTGATTGTTTATAATACTCTCCCATAACGTCAAATATAGGCCTTGTCCAGGGTGCCATCTTCTCATTCAAGTCACCTGGTAAAAATCCTAAATCTTCATCTACGGAAACGGCGGGTCTAGTAACTACGATTTTATCAACTAGCCCTTCCTGATACAACTTAATTCCGTGCATAACTGCCAACATAGTTTTGCCCGTGCCCGCTGGGCCAATAGCAAAAACAATGCTAGTTTCTTCGTTTTGCAGTTTTTGTAAGTATGTTTTTTGATTTGGCGAACGTGCTGACATCACTACACGCTGCTTCTTTTGAGGAAGGTATGGTTGAAAATCTATTACTTTAACTTCTGATGTAAAGCGTTTCTTCACTCTTTTACTCATCTAGTTTATCTCCTACTCGGGTAAGTAGGACAATGTAGCGACCGCCCAGTAACTACAGAGGTCCTACAAAATTATTTAACAAATCCCTAGAAAATTAAACTGATATGTTATCATTTTAAACCAGCTAAATAAGTATAACATATTCTGGAACCTAATTATGTACGATATTTTAGACGTTTTACGCAATGTCGAAGATTTATATGAAAATAACACTAATCTAGCTATCTTAAAAGATGTAGAGCGTGTGTTTGAAGAAATGGACATGTATGTCTACGAAAACTGGCTCGACGGCGAATTAGCCTACGGGCCGCAGGTTGACCGTCACTGGATTACTTGTGCATTTATGTGGCCCAAGGATAAAATGCCAAATCCAACTGCGGCAAAGCGGTTGTTAGAATTAGGCTGTAAAGTAAAATATCAGCGCAGTCATCTAGTAGAACCTAGAAAAATTAAAACACCAGAAGACATTCGTCCGGGTACTAAAAAAGGTAAACTAGACAGGCACCCTATATGGATTGTTGAAGTTCAAATGCCTAAAAAAGTTGCATTTGATATCTATAAAGGCTACATGACTAAGATGAAGGCAGAGGAAACAGAAACAAAGAAACCCCCTGTTTCAAACGCTGCACCAGCTCCAGCAGTTGGAGCGCCGGCGGCAACAACACCTCCGGCAGGTGGAGCGCCGGCGGCAACTCCAGCTACACCAGCATAAGGATTAGCAATGTTAAACGAAAGTCTACGTGAAGCAGATCTAAGACACTTTGTTAAAAAAGTGTTTGACATTGATTCTTACAAAAGTAAAATTGGCAACGACGCCGATATTATTGTGCTGAGTTTTACTGTCGAAGGCGAAGATCCTGCTAAAGATTTAGAAAATTTTATTGAGATGGGTTTCGAATTCGTGGTCGATGCTGATGTAAGTTCAGGCGAAACAGATGATGGAACATACAAGGTTTTTGTAGAACTAGAAAGAACAAGGCATGTTGCAAAAGAAATTAGAGAAATGCTAGACGGTATTGAAAAGATTACTGGCATGGATAAATTAAAATTTAGATATTTTAAAAGTTTTAAAAGCATTGAAGCAACATTAGAAAACTTAGAAAAATATATTCCTACTAATAAAAAAGATTATGAACTAGCAACTGATAGAAACAGTTTTAACAACTTCAGTAATTTTTTTAGTAATAGTTCAGTTGACGAATTGGATGTAGTAGATGAAACCATTACCTTTAAACGTAATATAGGTGATGTTGTTAAATTTAATATAATTGAAAGCGGCCCAAAAGAATTTGTATATGGTCAGATACAAGGTCCTATCATGCTTGAAAGCAAGCATGTTAGTGAAATTTTATTCCTAACAAAGTATATAGGAAATTACAATATTACAAAGATAAAAGATACATTTATCTTTGAAAGAAATAACTGGGCAGTTGCACTAGAAAGGAAACAATAATGTCACAAGGTTTTGATTTTGATTTTACACAAGATAAATTTACAGCAATTATCGGAAAAAATCCATATGCTGATCACTGGTATGAAGCACTCTGTCAAATTTTGCCCGATTACGATATTAATACAGTTCCCCGTGTTGCGGCCTTCTTGGCACAAACAGCACACGAGTCAGGCAACTATCGTGCAATTAAAGAAAACCTAAACTACAAAGCAGAAAGTTTGATGCGTGTCTGGCCGCGTTACTTTCCAGATATGGCCACTGCTAAGGCATATGAAAAACAACCAGAACGTATTGCCAACAGAGCTTACGCTAATCGTATGGGCAATGGTCCAGAAGAAAGTGGTGACGGTTGGAGATACTGCGGACGTGGTCTAATCCAATTAACTGGAAAGAGTAACTATGAGCGTTACGCTGAAAGTTTAGAGATTAGTGTAGAAGAAGCAGGCGAACATCTACTTACTTTTGAAGGATGTGTACAAAGTGCCGCATGGTTCTGGGAAGCTAATAACTTAAACCAGTGGGCAGACAAAGGCGACATCCTGACATTGACCAAACGTATCAACGGTGGAACACTAGGCTTAGACGACCGAATCAAGCATTATAACCACGCTATGCATGTTCTAGGAGCACACTAAAATGTGGCAAATTACGTGGATGCTAGGTTTGCTGCCAGACTGGTTCTGGCATGTTATAACTATAGGAGGTGCAATAGCACTAGTTGCTGCCTGGCTACTCAAACGTATTCCATTTATTAGTCAATACAATTTACCATTAAAAGCAATAGGTATTATTGCATTGCTGTTAGGCGTGTGGATGGAAGGTGGCATTGCTAATGAAGAAAAGTGGCAGGCTAAAGTTGCTGACATGGAAGCTAAACTTAAACAAGCCGAAGAAGCCGCTAATAACAAGAATGTAGAAATACAAGAAAAGATTGTTACCAAGACAAAAGTTATTAAAGAAAAAGGCAAGACACAGATTGAGTATGTAGATCGTGTTATTACTCAGGATAAAGAAGTTATAAAATACATTGAGCAATGTCCTGTACCAAAAGTAATAATCGATGAACATAATAAAGCCGCAACTCCCCCGGAAGTTATTAGAGAATTAAACAAAGCTGCGGAGGGTAAGAAATGAAAAAACTTATTCTTGGCCTTTCTATTGTTGTGCTAAGTGCTTGCACAACTGTACCAGTTAAGCCTAAATTTCCAGAAGCTCCTCAGGCACTAAAAGAAAAGTGCGAAAGTCTTAAAAAGATTGAAGGCGACAAAGTAGCTATAACAGAAATGTTAAAGGTTGTAATTCACAATTATACATTATACTATGAATGCTATACCAAAGTAGAAGGCTGGCAAGAATGGTATGATACACAAAAGAAAATATACGAAAGTGTAAAATGAAATTTTTAATTATTGTAACACTATTTTTGTCAGGATGTGCTATTACAAACCCAGATGTTCAAAAGTCAGTATCTAAAGACCAAACTATGGAAAAGATGGCAAAGGCTGCACTGATTAACGATATGTTAAACAGTCCAGACCCGCACGTTAGAGCTAAAGGTGCAGCTATTGCAGAGAAGTTTTTAGTTGAACCAAAGAAAAATATATTCGGATTTTAAAGGAGCAATAGATGGCATTACATGATTCCATTTTAAAATTAATCAATAAAGAACCCAAAGACGCAGATGCACCTAAGCCTGCGCCAGGTTCTAGAAGTGAACGTGAAGCTAAAATTAAAGACAAAGCAGGTATGGTTATTTCCGTATTTGCATTATTTCTAGCAGTAAATTCTTGGTACGGTGGTAAACTATCTAGTACAGTATTAAACAATACTCTAGGTGCTAACAATACATGGGCACAATATCAAGCTAAAGCAGGTCGTGGTGTTAGCTACGAGATTGCTGCCAAGACTACCAACGACAAAGAATTAAAGGCAGAATTCCAAGCTGAGAAAGAGCGCATGGAAAGTGATAAGAAAGAACTTGCTGTAAAGGCTCGTGCTATGGAGGCTGCTCGCGATGAAGCTAAAAAATCTAGTCCTTGGATTGGTTATGCAAGCACAGCCTATCAACTGGCTATTGTAGTGTTATCCGCAAGTATTCTTGCAGTTAGTATGCCAATGTTCTGGGCTAGTTTTGGAGTAGCAGCAATTGGCATAGCATTAAGTGCTAACGGTTTATTCTTATTCTTTTAAGAATATAGTTATTAGGAGCGAACAATGAGCGAAGAAAAAAAGTTAAGCGCAAGCGAACAGAAAAAAGAAGATTGGATGAATAGTAAATGGCGTCCAATGATGGGCTGGATGTACATGATTGTTTGTACCATGGACATGGTTATATTCCCAATACTATGGAGTTTACTACAAACCTTTAATAAAGCTCCTATTACACAATGGCAACCGTTGACCTTACAAGGTGCTGGTTTATTCCACATTGCAATGGGTGCTGTACTTGGTTTAGCGGCATGGGGCCGAACACAAGAAAAACTTGGAGGAGCAAATAATGGCGGTCTACAATCAATGGCACCTAGCGGCCCAACAACATTTGGCGCTCCGGCAGCAGGCGGTTTCGGCGCACCAGCTCCGACAAGTTTCGGCGCACCAAGCACCCCAAGTAGCTTTGGCGGAGGCGGCTTTGGAAGCACACCTGCGCCGACAACTGGATTCGGAGGAGGGTTCGGTGGTCCAGTTGCAACAACAGCATCCGGGAAAAAAATAATCCCAGATGAGCCGCAACCTTTATTATAAGGAGAGTGAAATGAAATTACTTTTCACATTGTTAACAAGCCTTGCATTAGTTGGAACAGCTTACGCAGGCGGTGAAATAAAAGAAGTCTGCAAAGACAAAGTAGATAAAGCCGGAAAGGTTGTCAACGGTAAAGATGGCAAACCTGTACAAGAGTGTAAGAAAATCAAAGTACACAAGAAAGTAGAAGGCGAAAAAGTACCAGACGGTAAGAAATAATTCTTTCCGCTTGACAGGTCAATGTAAATAGTGTATTATCACTTTTACTTGACCTGTTTTTACGACTATGAACGATTATTATAAAACTTTAGGGGTTAATCAAAATTCTAGCCCGGACGAAATCAAAAAAGCCTATAGAAAACTGGCCAATCAACATCACCCTGACAAAGGGGGCGATCAAGCCAAATTCAAAGATATCAGTGTTGCATACGATACTCTGAGCAATCCTCAGAAGAAGGCCGAATACGACCATCAACAACAGTACGGAAACGGTCCGAGAGTAAATGTACATTCTGGGAATTTCCAAGACTTTGCAGATATTTTCGGTCATAACCCATTTGCAAATACTCCATTCGGAGATATTTTTGGAAGGCACTCGAGGCGTAACAGAGATTTAAACATTCAATGCCAAATTACGCTACTTGATAGTTTTCAAGGAAAACAATTAGAAGCTAACTTTACCCTTCCAAGCGGTAGACAACAAACAGTTGCAATTAATATTCCAGCAGGTGTAAGCCATGGGGAGACTATTAGGTATCCCGGATTCGGAGACGACTCGCATCCTAGCTTGCCGAGAGGAAATTTAAACGTTACGGTAGTTGTATTACCTGATCCTGTTTTCAAAAGAGTTAACGATGATCTTTATACCGAAGTTGCAATAAACCCAATCGAAGCTATGATCGGGTGTCGTAAAAAGGTTAAAACAATCACCGGTAAAGAATTAGAAATAGATGTAAGACCAGGAGTAGAATCTGGCACAGAATATGCTGCCGATAATAGCGGTTTTATTAATCCGCATAATGGTAGCAGAGGTCGATTTGTTAGCATTATACAAATTCGAACACCGGTAATAAAAGATCCAAATATTATCAACCAACTTAGACAAATTAATCAAGCATTGACTTGACTTAAAGATATACAATAGTTACAATAATAAAAAGGAATTAAAATGGTCGAACCGAGTGATAATCTGCAAGCAGTCTTTGAAAAGGCTATTGAAACAGCAAAAAAACTACACCACGAGTACCTCACTATTGAGCATCTTTTGTTTGCTATGCTAATGGAAGAAAGTTTCTCTAAATGTGTACAAGGGTATGGTGCAGATGTCGATGATATGCGTAAGCGTCTAGCAGACTATCTACAGACAAAATGCGACGAGATAAAAATTGAAGATGTCGTAGTTAAACCTAAAAAAACACAAAGCGTTGAACGAATTTTAAATCGTGCATTTACGCAGGTATTATTTAACGGTCGGCAGCGCATCGAGCCAACTGACGTATTCCTAGCTATGATGGGAGAAAAACGTAGTTGGGCATTTTTCTACATTCAAAAAGCAGGCATTGACAAAGATAAGTTCGCCGACTACTTGAATAGTAGCGTAGAAGAAGACGAAGAAGAACAACAACAAGACGGACATAGTGTTAAGGCCTTGACAGCATTTACAACAAACTTAAACGATCAAGTTAAGAAAAATAAAATTGACCCTGTAATTGGTCGGGTAGAAGAGCTAGAAAATATTGCGCTGGCCTTGGGTCGACGTAACAAAAATAATGTAATCCTAGTCGGAGATCCTGGTGTAGGTAAGACTGCTATAGCAGAAGGACTTGCCTTCAATATTGTTAAGGGTGCAGTTCCAGAATTCCTTAAAGATTACACAGTCTATAACTTGGATATCAGTGCTATGCTTGCTGGATCTAAGTATCGCGGTGACTTTGAAGAACGATTTAAAGCAGTGATTAAAGGACTTCAAAAGAAAGGCAAGACTGTACTATTCATCGACGAAGCACACATGATTAGCGGAGCAGGTAGTGGTGGTAATAGTGCCAACGATCTTGCCAACATGATGAAACCTGCACTGAGCAAAGGAAACATTAAAGTTGTTGCATCGACTACTTGGGAAGAATATCGCAAGCACTTTGAAAAGGATCGTGCATTGATGCGCAGATTCCAACGCATTACAGTCGATGAGCCTACGCAAGAAGTAACATTGCAGATTCTCAAAGGACTGAAAAAGTACTACGAACAATTCCATAATGTTAAAATTAAAGACGATGCACTACAGGCTGCGATTAAACTTAGTGTGAAATATCAAACTGATAAAAAGTTACCTGACAAGGCAATTGATCTAATCGACTGTGCTGCCAGCCGCTTTAATCTTAAACTAGCTGAAGAAAGACTTATTAGCGAAGTTGAAGTTCAATATGAACTTAGTAAAATGATTAACTTGCCAGAAGAGCAGATCGCCGAAACCGAAAGTAAAAATCTTGCAACGTTGCAAGACAATCTGAGCCAAGAAGTGTTTGGCCAAGATCTAGCAGTTCAGGAAGTAGTTGACAAGATCCTTATTGCGCAGGCAGGTCTTAAATCAGAAAACAAACCTATTGGTAGCTTTGTGTTTATGGGTCCAACTGGATGTGGTAAAACGGAAACTGCCAAGGCACTTGCTAAGAACCTAGGCGTCAAATTACTACGTTTTGACATGAGTGAATTTCAAGAAAAACATAGTATTAGTAAGTTAATCGGTAGCCCGCCTGGTTATGTTGGGTTTGAAGACGATGCAGGACAACTTATTACACAGATCCAAGAGAACCCCAATGCTGTTTTACTATTCGACGAAGTTGAAAAGTCGCATCCAGATGTTAGCACAGTCCTGCTACAGATGATGGATAATGGTTTTATTACTGGATCAAATGGTAAACGTGCAGACTGCCGTAACCTAATCCTAATTTTAACAACGAATGCTGGAGCACAGGAGTCGGAAAAGAATACAATTGGATTTGGGAGTCAGCAAAAAGACTACAGCGATAACGAATTGAAGAAATTCTTTGCACCCGAATTCCGTAATCGATTAGATGGAGTTGTTACCTTTAAGAAATTGTCCAAGGATACAATGTCCAAGATTGTTGTTAAGTTTGTTGACGAACTACGCGAACAAGTTAAGGAAAAGGCTATTCGTATCAAAATTGATAAGGAAGCAATTAACTGGTTGCTAGAAAAAGGATTTGATCCTAAGATGGGTGCGAGGCCGCTTGCCCGTGTAATTGATAAAGAAATTAAACGTCCGCTGGCTAAGATCATGCTGTTTGGTGATTTAAAATCTGGTGGATGGTTGACTATTACTGTAGAAGATAACAATATTGTTCTAGTTACTAAACCAAAACTGCCAAAGGTACCATTGTTATCGGTTGAGAATAAAGAAAATGTTGCAGAAACTGACTAAGAAGCTGTTTATGGAAAAATACCAGTACAAAGCTGTACTGGTATCAGCTTTGGCCAACTCTTTTAGAGATAAAAATTTAGAAACTGTTTTAGAAAAGCTAAAATCTCAACATTCATTGTTTCAAGCAGGAAGGCTTCCTCGGTATAAAATTTCTGGTCCTAAATCCGAGGAGGACTTTACCTATGCATATTCATTACAAAAATCATTTAAAAAGTTTGAAAATTTTGATGTTAGGGTAGAAACACCGTTTATTAGTTTCTACACTAACAACAAAAAGGATATCGATTGCCTGATAAAACTAGGCAAAGAAAAAATCAAGTATATCTCTGTGCCCCCAGAGGATAATACATTAGAACCCAATACTATTATACTTCCCAAAGTACCTTATGATTACAAAGTTACCATTGGAAAGACTACACAAAAACACGATGCTTTTTTAGGCTGGGCCGATTCGATTCAAAATAAAGTCAAGATGACAAAGAGTTGCCGTAGGATGTTAGAGCGAAATAGTAGTTGGGGCGGGACTTATTTTTATATCAAGGGCGATAACATGCTTCTTATGGCAAAAATGCACTTAGGAAGCTCTGTAAGTAAGATTGAACGTATAATTCAAACTGCTAAGTAAGTTCTTATAATTGTAATCTCGATAAATATATTATCGTACAGGTTACTGTACTGTTTACTTTTGAGATAAAATATGCGTATTAAAGAACTATTAGAAAGCAGAAATTCTGACAAAAACGACGAGTTTGTTAGGCACGAAGGCAACAAAAAAGTTATTAACTACGATCTTGTTGAAGATTTAGCATTCTTTATGCACGACGATGACGATACATACAGACGTCATTTATACCCGCCGGCGGCTCACTGCCTTGATAGGTTTAAATCTAAAAAAGCAGCAAATCCATCAATTTTTACAAATGCTGTTAAAGAAAGCTATAAAAACTATCTTAAAAAATTTAAAATACGCGAACTTCCAGAAGAATTAGAAGAACAACTTTTAGACGAAGTTTGTAAAAAAGTCTATGAAGATCTTAAAAAAGATTTTACAGAAGGCAAATATAAGGACTAATTGTGCGACTAAGGGAGTTGTTTTATGAAGCCAAGCCTGCTCCTGTCGATGACAGCATGGAGAAATATGGCCGCGCATTTAATCATCCGGAACATTTAATATTTTTTAAAGGGTCTGCTGGCGCTCTAGAGGCATTAAGTCATTTTAAAGAAATAGCAGCAGAAGAACCTGGTGCAACAACTGTACGCGGAAAGTGGGACGGCAATCCTCAAGTCTATTGGGGCAGAGAAACTAAGGGCGGCCCATTAATCCTAGCAGGGCACAATCAATGGAGTCGCGGCGTAAAATCAGATAGCCCAGAAGGAGTGTACGATTTTATTGCTAATCAGAGTGGTAAACCAAAAACTCCAGAAGATCAAAAAGCAAGACAATCTTTTGCTAAAAATTTTGCTGCATTGTATCCCTTGTTTGACGCAGCAACACCTAAAGACTTTGTAGGATTTTTATATGCAGACAGTTTATTTGGTGTTGATCCTGGCCTGAATAAAAAATTAATAAGAATGGATGGCTACCCAAAAGGTGTTTGGACGTTTGCTCCTAATCCTAAAAGTAGTACAAGATATTATGTCGATGCAGAAAGCGAATTAGGTCGTAGAATTGCAGCAGCCAAGGTAATGGTTGTAGGTCATGCAATGTTTGACCAGTTTGGCGCTCCAGATAGGACACAACAGCCCTTAGATGACTTTAGCATGTTTAATCAGACTGCTGGGTTAATTGTTCAAGGACCTATATACACCAGCGGAGGCAGCGGACAAGATACAGGAAAAGTTGACGAACTTATTGACTACGTAACTAACGAAGTTGACGGATTAGGGCCAACCATAGATGCATTTATCGGCAGTTTGCCCGATCCAGATAAAAACGGAGTGTTCTATCCGTTTTTTAATGCCATGAGCAATCTTCATGCTAATAACGAGCAAAGTTTTGACAGTATCACAGGAGATACATTTTTAAACTGGATGACGAAAAAAGGTGTGAGTAAAAATAAGCAAGAGCATATCATTAATATGATCAAAGCACATCCTGGTGCTTTTGACGGAATGTTGAAACTAATAAAAGACATCCGCAACATGAAAGATGAAGTTTATGCCGCTTATAAAGCACAGGGCAAACCGGAAATATGGGACAGTGATAGTGAAGGCTATGTTAGATATGCACAACCCCATCATAAATATGGTAATATAAAAATTGTTCCGACAACTTGGGCACCAGGACGACAACCATCATGAAATTAAGACAGCTATTTGAATCTAAAGGAAGCGTTGGGATTATATTCGGACGATTTAATCCTCCGCACAAGGGTCATCGAGCAGCATGGGAAATGGCTAGCGAAAACGGCGCTTGGTATGTCGGTACTAACAAATCAACACAAGGCCCTAAAGATCCATTGCCATACGATGTTAAATTAAAAGCAATGGCTACTATTATGCCAGAAATCAAAGGGCATGTTATTCCTGAAACAAGTTGGTTAACTCTAGCCAGTAAAATTTATAATAAGTACGGCAATGTTACCCTAAACGTATACACTGACGAAGATTGGGTTACAAAAACTCTTATAGCTTACAACGGAAAAGAAGGCACACACGGGTATTATAAATTTAGCAGTCTAAATCAAATACCTACTCCTAGATTAAGTAGTGCAACTGCCTTACGAGCCGCAGTACAAGCAGGTGACCGTGATGCATTTGCAGATGCTGCCGGAGTCCCTGCTGACACTGAAATTGCAGGACGTCCTTTCTTCGACCTAGTTGCTCACTACCTGTCAGCCCAAACAGAAAAACCCAAAGCTAAAAAGAAAGTTAAAGAACCCGTAGCAGAAGGATCCTCTAAGAAAATGGGCAGAGGCGGAACTAAGCCCATCGATAAAGAAAAGAAGGCTGCTATGAAGAATGCCAGTACACTACCAGGTTTAAATCAAAGTACAGGTAGTGCTTATAAGAATTATAGAATGGGAATTGCACTAGCAGGTGCTCCAACATTTCCAACTAAGATCGAAGCAGACAATTGGATCGGAGGAGATCCATTGCTATCTGCGTATACTGACGAAGAATTTGAAATGATTAAAGCGGCTGCTTTACAAGTAGGAGCAGGCGCAATACAGAATTGGTCGGGTAATAGGAGCCAAGAAGTAGCTGATGTTAATAAAGTTAGCCCTGTTGCAAAACCTAAGAGAAACAAATACGGAGTTTAAAAGTGGATAAGGAAAAATATTTTTTAGCATTAAAGACAGCTTTTGCCAGTGAGTTTGGGTTCTATTTAAAGGCCCACTTCTTTCATTGGAACGTCGAAGGACCAAACTTTCCACAGTACCATGAGTTATTTGGAAAAATATATGAAGAAGTATACGGAAGTATCGATGACTTTGCAGAAAATATTCGCAAGGCAGGAACTTATACTCCAGGAAGTTTTCAACGTTTTAGTATGCTGTCTACTATTAAAGATGAGACAGAAATGTTGCCAGCTGAACAGATGTTAGCAGAACTTTATTCCGATAGTGAAAAAATGGCTAATATTTTCCGTATTACATTTGATATGGCAGAACAACACGGCGACCACGGTCTAGCTGATTTCCTAGCAGGCAGACAAGATGCACATAAAAAGCACAGCTGGATGTTGAGAGCAACAATGAAATGAAACAGTACAAAGTTACAACCGAGCATCTAAATCAGGCTAGTGATGACGATTGTTATCTTGCGCCAGATGATCCTATACACGAATTGAAAGCAATACAACATTTAGCAGGTCTAGGAGCTGATGCAAGATTGCATGAAATGCGCGGTATGAATATTAGTGTTACTGGCAGTGAAAATTTAAGAATAGAAAGAGAAAATAATATTAAGCCCGGTACACCCGAATGGTTTAAATTATGGTTTAGTTTACCCTACTTAACAGGGGAGAAAAAAATATGAAAATTACAGATTTAGACGAAACTTGGGGACGTAGAAGAAGTAGTTACTATAATCCAATGGACCAAGAACGTGGCGAACAACGCCAAATGGATTGGGAAAAGCGTGACTTTAAACGTAGAGAAATGGAGCACGAGCTAGGTCACGAAGATGATCCAGACTTTGAGCGCAAACTTCGTCAGCAACAGATGGACAAAGATCGTGGACCATGGTATCTACGCATCAATGGTAAAATTTTAAAAAGTCAGGGTGAACCCAAAGTCTTTGACTGGAAAAAGGGTGCTAATAACTATGCCCTTGCTATCATTAAGAATAAACCTGAACTACAAGGTAAGATTATGCTTACTAGACGTGCCGAAGATGATATAGTCGCAGAAGAGGCAACAGCAGGTGCAGTTAATGCAGCCAGTATGGGTACTGTGGTTAATCCGCAGCATAGCCCAGGCAAAGCTCGTGGAAAAGCTAGCTATTTAGGAAAGCCTGGCGGACCTGGCGGAACTAAAGCTCCAGCACAACCTAAAGTAGTTCAACCAAAAAAGAAGGACGGAACCGCTGTTAACGGCTTAGATATTAAAGGTTCTAGCTTGTTCGGCGGCCCTGCAAAAGCAGGTGGAGTTCTTAAAAGACGATAAATATAGAATAACGGAGTTTACCATGCACGATATGATGCCACAAGATAATCCAGCTACTACACCAGACGCAGGTCACGACCGCGAAGGTGCTATGGCTAAAGCTGACTTATTCAAGCTAGCAAATTATAGTTTAAAACTATTCAAACAAATTCAAGACGAAGATCAACTAGAAGCTTGGGTACAGGCCAAAATTACCAAAGCAGCTGATTACGTTGCAAGTGTCTATCACTATTTAGAGTACGAAATGAAGTTTAGTGAGTACGGTGAAAAACTAAATGATGCAGAAATGTATTCTGAAGACCAGAAGCAGGCCATTAAAAATAAATTAATGGAAGCTAAAGAGAAAATGAAAGAGCTAAAGAAGGCTCAGGCTAAGAAACAAGCAGCTAAAGAAGTTAAAGAGGACGAAGATCGTAAACCTGCTAAGAAGCAAGAACGCGACGTTGAGCTTCCAAGCGGTGCTAAGGTAAAAGCTACTAAGGTCCAAGGTTGGCAAAGTCAAAAGGCCGACAAAGAAGCCGATAAGGATCGCAAGAAGAATGACAAAGTGGACGAAAGCGAAGATCGTCCAGACGCTAAGAAGAAAGAAACTACTTGGACTGACAAGAGCGGCAAGAAGCATCCAGCTACTCGTGTACAAGGTTCTAAGAGTGTTGCTGCTGATAAAGACGCAGACAAAGAGCGTAAGAAACATGACAAAGACCTCGACGAAGGCAAAGGTGATGGCAACTTGGCTAATAATGCCAAGCCTTACGACAAAGTAACACGCGGCGATGTCATTGCTGGTCGCTTAGGTAAAGATGAAAAAGGCGGGAAAAACAAAAAAGTTAAAGAAGCCAGTCATCAAGAAAAGACTACAATGAAGCACGTTAAAGATCCTACAGCAGAAGAAAAGAAAGCTGCTAAAGACATCAAGCCTGGTGTAAAAGGATATAAGGATCGCGCTGACATGCTTAAGAGTGCTGAGAAAGACGGTCGCTTAAAAGAATCTGACAAAGGCGATATGGACAACGATGGTAAAGACGAACCAGATCCAAAAGAATACATGGATAACAAAGACGCTGCTATCAAAAAAGCCATGGGCAAAGAAAAGAAAGTAAAAGAAGGACAACCGACACAAGTTCCACAAAATCCAGATGGTGCCACTGCTCCTCCTCCAAAAGGAAAAGACGGACAATATCCAATTGTAACTTCAGGTCCTAATAAAGGTAAGAGATGGAGTCCACAAACTCCTGGGCCAACTAATCCTGCAATGAAAGAGTCTGTATTAGCAGAATCGGCAGAAGTTTTAAGAATTAAAGAATTGACCCAGAAGTTGTTAGGATAATATTATGGACATGAAGAAAATTCTACAGGCCTTAGATACAGCTTCTAGTAAGCCTGTAGAAGGCTCCTCTGACATGAAGAAATTTGTACAGGTAGTCAACGAAGGATCTAACCCTCACAAAGTTACATTGCCTGTGCAAATGGCTATGCAACACTACCAACAACCTAAAAAAGAAAAACTCGAAGAAGTTAGTGTTTTTAGAACATATGTCGCAGTAGTTGAAGACGAATTACAAACGCAACAATCTGAAAGAAAACAGCTTATGAGACAATACAGTCAGCGTATTGCCGAAAGTGTTTTAAAAAAAAACGTTAAGGAATCAGCTGACATAGATCTGGATAACGGATTTATTTTAACAACTACTGAATTTAATGGCGCAAAAGTGCCTGCCGTATTTGATACTCAAGATAACGTATACTGGATTAAAAATACTAGCGGCGACAGAAGGTACGGGATGGCATCTTTTATAAAGATTCAAAACGGAAAAGCAGTTGGCGGCAATCCTGGAAAACAAACTGCTGCCGCAATGAACGCAGTAGGCTGGAAGGTGGCTGGGCCTGCGCCGGAAAGACAACGTCCGGACCCAGATGCATCGGCACCATTTGTTCCAAAAGACTATCAGACAAAAGAGCCTTTACAGAAAGGCCCAGATGGCAAATGGCGTAACAGCAAAGGTGAAGAAAGAGACGGTCTACATGGTGGGCCAGTTACTTCGTCAGGCACCGCAATGTTTCGTAGCTTAACACCGCGAACTCCTACTCCTGAAACGGTTGAGCTTGCAGAAGGCAAAGATACAGTAAAAGTTCCTGTAACACAAAAACCTCGTCAAGGACCTTTACGTCCTCAAACAGGCGCGGGCAAACACATCGACAAGAAAAAAGAACAAAAGCAAGGAAAAGATAAACATAAAAAACCATTTTATGAACTTGCCAGTGTTGATGAGTTGGAAGCTGCTTTAGTAGAAGCAGAAAAAACTCTTAAAAATAGCAACCCTTGCTGGAAAGGCTACAAGCCTGTAGGTACAAAGAAAAAGAACGGCCGTACTGTTCCTAATTGTGTTCCTACTAACGAAGCGGCTAATGCGGCTCAGCAGGCAGCAATTGCTATTGCAAAGAAAAAGAAGGCAAAGAAATGAACTTTAGAGACCTATTAACCAAACTAGATAGTATTGTAGAAGCTGCCGATCCGCAACTATATGCAGATGCGCAGGCAATGATGGCAAATTTAGAAAAGGCTGCACAGTATACCGGCGACGATGAGATTGTTCGTAGCAGAATGGGTCTACCGCCAAAACTTCCCCCTATTGAAAAATGGGATGGTAAAATGCCTGCACCTATCGGAAAGCCAGATTGGGTTGCACGTCTAACCACTATGGGCAAGGCTGTCGACGACCAAAACGTTGCTGTCAAAAGAAATGCCGCTATTACTACTAGTAGACAATTTATTACTACTAACATGGCCAAGCTAAAAGAGTTAGTAGGAAAACTAAAAGCTACAATGGGTAACCAGGGAGATCTTTCATTGAGCGATGTTCAAAGAGAAAGTATTGCCCGCGAACTAATCGAAAGTTTTGGATATACTATTGAAGGGTTCAACGATAGTGCAGAAGATTTAATTCGTAAAAGAGCAGCAAGCCAAGCTGCCGCTGCCCCTGGAAATGCGTTAACAGACTTTGGTAGTGTCGGTGCAAAAAGGGCCGCTGCTGCTGCTCAGAATGCAACCAAGGTCGCTGAACCTATTGCCAAAGTTGCTGAACCTATTGCCAAAGTTGCACAGCAAGCAGGTGTATCAGGTGCCGAAAAGGCCGCAGGTACAGCACTGGCAAAAGGTGGTAGTAAATTAGGAGGTAAACTAGCTGGAAGATTAATTCCTGGGGTTGGAAGTACTATTGATGCAGCCGATGCATATAGTCGTTGGAAAGAAGGCGACAAAACTGGTGCAGCTATATCTGGATTAGGTGCGCTAGGCGGTTTAATACCCGGCCTTGGCGGAGCAATTAGCTGGGGAACTTTGGCAGCTAACCAAGCAAGAGATTACAAATTAGGGCAAGGTGCATTTGCCAAGGATAGCGGTCAGGCAGGGCAACCAGCTGCTGGTAGCTGGCCGTCTACTAGAGATGAAATTATAGCATTTCAAAAATCTAATAACGATAAAGATGGTAAGCCACTAGCGCAAGACGGACTGATTGGTTCTAAAACATACCAGGCTCTAGTAAAAGCAGGTTATAAGCCGCCGTCAAATTTTGCAGTTACTTCTTATAAGCAGCCTGCCGTAGCCGAAGAAATAATTAATTTTAGACAACGTCTTGAACTAATTGAAGCAAAAGCACGTATTACAGAAAGTCTAGCCGATGAATATCATTTTGATTGGGACGGAAATCTTTACACCATCGAAGGCGAAGAAATTACCGACGAACTAACAAAACAAGTTATCTGGGAAAGTGTAAGAGATAAAGAAGTTGTGATCGACGAAGGTGTATGGAGTAAAATTATAGGAGCGGCTGCGGATGGTGGCCGAGGTGTTAGAGACTTCTTCAAAGGCGCTCTAGCTCCTAGGAGTCCAGCAGCATATAAAGCAGCATTAAAAACTGGCGGTGCCACTAAAACTGGTGCAAAAGTTGCTCGTGCTGCACAAAAGAATCCTGTTAAAACTGCACTAGGTGGTGCTGCCCTCGGCGGAGGTTTAGCATACGGCTTATCCGGTGATAAGCCTGCAGAACCAGATTCTACAACTACTACTTCAACTGGTAGTGGCAGTAGCGGAGGAAACGTACCGGGCGGTCAGGCCGGACAACCAGAAAATCCGGCACCAGAAGTTAAGCCAGAAGTTAAGCCAGAAGTTAAGCCAGAAGTTAAGCCAGAAGTCCCTGCAGGTCCAACACCTGAGCAAAATGACTTAATCAAACAGATACAAGATCTAATGGCTCAACTAGCCGACATTGAAGAACAACCAGTTATAGCTGCACTACAAGATGCACAGGCGACAATCGATACAGCAAGCAAGGCAGCAGTCGGCGGTCAAGCTGCTCAACCACAGAAGGATGAATTTGCTCCTACTGCTACACAGTATGGTGCATTTGGCCAACCACCAACTGGAAAATAAAACTTCCTACCACTTGACTCCTAAGGATAATTACTATACAATTAGTTTTTAACTTAGGAGTTATTTTATGGGTGGACGTTCATACGGCGCAGAAGAAAAAGCCAAATTGGAAAGATTAATCAGCGAAGGTAGTACTGTACTGCGAGAAATCGAAGATTTACAAGAAGGCTTAAAAGAAACTGTTAAAGCAGTTGCTGAAGAACTACAGGTTAAACCTAGCGTTATTAATAAAGCAATTAAGATTGCTCACAAAGGCGATTGGAAAAACTACAACGAAGACTGGGAAGAAATCGAAGCTATTCTGGATATCACTAAACGAATCTAATGGCAAGACTTTTTACATTCGGCTGTAGTTATACTGCTACTGAATTTTATCCAACTTGGGCAGACTTCCTAGGATTAGAGTACGAACATTTCGAAAACTGGGGAGTTACTGGAATCGGTTGCCGAGGCATTTCCGAACGAGTAGCCGAGTGTCATAGCAAACATCACTTTACCAAAGACGATGTAGTAATTGTACAATGGACTACGCACCTAAGGCACGATTATTATAATCCAACTTGTTCTAAAAGGCCAAACGCTATAGGTTGGAAAACATCGGGTAATATGTTCTACCCAGCTAACAGAGATGTATTTACAGACTCGTGGATTAAAATATTTTTCCACGAGCCCGGCTACATTATGCATTGTTTAAATGCCATGGTGCTAGTGCAAGAACTTCTAAAATCAGTTGGTTGTACTTGGTACATGACTAGCATAGGAGATTGGTGTAAACTTAGCAGCGATGTTTTCCCTGACAACGAGCCAATTGATATTAGAGAAAAACTTCCGCAGTTTAGCAACTACTATAAATCTATTTGGGAAGATCACAACGATCATTGGATAGAACCAATTGCCGTTTATACAAATACATTTTATCATTTAGACTGGTATTTCAACGATGCCATATCGCCAGGCAAGATGTATAAAGAAATGCATCCAAGCCCACAACAATATGCTAATTGGTTAAACAATAATCTAAGGACGCGATTATCCAATAATCCAGTACCGGTTGAACAAACGCTATGGCTAGATCAACTAGAACAAATTAAAAAAGACGGCGATCATTATTGTCTTTATTTAAAAGATGCTTACACTAAGCCCGTACTGATAGACAAGTATAATAAAGATTTTTGGCCGCCTGAACATGTTTGGCCCGTAGGCGGTAGGCCATATCATGGCTTTTAACTTGACTTGTAACAATAAATATTGTAGAATAAGGTTTGCTCAGCCATAAATGAGCAGATTGGTATTTGCAAGCCCTAAATTGCATAGGAGAAAAATATGAGTTACGTAGATGCGTGGTTCGACCGCGATAATGATATCATCAAAATTGTCGAACGAAATAAAAAAGGTGAGCGAGAATTCCGCGACATTCCAGTCAAGCACACCTTATACTACAAAGATCCCCGAGGCAAACACACTTCGATTTATGGCGACGCTGTTAGCAGGATCGTTTGTAAAAATACAAAAGAACTTCGTAAAGAAATGGCTATTAACAGTAGCAAGACTCTTTACGAGACAGATATTAATCCAATCTTTGTTTGTTTATCAGAAAATTATCTTAATCAAGATGCTCCTAAACTAAATGTAGCGTTTTTCGATATTGAGGTGGACTTTGATCCAGAACGTGGTTATGCTAGTCCAGATGATGCGTTCATGCCAATTACTGCGATTGCTGTTCACCTACAATGGTTAGATACTATGGTGTGCTTGGCTATTCCTCCAAAGACATTGAGTATGGAAGAAGCCAAAAAGCAAGTAGAAGAATTTCCTAATACTATGCTGTTTGATAACGAAGCAGATTTGTTAAACACATTTTTAACTCTGATCGAAGAAGCAGATATTTTAACAGGGTGGAACAGTGAAGGCTTTGATATTCCTTATACTGTAAACCGTGTAACAAAAGTTCTTAGCAAAGAAGATACCAGACGCTTTTGTTTATTCAACCAATTTCCTAAAAAGAGAGAATACGAAAAATTCGGTCGTAATGCTATAACATATGACTTTGTCGGTCGTGTACACTTAGATAGTCTAGAACTTTACAGAAAATATACCTATGAAGAAAGACACTCCTATCGTTTGGATGCCATCGCGGAATACGAACTCGGTGAAAGAAAAACACAGTACGAAGGCACCCTGGATCAACTCTACAACAATGACTTCAAAACTTTCATCGAATACAACAGGCAAGACTGTGCGCTATTGGACAGACTTGATAAAAAACTTAAATTCTTAGATCTTGCCAACACCCTGGCACATGAAAATACTGTATTGCTACAGACTACAATGGGTGCTGTGGCTGTAACTGAACAGGCTATTATTAACGAAAGTCATCGCAGAGGGTTTGTTGTTCCTAATAGAACTAAGATGAGTGAGCGAGAGGATACAGCAGCCGCAGGTGCTTACGTTGCTTATCCCAAAGAAGGCATTCATGACTGGATTGGTTCGCTAGATATTAACAGTCTTTATCCCAGTGCCATTCGTGCGTTAAACATGGGTCCAGAAACTATCGTTGGACAATTACGACAAACGCTAACAGAAGAATACATCCAAGAGCAGATGTCTAAAGGAAAATCTTTTGCGGCAGCTTGGGAAGGTAAATTTGGCAGTCTCGAATACGAAGCTGTAATGAACGGAGAAATTGGAACAGAAATCACTATAGACTGGGAGGATGGTTCCAGTGACGTATTAAGCGCCGCCGAAGTATATAGATTAATTTTTGAAAGTAATCAGCCTTGGATGCTTTCAGCAAACGGCACTATCTTTACCTATGAGAAGGAAGGTATTATTCCAGGGCTACTAAAACGCTGGTATGCAGAACGTAAAGAAATGCAGGCCAAATTAAAGGAGGCTATAAATGCTGGAAATAAAATTGAAGAGGAATACTGGGACAAAAGACAGCTTGTCAAAAAAATTAACCTCAACTCCCTCTATGGGGCTATTCTTAATCCTGGCTGTCGCTTTTTTGATAAACGTATCGGCCAATCTACAACTCTTACTGGGCGTCAGATTGCAAAGCACATGGCTTCCAAGGTTAATGAAATCATTTGCGGAGAGTATAACCATGTAGGTAAGGCAATTATCTACGGTGATACAGATTCGTGTTATTTTAGTGCATATAAAACACTACAAAAAGATATTGACAAAGGTCTTATTCCTTGGTCAAAAGAGACTGTAATTCAATTGTACGATCAAATTGGCAGTGATGTAAATGAAACTTTTCCGCAGTTTATGTTAGATGCGTTCCATTGTCCAAAGACACGCGGTGAAGTTATTAAAGCAGGACGTGAAATTGTCGGCTCAAAGAGTTTGTTCATTACCAAAAAGAGATATGCAGTTCTTTACTATGACAAGGAAGGCAAACGTACAGACGTAGAAGGTAAACCAGGTAAGATCAAGGCCATGGGCTTAGATTTGAAGCGTAGTGATACTCCTGAATTTATACAAGACTTTTTAAGTAAAGTATTAGAAATGGTGTTAACTGGTTCTAGCGAACAGGATGTGTTAGACTATATTACTGAATTCCGTATTGCATTTAAGGCAAGACCTGGGTGGGAAAAAGGTTCGCCTAAGCGGGCTAATAATATTACTGAATACGAAGCCAAAGAAAAGAAACAGGGCAAGGCCAATATGCCAGGTCACGTTCGTGCTAGCATCAACTGGAATACACTGAAGCGTATGTTTGGTGACAAGTACAGTCAACAAATCGTCGACGGTATGAAAGTTATTGTATGTAAATTAAAACCTAACCCTTTAGAATTTACCAGTGTTGCATATCCAGTAGACGAACTTAGACTCCCCCAGTGGTTCAAAGACATGCCTTTCAATCACGACGAAATGGAAGCTACAATCATCGATAATAAGTTAGAAAATCTTATTGGTGTACTAAATTGGAATATTGGTAGCACCGAAGAAAAAAATACATTTAATAGTTTATTTGAGATTTAATATGAGAATTGTAATTGTAGGATACGGATTTGTTGGCAAGGCTGTAGCCAACAATCTTAAAAATCATTACTCTGTAGAAGTTGTCGATCCTAAAATCAACAACAACACCATTGCCGACTATCCTGATGTCGACGGTATTATCATATGTGTAGGAACACCTAGTACTTCTAGCGGGAATTGTGACGTAAGTGCAATCGATGATGTGCTAGCTCAATGTCCTATCCACGCACCCATCTTAATTAAAAGTACAGTAGGACCAAAGGAAATATCTGACTTAACAAATAAGTATCCTAATCATAGCATTGTGTTTAGTCCCGAGTTTTTAAGAGCAAGAACGGCAGAACAAGATTTTGCCAACCAGACATTTATGATTATCGGTGGCGAAGATCCTGAATGCTTTTGGCAGGATCTTTTTACTGCAACACTTACTAAATGTAAATTATTCTTTACCTGTACCAGTTTAGAATCAAGTATTATAAAATATACCTCTAATAGTTTTTTAGCAGTTAAAACTAGTTTCTTTAATCAGATTTACGATCTATGCGAATCTAGTGGTGCAGATTTCAATACTGTTAGACAGATACTTGGGCACGACACTAGAATAGGAACCGACCATACTATGGTTCCTGGCCCGGATGGCGAGCGTGGTTGGGGAGGGCATTGCTTTCCAAAAGACACAACTGCATTTATAAAATACAGTAACGACCTAAATAAACCGTTAACAATACTAAATGAATCGGTTGAATACAATAATAAAATACGTTGACTTTTGTCAAAAACCTAAATATAATCAACAAACATGGAGAC
>JACCDL010209355.1_pt1 | contig 30701 bp, 26 predicted proteins | sample 7441931 | NCBI WGS metagenome assembly JACCDL01 (sample SAMN15323437, study PRJNA562643) | freshwater metagenome | isolation source: river surface water | place: USA:Blue River Watershed | collected 2017-08-16 | reverse complement strand
TAACGTGCCCAATCTGATCAGACTACTGCGCAAACCGTCTTAGTTTCCAGGTAATTGTCGAGCGCGCCAACCCCGGAATCTCGGCCCCAGCCCGATTGCTTCATCCCGCCGATCGGCAGCGCGGCATCGTACATCGAGTGGGTGTTGATCCAGACCGTGCCCGCGCGCAGCCGCTTGGCCAAGCGGTGGGCCGAAGAAAGGCTTTCGGTCCAGATCGAGGCAGCCAGACCATATTCGCTGTCATTGCCAGCGCGGACCACCTCATCAAGATCGCTATAACGCTGGGCCACGACCACCGGGCCGAAGATCTCCTCGCGCACCACCGCCATGTCCGCGGTCACGTCGGTCAGCACGGTCGGGGTGATGAAGCTGCTATTGGGTCCCGCCGTTTCGCCGCCGGCAACCACGCTGGCCCCGGCCTTCTTTCCATCGGCGATAAATTGGGCGACCTTGGCCGCGTGATGCTGGCTGACCAGCGGCCCCATCTGGGTCGATTGGTCCAGCCCGTGGCCCAGCACCATGCCGCGCGCGACGGCGGCAATGCCTTCCACCACCTGATCGAACAGGCTGTCATGGACATAGAGCCGCGAACCGGCGACGCAGACCTGGCCTCCGTTGAAATAGATCGCATTGGCCGCCCCGGGGATCGCCATGCTCAAGTCGGCATCGGGCAGGATCACCACGGGTGACTTGCCGCCCAGTTCCAGCGTCAGGCGTTTGAAATTGCCCTTGGCGGCATCGATGATCGCGCGGCCCGTGGCGGTGGAACCGGTGAAGGCGATCTTGTCGACACCCCGATGGGCGGCCAGCGCCGCGCCGCAATCGGCGCCAAATCCGGTAACGAGATTGACGACACCGGCCGGCAGCCCGGCTTCAACCATCAATTCCAACATCCGGATTGCAGTCAGGCTGGTGTCTTCGGCCGGCTTGAGCACAACCGTGCAACCGGCGGCGAGGGCCGGAGCGAGCTTCATCGCGGTCAGCACCAGCGGCGAGTTCCACGGGACAATCGCCGCGACCACCCCGACCGGTTCCTTGACCGTATAGGCGAAGACCTCCTTGCCCGGCGGCTGGTAATTGACCGAAGTGGGGATCGACTTGCCCTCGATCTGGTTGGCAAGGCCGCCAAAGAAGCGGAACTGGGCAATCGCCCCGGGAATCTCGGCCCAGCGCCCGACGTAGAGCGGCTTGCCCTGATCGAGAGTTTCAAGCTCGGCCAGCTCGTCGATATGGGCTTCAAGCTTGTCGGCAATCGCCCAGAGTAGCTTGGCCCGGTCCATCGGCGTCATGGCCGGCCATGCGCCGGCTTCAAGCGCGGTCCGGGCTGCGGCAACGGCGCGATCAACGGTTGCGGCGTCGCCCTTGGCCACGGCTGCCAGCACTTTGCCCGTGGCCGGATCGCGGGTATCGAAACTGTCGCTTGCAGACTGCCAGTTGCCACCGATCAAGTGGCCATGGGGCGCGCGGGACAGGAACGCCGCGGCGGCGGCGGAATGGGCGGGGGCGGTCAGCGCAGACAGGTCGGTCATAGTGCGCTGATATGCGCGATCGCCTGACTTTCGGAAATAACTTCTGCGTATTTTGCTTGCAGGTCGAACAGGTTTGCCTCGTGCGGTCCGGGATGACGGTCGCCGCAGGCCTCGCGCACCACGAAGGGCAGGAAGCCGTGCTGGCAGGCATCCAGCGCCGTCGCGCGGACGCAACCGGAGGTCGAAAGCCCGGTTATCAGCAAGGTGTCGACGCCCATCGCGATCAGGGTCGAGGCCAGGGTCGTGCCGAAGAACGACGAGGCATATTGCTTGGTAATGACCAGCTCACCAGCTTGTGGCTGGAGGCTGTCGGGGAAGGCACCCATCGGGGAGCCGCGTTCAAAGGCCTTGAGCGCGGGGACCTTGCGGAAGAACACTCCACCGTCGGTACCGCCCGGGGTGTATTCGACATTGGTGAACAGCACCGGGATACCGGCCTTGCGCGCCGCGGCGAGCAGACGCTCGTTGCTGGCCAGTGCGTCCTCGACCCCAGCATAGAGCGGCGAAGCCGGGTCGAGGTATGCGACGACAAAATCGACGATCAGCAGGGCCGGCTTCTGGCCGAAGGGCAGGTGGCCATCGAAGGCGCCCTTGTAGTTCGCTCCGAGGTCGCCTTCGTCCTTCGCCATCAGATCACCCCTGCCGCCTTCAGGCCGTCCAGCTCGTCCGCCGCCATGCCCAACAGCTCGCCATAGATTTCGGCGTTGTGCTGGCCAACCTTCGACGGAGCAGGCCGACGCACGCCGCTCGGCGTGGCGGAAAGCTTGGGGAAGGCGTTCTGCATCTTGAGCGGCCCGAAGCGTTCGGTCTCCACTTCAATGATCGCTTCGCGCGCCTTGAAATGCGGATCAGCCAGCATGTCTGGCGCGCGATAGACGCGACCAGCCGGGATCGAATATTCGATCATCAGCGCGTCCACCTGATCGATGGTCAGCGTGCGGGTCCAGTCGTTGATCAGGTCATCCAGCTCGGTCTGCCGCTCACCCCGGGCGAGGTGGGTGGCATAGCGCGGATCATCGCCCAGTTCGGGGCGACCCATGGCCTTGGCCAGCCGCTTGAAGATCTGATCGTTGTTCGCGCCGATCATGTAGACGCCGTCGCTGCACTGATACACGTTTGACGGGGCAACGCCGGGCAGGATCGAGCCGGAGCGTTCGCGGATGAAATCGTTGTGGACGTATTCCGGAACCAGCCCTTCCATCACCTGCAGGACCGCCTCGTACAGCGCCGTATCGACGACCTGTCCCTTGCCGGTCTTCTCGCGGTGATGCAGTGCCGCCAGCACGCCCATGCAGCCATAGGTCGCGCAAAGTGTATCGCCAATCGATACGCCCATGCGCGCTGGCGGCCGATCGGGATCGCCAACGATATAGCGCCAGCCGCCCATCGCCTCGCCAATCCCGCCGAACCCGGCGCGATCGGAATAGGGGCCGGTCTGGCCATAGCCTGACATGCGGGCAATGATCAGGCCTGGGTTCTCGGCATGGAGAACATCAGGCCCGAGGCCCCACTTTTCGAGCGTGCCGGGCTTGAAGTTCTCGATCAGGACATCGGCCTTGGCGATCAGTTTGCGAACCAGCGCCTGGCCCTCGGGCACGCGCAGGTTGCAGGAAACCGACTGCTTGTTCCGGGCAAGGACTTCCCAGACAACCTTGTCATCGCCCATGCCCCAGACGCGGAATGGATCGCCCGCGCCGGGTTGTTCAACCTTGATCACGTCGGCGCCCATGTCGCCCAGCAACTGGCCGCAGAACGGGCCAGCCAGCAGCTGGCCCAGTTCAACGACGCGAAGCCCCTTCAACGCACCTGTATTCGGCTTTCCAGTGTCGGGCACAGCTTACTCCGCCGCTTCGAGGTGCGACCAGACCGGCTGGATCGGTGCGGGGAGCCCCGTTTCCGCCTGGCAATTGGCGCGCAGCATTTCGGTCCCCGGCCCATAGTCGAACAGCGGCAGTTCGCTGCGCTTGGCCCGCATTTCGGCGCGCGGGGCCTCGGTAGCGGCCGTGTCGACCTCACCCTTGGCATTGGCGATCACGCCATAGGCCTTGGCGCCTTCGGGGGTCACCAGGCCTTGGGTAATCTCCAGCCCAACCAGGGCCGGATCGCGTTCCAGCGGGTCACCCCAGCCGCCGCCGCCCCAGGTGATGAAGTGCAGCTGGTCACCCACTTCAACCTCAACATCCTCAACCTTGTTGCCAACGATCACGCTGGTGCCATCGGCCTTTTCGAGGATCTTTTTGGCCCGCTTGCCCGGCTCACCGCCATTGACGCCCCAAGGCGGCACGAACCAGCGGTCATCGTGGATCGAGATCGTGCCGGGGCTGAGGAAGCGATAGGTCATGTGAATGCCGTTCCCGCCGCGATGCAGGCCGGCGCCGCCCGAATCCGGTTCGGTCTCGTAGCGTTCGATCAACATCGGGAAGTAACGTTCGAGGAACTCGTTCGGGACGTTGGTAAAGCCCGGCCACAGCGAGTGACCGTCGGGCCCGTCGCCCAGCGGACGGCCCGGAATGCCGCCGAAGCCGATCTGGAACAGCTGGAACCATTCCCCGCCCTTGCCGGGCCGCGTATCGTTGCCCGAATAGAACAGGTGCGGTGAAGAGCTGAAACCGGCCGCGTTGAGGAATTCCGGGGTCTTCTGACCCAGCAGGCCGCCCAGGATATCGAAGATCCGGCCCAGCGCGTGGGTGCGGCCCGAAAGGGCGGCGGGGAACTTCGGCTTAAGCAGGCTGCCTTCGGGGATCCGGACGTCGATCAGATCATAGAACCCGTCGTTGAACAGGATCTGCGGATCGAAGACCATGATCATATAGATCCCGAAGAACATCTTGAACATGTTCTCGTTCAGGAAGAAGTTGATCGAGGCGGCTGACTGCGGATCGGTTCCCGCGAAATCGAGCACGACCTTCCCGTCCTCGCGCCACATGGTGCACTTGATCTTGTAGGGGCCATAGCCGACGCCATCGTCGCAGATGTAGTCTTCGAAGCTGACCGGCTCTTCGGCAATCGCCATGCTGATCAGCGCCTGCATCGCGCGGTGGTTGCGGGCCAGCAGTTCCTGCGTGGCAGAGACGTAAACGTCATCGCCGAACCGCTCGGCCATTTCGATCACGCGGCGCGAGGCGACGCGGCACGAGGCGATCAGGGCGTTAAGGTCGGCCTGGCACCAGTCCGGCTTGCGGGTCTGGTGCATGACCAGCTTCATCAGGTCGTCGTTGTATTCGCCCTTCTTCCAGATCTTCACAGGCGGAATACGGACGCCTTCTTCGAAGATCGAACGGGCGTTGATCGGCATCGAGCCGACGACCTTGCCGCCAATGTCGCTCTGGTGACCGAACATCGCGGTATAGGCGAGCAGGCGCCCGTCCTTGAACACGGGGAGCAGCACCAGCCAGTCGTTCGAGTGGCTGATCGCGCCGCCGCAGGAATAGGGATCGGACAGGAAGATCATGTCGCCATCTTCCAGCGTACCCTCATAGCTCTTGAGGAAGCCGCCGATGAAGCTGCCGAACTGGCCGACGATCATTTTGCCGGTATGATCGGCAATCAGCGGGAAGGCGTCGCCCTGTTCGCGGATCCCCGGTGACATGGCAGTGCGCACCAGGGTGGCGTCCATTTCGATGCGGGCATTGCGCAGCGCGTTTTCAATGATGTCGAGCGTGACCGGATCGATCGGGATCGACTTGAAAGGGGTCGGATTGGTTTCGACGATGGTTGCAGGCATGGCTCGTCTCCCCTCAGGCCAGGTTGATCAGGATGTTGCCGACAGCGTCGACGGTGGCGACACAGCCGCTTTCGATCAGCGTGGTGGAATCCATTTCCACCACGATCGCCGGGCCAGGGATCACGTCCCCCTGCCGCAGCTTGGATCGGTCATAGATCACAGCAGCCTGTTCACGACCGTCCATCCATAGGGTGTGGTCGCGCATCTTCGCGGCGATCGGGTTGCCATCGCCCTTGGGCAGTTCGGCGGCTGGCAGGTCCAACGCCTTGCCCAGCGCGACGGCGCGCAGGTTCACGATTTCGTGCGGCGTATCCATGTTGAAGGTGAAGAGCCGGTGATGCTCTTCATCAAACCGCTTGAGGATGCCGGCGATGCCATCGGCGCGCAGCGCCTCGGCGGTGATCGTCAGTGGCACTTCGAAGGCCTGACCGGCATAGCGCACGTCAACTTCGAATTCGCTGGTGATATCAGCCTCTGGCACCCCGTCGGACAGCAACTCGGCCCGGGTCTGGGTCGCCATTTCATCCAGGATCGCGATCAGTTCATCAGCCTGGGTGGTATTGGCCAGCCGCGAGAACGAGCGGGCGGTCTCGGTCCGCATCCGGGTCGTCGCATCACCAAGCGCGCAGAGCACACCCGGCGAAACGGGCGATACGGCCGGCCAGGAACCCATCAGCCGCGCGACGGCGTTGACATGGAGTGGACCGGCACCGCCAAAGCCCATCAGCGCGAAGTGGCGCGGGTCATAGCCCTGCTGGACCGAGATCATCCGCAAGGCACCGAACATGTTTTCGTTGACGATGTCGATGATCCCGCGGGCCGCAGCCATCAGATCGATGCCGAGCGCGTCGGCAATGGTCTGCACGGCCTTCTTGGCGCCTTCGCGGTCAAGCTTGAACGAGCCGCCAAGGAGGTTTTCGGGCAGGTAGCCCAGCACGACGTTGGCATCGGTCACGGTCGGCAGTTCGCCGCCCTTGCCATAGGCTACCGGGCCGGGAACCGCACCAGCCGACTGCGGGCCAACGCGCAAAGCCTTGGTAAGGTCGGGCACATAGGCAATCGAGCCGCCACCGGCGCCAACCGTCTTGACGTCGAGCGCCGAGGCCCGGACCGAGAGGTGGCCGACTTCGGTGGTGCGCTGACGGCGCGGTTCAAGGTTTTCGATCAGCGCGACGTCGGTGCTGGTGCCGCCCACGTCGAGCGTCAGGATATTGCGGATCCCGGCATTCTTGCCGACCCACAGCGCCCCGGTGACCCCACCAGCGGGCCCAGACATCAGGATGTTGACCGGCTGCTCTTCGGCCTTCTGGGCCGACATCAGGCCACCATCGGAGCGCAGCAGCGACAGCTTGCCAGCCATCCCGGCATCGGCCAGGCGGGTGCGCAGGTTGGAGACATATTTGCCCACCACCGGCCGGACCGCGGCATTGGCCACAGTGGTCAGGGTGCGCTCGTATTCCTGCATTTCCGGCAGAACTTCGTGGCTCAGCGAAACCGGCACGCCGGGCAGAACTTCTGCCGCGATCTTGCCAACCACAGTTTCGTGCGCGCCGTTCACATAGGCGTTGATCAGGCTGACCGTAATCGCCTCAACCCCTTGTGCCTTCAGCACGCCAAGCTGGGTGCGGACATCGTTCTCATCCAGCGGGCGAACCTCGTTGCCCGCAGCGTCGATGCGGCCCTTGATCGTGACCGTATCTTCCAGACGGGCGAGGGGAGTGGGCTTGGGCCAAATGATCCACGCGGCCAGACCGCCCGGCACGAACGAGCGGGCGATCTGCATGATGTGGCGATAGCCCTCGGTGGTGACCAGGCCGACCTTCGAGCCCTTGCCTTCGAGCACGGCGTTGGTGGCCACGGTGGTACCGTGGAGGAAGTATTCGATCGCGTCCGGCTTGATCCCGGCTTCGGCACAGATTGCCGTCACACCGTTGAGAATACCTTCCGAACTGTCATGCGGGGTCGACGGCGTCTTGTGCCGCCAGAAGGCCCCCGTATCGACATTGAACAAGAGGAGGTCGGTAAACGTCCCGCCGACATCCACACCCAGGCGATAACCCATGCGATCCTACTCCCCAGTCTAAACCGTTTAATCTGCTACTTTCGGGAAAACGGGGGCCTGTGCCACCATTCCCGGCAATTTACGTTCCATAACTCCGGCCAGCCAGTGGCTCGCCTCTACCATCTTGGCCAGGTCCATGCCGGTAGCGATTCCGCCCCGTTCGAGCATATAGACCACGTCCTCGCTCGGCACGTTGCCAGCTGCGCCCGGTGCGAACGGGCATCCGCCCAGGCCGCCCAGCGCCCCGTCCACCACCGTCGCGCCCGCGGCAACCGCGGCCCAGACATTGGCGAGGCCGGTATTGCGCGTGTTGTGAAAGTGCACGCGCACCGGCAGCGGGTTGATCGCCTGCCGGACACGTTCGACCAGTCGGGTCACGTGCGCCGGGTTGCCGACGCCAATCGTATCGGCAATCGCCACCTCAACCGGTCCGGCTTCTGCCAGTCGTGCCGCCATCGCGACCACGCGGTCCTCGCTGACCTCGCCTTCAAAGGGGCAACCGAACGAAGCGCCGATGGTCACCTGCGCGGTGCGCCCATGCGCCTTCGCCAGCGCAACGATCGCCTTGGCGGCTTCAACCGATTCGTCGCTGGTCTGGCCCTGGTTGGCCATGGCGAAGCGATCAGTGGCCACGCAGACCGCGCCAAGCTGATTGATTCGCCCGGTGGCCAAGGCGCGCTCGGCCCCGCGCAGGTTCATGACCAGGCCGATGTAAGTCATATCCTCACGCTGGGGCAGACCGGCGCAAACGTCCTCTGCATCAGCCATTTGCGGGACTTTTTTGGGATTGACGAAGCTCGTCACTTCGATCCTGCGGGCGCCCGCGGCAATCGCGCGCTCGATCAGCGCCAGCTTGTCAGCTGTCGCGATCAGGGCCTTTTCGTTCTGCAGTCCGTCGCGTGGACCGACTTCAACAAACTCGATCGCAGCGGAAGGGCGGGGGGTGTTCATGAGCAGCGCTATGCCATTTCTGTATACAAAACTGCAAGAGGGCTATTCGGCTGCTGTTCGCTGTGCGGTGTAGGCATCAAGATAGGCGTGGTAAGCGCGGCGAATATGGCCAGTCATGATTGAGGCTGCCCAGGCGGGGTCATGGCGTGCGAGGGCAGCGATCAGTTCTTCGTGTTCGCGATGCGAGCGCTGGAGGTTTTCATGATCATAATTTTGGGCCGTGCGCCAAACCACTGGTTGTTCGATCAGGCGGGTTAGCAAGCTGGCCAGCCGCGTTGAGCCAGCTGCGGCCAGAATGATTTCATGAAATGCCCGATTGTGATCCAGAAAGTTCGGAATATCGGCCTTGCTACCCGATATCGCCTCACCAATCAGCCGATTATGCCGCCGCAAGGCCTCCAATTGAGCCGGGCTAATTCGCGTTGCAGCGCGCCGTGCAGCCTGGGCTTCCAGCATCGAGCGCAGTTCAAAGGCGTCTTCGATATCGTCATCCGACCAATCGGCCACAAAGCTGCGTTGGCTCTCGCTGCGACGGATGAGCAGATCGGATTCCAGCCGGCGCAGGGCATCGCGCACTGGTGTGCGGGAGACCGCGCAGTGCACCGCGAGCGCCTCTTCGCTGAGTTGCGTGCCCGGCGGCAGTTCGCCTGCGAGGATCATTCCCCGAATTACCGTATAGGCATGTTCTGATGCGCGCGACATGATGCAGCCTGAAAGTCTTGACCTTGCCTATTTGTATACAATAAGCTGTCGTCCTCGCAAGCTGTCCGGCATGGAATGGTCAAGATCGGGCGGTAGCGAACAGGGAGTATTACACGATGCGGATCACGCGCTTGCTGCTTTCGGCTTCGGCCGCCGGTCTTGCCCTTGGTGCCACCCCGGTTTTCGCGCAGGATAGCGCTGCCGACGGTGCCAACGAGGAAGAGGCCATCATCGTTACTGCCCGCCGCCAGAATGAGCGGCTGCAGGATGTTCCGGCTTCGGTCGCTGTGCTTTCGGCAGCCACGCTTGAAAACACGGGCGCCAAGAACGCTGACGACTTCGCCCAGCTGACCCCGGGCGTGACTATCGTGACCGGCACCGCCGAAGCGGGGGACACGCAAATCAACATTCGCGGCATCAACGGCGCACGCGATGCTGAAAGCTCTGTCGCACTGGTGGTCGATGGCATCCTCAAGACCAACACTGCCCAGCTTAACCAGGTGCAAGGCACGCTGCGTCAGGTCGAAATCCTCAAGGGGCCGCAGGGCGCTCTGTACGGCCGCAACGCTGCGGCGGGGGCAATCGTATTGCAGACGCTGAAGCCCAAGGATGTGCTGGAAGGCGGCATCAAGGCTTCTTACGCCAGCGAGAACACGGTGGATGCCTCAGCCTACATTTCCACCCCGCTGAGCGAGAATGCCGGCTTGGTGGTCAGCGGCAGCTTCCAGCATTCCGATGGCTTCTTCCGCAACATCTTCCTGGGCAACAGCAAGACGGTTGATGACAAGGAATCGTACAACATTGACGGCCGGCTGATTGTGCGGGCCAGCGATGCCACCGAATTTGACGTCAAGCTGCGCTATGCCGAATTCCACGGCGCTTCGCTGCCGTTCAATGCCTCGTTCCACCTGCCGAATTTTGCGGCAGTGAACCCGAAGTTTTATGAAGATGTGAACACGCACGATTTCCGCTTCTACAACAACATCCGTGCGACCAACGACCAGTCGAGCTTTGATGCCTCCATCAAGGTTGAGCACAACTTCGAGACGATGAAGTTGGTCGCCTGGGCGCTCTATTCGGATGTGAAGCAAGATCTGGTCGCTGACGGCACGTCGGCCGACTTCGCGCGCTATATCAGCGCGGCCCAGCCCGGCGGACAGGCCACTGTGAATGCCTGCTTCGCTTCGACTGCGGCGAACAAGGGCTATCCGGTGAACCAGCCGGGGGCGATCGGCGCGATCCCGGTGCCCTTCATCTTTGCGCCGGCCAATGGTTCAACCTTCGGCCCCTATAGCAACACCACCTGCGACGGGATCCAGTACCAGTTGCGCAACCAGAAGGACATCAGTGCTGAAGTTCGTCTGGTGTCGACTGGTGATGGCCCGGTTTCCTGGCAGATCGGCGGTTATTATCTGAACATCGATCGCACCACGGGCGTCAGCCTGGGCGGGGATACCGGCAATGGCGTGATCAAGAACCTTTACAATGGTCCGACCACTGTAAACCCGACCTCGCTGCTGTTGGCTGATAACTTTGACACCAATGTCTATGCGGCGTTCGGTTCGCTTGATTACAAGCCGAATGATCAGTTCAAGGCTGGTCTGGCGCTGCGCTATGACATCGAAGATCGCTCCTCGAACTCGCTGGTTCCGACTGCGACCGACCCCTTCACCGGTGGTCCGATCAATCCGGGCCAGGCCTTTGGGCCGCTGACTCCGAAGTCCGCCTCGTTCAAGCAGCTTCAGCCGAAAATCACGTTGAGCTACACCCCGACCGACCAGTTCAATCTCTATGCCAACTGGGGGATCGGGTTCAAATCGGGCGGCTTCAACAACCAGGGCTCTTCCGCGCTGATCAATGCCAATTTCAACAACGGGGTTACCCCGGGCACGATCAATGCAAACGTCCGGATCAACGACCAGTATCGCAAGGAAAAGTCGAGCGCGCTGGAAGTTGGGGTCAAGGGCACCCTGTTTGACAACCGGGTGACCTATGACCTGGCGGGCTATTACACCCGTATCAGCGACATGCAGTTCTTCGAATTCTTCGTCGGCAGCTTTGGCCTTCTGCGCGTGGTTTCGAACATCGACACGGTTGACGTGAAGGGTGCGGAAGTCAACCTGACCGCCAAGGTTGTCGATGGCTTCAAGCTGTTTGGCTCGTTCAACGTGACGGATAGCGAGATCAAGAAGAACGCATCGCGCACCTACACGGTTGGCAACAAGTCGCCCTACACGGCCGACTGGACGCTCAACGTCGGTGCTGACCTGAAGGTGCCGGTCAACGGCGGCCTGCGGATCACTGGCCGTGCGGACTATCGCCTGACCGGTCCGACCTGGTTCCACACCGTGCAGAACCAGGAGCGTCCGTCGCTGTTCAGCGGCTTGCTGCCGATTTCGGCGCTGGCCCTGCCGGCTGTGGTCGGAAACGCGAAGTACGACGTCGCTCAGCGTGACACGTTTGGGGTGTTCAATGCCCGTCTGGGTCTTGAAACCGACAAGTATCACCTCGTCGCCTTTGCTGAGAACCTGTTCAACAAGAAGTACATCGCCGAAGCGATCCCGGCGATCGAATTTGGCGGCTCGTTCATCTCGCCCGGCGCACGCCGCCTGATTGGCGTGGAAGCGGGCATGAAGTTCTAATCCAACTTCACGGCATGATCCTGGCTGGGGGCCGGTGGTGCGAACCACCGGCCCTTCGCTTGTTGAGGCAAGGTATAATTGCCGGGTTGCAAATTGAAACTTATATCGGCATAGCCAAGACAATGCAGTATTTTGTCCGCCTGATTCCGCTCGCTGCGCTTCCCATCCTGGCCGCCTGTGGCGGGCAAGAGGCCGCCCCCGCACCCAAGCCCTTGCGGGTCAGTGTCATCACGGTCGGGCAGGAGGCACCGGCCCCCTCGATTGAGGCGGCTGGCAGCGCGGCCTTGCGCAAGGAAATCCCGCTTGGCTTCACCACGCCAGGCCAGATCGCCCGGATCACTGTGCAGGAAGGCGATCGTGTCCGTCGCGGTGATGTCCTTGCCACACTCGACATGACCAGCGTCGGTGCATCGCTTGAAGCGGCCGATGCCGAGCGCGACCGCGCAGGGGCAGAGCTGGCGCGCTTCAAGCAGCTTTATGCGCAAGGGTGGATCACCAAAGGACGTCTTGAAGCGGCCGAAGCCGCGGCCCGAAGCGCCAGCGCCAATGTTTCCGCGCGGCGCTTTTCCCTGCAAACCGCGCGCGTGGTGGCTCCGGCTGACGGAATCGTGTTGAGCCGCACGGCCGAACCGGGTCAGATCATTGACGCGGGCATGCCAGTGGTCACGCTGGGCGATGCCAGCAGCGGGTTCGTCCTGCGTGCCCTGCTGGCCGATCGCGATGCCGTGCGGGTGCAGATTGGGACATCCGCTGCCGTCCGGTTCGACGCGTTGCCGGGCGTGGTTCTGGGCGGTTCAGTGATTGAGGTTGGGGGACGATCTGATCGCGGCACCGGGGCCTTTGTTGCGGAAATTGCGCTGCCGGCCGATCCCCGCTTGCGCTCAGGCCTTGTCGGCCGCGCCACTATTGCCGCACCGGCAGCCGGAGCATCAAGCCGTCTGGTTATTCCGCCGACGGCGATCTTCTCGGTCCGGGCCGAAGAAGGCTTCGTCTATGTGATGGATGCCAAGCGCCGCGTGAAGCCACGGCGGATTGCACTTGGGCCGCTCTCCGCTGACGGGACAGAAGTCCTGTCCGGACTTCAGCGGGGTGAAGTGGTGGTGCTATCCGGGCTCGACCGACTGCGTGATGGCACGCTGGTTGAGCCAGTTGGCGTAACGCGCTGATGGGCTTTGTATCGACCGCCGTCCGGCGCTGGCAGATCACGCTGGTGGCTTTTCTGCTGCTGGCGCTGCTCGGGTTTAACGCCTTCCGCTCGATCCCCCGCGCGGTTGATCCCTATTTCCCGATCCCGCTGACCGTGGTGATCGTGACCCTGCCGGGTGCCGATGCGGCGGAGATTGAGGAAACCGTTGCCAAGCCGCTGGAGCGGGTGCTGCAAGGCCTCGATAACGTCCGCGACATAACCTCCAGATCCAGCGACGGCCTGGCCAGCATTTCGATCTGGTTCGATTACGGCACCAATGCCGAGCAGGCCTATGACCGGACCGTGCGCGACGTGAATGCGCTGCGGGCGCAATTGCCAGCGGGCATCCAGCGCCTGGAAATCCGGCGGCCGCGGACCACCGAAGCGGCGATTTCCCAGATCGCGCTGGTTAGCGAAACCGCCTCATGGCGGCGGATGGAAAAGTACGCCGAAGACCTGCGTGATCGCCTCGCCGGGCTGGACGGCGTTCGCAATACCGAGCTCTATGGCCTGCCCGCGCCCGAAGTGCGGATCGCGCTTGACCCTGTGCGGCTGGCTGAGCGGCGCTTGCCGCCCGGTTTGGTCGCCAGTGCGATCGCCCAAGGCGGGCTGGACGTGCCGGCTGGTGCGGTCAATGCCGGCAGTCGGCGGTTCAATGTCCAGTCGGGCGGTGCCTATCGTGATCTTGATGCGATCCGCGCGATCCCCTTGCGCGGCGGTGACGGGCAATTGCTGACCGTTGGTGATGTCGCCAACGTTGAATGGGCTGAGGCCGAGCGGCTGCATATCACCCGCCTCAATGGCCAGCGCGCGGTGTTTGTCGGCGTGCGCAAGAAGGACATCACCGATACCCTGGTGCTGCGTGATCGGCTCAAGACCGTGAAGGAACAGTTCCAGCAGGAGCTGCCGCCCGACATCAAGCTGGTGCCGGTGTTTGACCAGAGCAACGATATCGAGCGCAAGCTGAACCAGCTGGCAAAGGACTTTGGCATCGCGCTTCTGCTGGTGCTGGTCACGCTACTGCCGCTGGGGCCGCGGGCTTCGCTGGTGGTGATGCTGTCGATCCCGACCTCGCTGGCGATCGGCCTGACCGGGCTGAACATCCTGGGTTATTCGCTTAATCAGCTGACCGTTTCAGGCTTCATCGTCGCGCTAGGCCTGCTGGTCGACGATTCCATTGTCGTGACCGAAAATATCGAGCGGCACATCCGCATGGGCAAGGATCGCGTTTCGGCAGCGATCGAGGGGACCAAGGAAATCACCCTGGCGGTGATGGGTTCGACCGGCGTGTTGATCTTTGCCTTCCTGCCGCTGGCGAACCTGCCTGAAACGGCGGGGGACTTTACCCGCAGCCTGCCAATGGCGGTCTTGCTGACTGTGGCCGCGTCGCTGCTGGTATCGATGAGCCTGGTGCCCTTTGCCGCCAGCCGGATCCTCAACGCCCATGAAACGCACGAAGGCAATCGCTTCCTGCGCTGGGTGACCGAGCGGATCGAGCATTGGTATCGACCGGCCCTGCATTGGAGCCTGGCCAATCCGCACAAGACCGTGTGGGGGGCAATGGCTGCCTGTGTGGCGATGTTCGCCACGATCCCGGCTATCGGCTTCAGCCTGTTCCCCAAGGCCGACGTTCCCTACTTCCTGGTGCGGATTGAAGCACCCGAAGGGTCGAGCCTGGCGGCGACCGACAAGGCCGTGCGCGAAGTGGCCGCGATCATGCAGCAAAAGCCTGAAGTGAAGGACGTGATGGAAAACACGGGTCGGTCAAACCCGCAGATCTATTACAACGCCCTGCCGCGCGAAGCCGATACCCGCTTTGGTGAGCTGTTTGTCACGCTCAAGGATTTCTCACCCAAGGATACGCCGGCACTGGTCGAAAAGCTACGTAACGAGCTGACACGTTATCCCGCGGCCCGGGTGACGGTGGAGCAGTTTGAACAGGGGCCGCCGATTGACGCGCCGATTGCGATCCGGGTCAGCGGGCCGGAGCTGGGTGAACTGAAGCGCCTTTCGGCCCAGTTCGCCGATACCTTGCGCCAGACCCCGGGAACCCGCGACGTCGTCGATCCGCTGGCAATCGACCGGATTGACCTGAACCTGGCGGTCGATCCGGCCAAGGCGGGCCTCCTGAATGTCGCCCCAGATGCCGTGCGCCGCACCCTGCGACTGGCCATATCGGGTGAGCGGGCCAGCAGCCTGCGCGATGCCGAGGGCGATTCCCATCCGGTGGTAGTCCGCCTGCCGTTTGAGCGAGAGGTGCCGGCGGCGGTGCTGGACAAGGTTTATGTCAGTTCGCTTTCCGGCGCATCGATCCCGCTTTCGCAACTGACCACGCCGAAGCTGGAGGCCGGACCCGCCACGATCAACCGCTTCAAATTGCAACGGCTGGTGACGGTCACGTCCTATGTGAAGGACGGATTCCTGGCTTCAAAGGTCAACGCCGATGCGCTGGAGCGGGTCCGCAAGATCCCGCTACCGCAAGGCTATTCCATCAGCGTTGGCGGACAGGCAGAGGTTTCCGCGCGCAACAACAACGGGGTTGGCGGGATCGCCATGCTGGCGGTGTTCGGGATCCTGTGTGTGTTGGTGTTGGAGTTCGGCCGCTTCCGCGAAGTGACCGTGGTGGCCGGGGTCGTGCCGCTGGGACTGTTCGGCGGCCTCTGGGCGCTGATCCTGACCGGCAACTCGCTGTCCTACCTCGCGATCATCGGCTTTATCGCCTTGATCGGGATTGAGATCAAAAACTCGATCCTGCTGGTCGATTTTACCACCCAGCTGCGCAAGCAGGGGATGGGACTAATGGAGGCGATTGAGCAGGCTGGTGAAATCCGCTTCCTGCCGGTGCTGCTGACTTCGGTCACCGCGATCGGGGGGCTGTTGCCGCTCGCGCTATCGGGTTCCCCGCTCTATGCGCCGCTGGCCTGGGTCATCATCGGCGGGTTGATTTCCTCTACCCTGCTAAGCCGGATCGTGATCCCGGCTATGTACTTGTTGCTGGTTCGCGGAGCCCCCCCGGCAGAGGCCTGATTGCCGCTTACGGCAGTTTGTCCATCTGGCGGATGGATTCGCTTGACTTTGAAGTTGTCCGGACAAATCATCCGTGCCAAGGCGGTCGCAACCAGTCCGCCGGGAGCACTCCGTTCGCATGTTTGCCGCCAATTCCTTCCTGTTTGTGCCCGGATCGCGACCTGATCGCTTTGCCCGCGCCCATGCCAGCGGGGCAGGGCTGACGGTCATCGATCTGGAAGATGCGGTGCCGGCGGACGAAAAAGCGGCGGCGCGTGCCAATGCGCTGGCACAAGTCGCCAGTGGCCAGACGGGCTGGGCGATCCGGATCAACGGCGTGGCAACCGCCGCCGGCATTGCAGACCTTGCCGCGCTGATCGAAGCGGAATGCCTGCCACCGTTCCTGTTCATTCCGATGGTTGAAAGCGCGGTGGAAGTGGAGATTGTCGCCCGGGCGCTGGGCGATCGCTGCCCGGAACTTATCCCGCTGATCGAAACGCCAAAGGGACTGCGTCAGGCCGTCGCCATTGCCTGCGCGCCAATGGTTGGTGGGGTGATGTTCGGGGGTGGTGATTTCTCGGGCGAATTGGGCGTGGCCCTGGCGTGGGAGCCCTTGCTTGCGGCGCGTCATGCGCTGGTGCTGGCCTGTGCTGAGGCACGGGTGCCGGCCATCGACGTGCCCTGGATCAATTTGGATGATGCGGCCGGACTGGTCGATGAATGTGCCAAGGCCAAGGCGCTTGGCTTTGCCGCCAAGGCGGCCATTCACCCCAATCAGGTCGCCGCGATCGAGGCGGCTTTTACGCCGACTGCTGCCGAAGTGGCTGAGGCTGAAGCCGCGCTGGCGGCCTATGAAGAGGCTGGCGGCAAGGCAATTCGTTTCAAGGGCAAGATGCTGGAGGCACCGCTGGTCAAGCGATACCAGGCCGTGCTCAGCCGGAAAGGGAACTAACAAATGCGTGATGGGGCAATCGAAGTCGCACCGGGCCGATACCGGGAAACCTTCGGCCGCTATTTCGAGGATTTCAACGTCGGCGATATCTATGAGCATCGCCCGGGCCGGACAATCAGCGAAACCGACAACACCTGGTTCAGCCTGCTGACGATGAACCAGCATCCGGCGCACTGCGATGCCGAATATGCCAGCAAGACTGAATTCGGCAAATGCCTGGTCGCTTCGCCGCTGACCGTGGCGATCATGACTGGCCAGTCGGTGTCGGACGTCAGCCAGAAGGCGGTTGCCAACCTTGGTTGGAAGGACATTCGCCTGCTCAAGCCGGTTTTCGCCGGCGACACGATCTATTCTGAAACAGAAGTGCTGGAAAAGCGCGAATCCGAAAAGCGCCCGCAGCAGGGGATCGTCACGATCAAGACCGTGGGCAAGAACCAGCGCGGCGAAGTGGTCTGCGATTTTGTCCGGATCATGCTGATCTGGAAGCGCGGCTTCGGCCCCGGCGACGATTGAGGAGAGTTGGAATGGCGACCGCCGTGGAGATGATGAGCGATCAGGGCCGCACGATCGACCCGGCCGAGGAAGAGGCTTTTCTCGATGCAATCGACCGCTGGATCGAGCGTTCGGTCAAGCCGGTGATCCTGCATCACGACCATAACGACATCTGGCCGGAACAGCTGGTCAACGAGATGGTCGAAATGGGGCTGTTTGGGGCGACCATTGGGCAGGAATACGGCGGGCTTGGCCTGCCGGCCACGACCTATGCCAAGATCGTGATGAAGATCAGTTCCTACTGGATGGCGCTGACCGGCATTTTCAATTCGCACCTGATCATGGCGGCTGCGGTTGAGCGGTTCGGCACTCCGGCTCAGAAGGCCAAGTGGCTGCCGAAGTTTGCCGCCGGGGAAATCCGCGGGGGCCTGGCCCTGACCGAGCCCAATGCCGGGACCGACTTGCAGGCAATCCGCACGGTCGCCCGGCGCGATGGCGATCACTACGTGATCAACGGCACCAAGACCTGGATTTCCAACGCGCTCAACGGTTCGAGCTTCGCCCTGCTGGTCAAGACCGATCCCGATGCCAATCCGCGCTACAAGGGGATGAGCCTGTTTATCGCCGACAAGCGTGAGGGCTTTACCACCGGCAAGAAGTTCGACAAGCTTGGCTATAAGTCGATCGATAGTGCCGAACTGATCTTTGAAGACTACCGCATCCCGGCCGACCAGCTGATTGGCGGCGTGGAAGGGCAGGGCTTCTTCCAGGCGACCGGTGGGCTTGAACTGGGCCGCATCAACGTTGCGGCGCGCGGTGTTGGCCTCTCCGAAGGCTCGCTGCGGCTCGCAACCGAATATGCCCAGCAGCGCCAGACCATGGGTAAGCCGATCAGCGAACACCAGGCCATCCAGCTCAAGATCGGGGAAATGGTTACCCGCGCCCGGGCTGCACGCCTGCTGACGCTGGATGCCGCGATCGCCTATGACAAGGGCGAGCGGTGCGATCTGGAGGCCGGCATGGCCAAGTACTTCGCCAGCGAGGCGGCCGTGGCCAACAGCCAGGAAGCCATGCGCATCTATGGCGGCTATTCCTATTCCAAGGAATACGACATCGAGCGGTTCTATCGCGATTCCATGCTGATGTGCATCGGCGAGGGCACCAACGAGATGCAGCGGATGATCATCTCCAAGCAGTGGGTCAAACGGAACCCGGCGTGAGCGAACTGCACCTTCCCCTTTCGGGCTTCCGCGTTATCAGTGCCGAGCAATATGGTGCGGGGCCATACGGCACGATGTTCCTCGCCCAGCTTGGCGCGGAAGTTATCAAGATCGAGCCACCCCAGAAGGACGGCAAGGGCGGTGGCGACACGGCTCGGGCCGTGGGGCCCCATTTCACTCGACCGGGAGAGAGCGTCTATTTCCACGCTTTCAACCTTAACAAGCGCTCCCTGACGCTCGACCTCAATACTGCTGAAGGTCAGACGATCCTGCGCGAACTGGCTGCGACCAGCCATGCCATGGTCAACAACCTGCGGGGTGACCTGCCGGCCAAGCTGGGCGTGACCTATGACGCGCTGAAAGAGGTTAACCCGGCGATCGTCTGTGCGCACCTTTCGGCCTATGGCCGGGATAATGCGCGGGCCAAATGGCCGGGTTATGACTACCTGATGCAGGCCGAAGCCGGCTTTTGCGCGCTGACCGGCGATCCCGATGGCGAGCCGCAGCGCATGGGCCTGTCGATGGTCGATTTCATGACCGGTACGATCATGGCCATTGGCCTGCTTGCAGCGTTGACCGATGCGCAGCGCAGTGGGCGTGGTCGCGACGTTGATACCGACCTGTTGTCCGCTGCCGTGCACCAGACCAGCTATCCGGCGCTATGGTACATGAACAATGGCGATGTGACCGGTCGTACGCCCCGGTCTGCGCACCCCACGGCGACGCCCAGCCAGATGGTCCGCGCGGCGGATGGCTGGATGTTCGTGATGTGCCAGTTGCCCAAGTTCTGGGACATCATGGTTGAGCGGATCGGCCATCCGGAGCTGGGCGAGGACGTTCGCTTCCGGACCAACCCGGACCGGCTGGCCAATCGCGCCGCCCTTACCGAAGTGCTGGACGCTATCTTTGCACGCCAGCCGATGGCACATTGGCAGGCCCTGCTGGAAGGCCACGTGCCGGTTGCCCCGGTCTATCAACTTGATCAGGCGCTGGATAACCCCTGGCTGCGGACGATCGGGATGCGGGACAGCGTGTCCCATCCGGACAATCCGGATTTTCAGATCCTGGCCAGCCCGATCAAGCTGGATGGCCAGCGGCTGCCCAATCGGGCCGGCCCACTCCTTGGAGCGGACTCGGCCGACATCCTTGCCGAGCTTGGCTATGGCGAGGATGACTTCGCCCGGCTACGGTCTGCCGGAATAGTCTGACCGAGGGGGCGATGGGCAAGCTTAGTGGCATTACAGTTGTCGATCTGACGCAATTTCTGCCGGGTCCGGCCATGACCGTGATGATGGCCGATCAGGGTGCGCGGGTAATCAAGATCGAGCCGCGCGGGGGGGAACCCGTGCGCAGCCAGGCACCGTTCGAGAATGGCGAGTCCGTCTGGTTCAGTAACCTGAACCGCGGCAAGGAAAGCCGGGTGCTCGACCTCAAGAGCGAGGATGGCAAGGCCGCGCTTCGCGCCCTGATTGCCGATGCCGACGTCTTTGTGGAGGGCTTCCGACCTGGCGTGATGAAACGGCTGGGGTTTGATTACCCGGCGGTTCGCGCACTCAATCCGCGGATCGTCTACTGCTCGATCTCCGCCTTTGGGCAGGAGGGTGAATTGGCGCATCATCCGGCGCACGACATGGCGGTGCAGGCCCTGGCCGGGTTTCTGAGCGTCAACGATGGACCCGACGGCACGCCGGTCGTCCCCGGCGCGCCTTCGGCTGACCTTGCGGCCGGGCTGACAGCGCTATCGGCCGTGTTGATGGCGCTGGTCGGGCGGGAAAAGACCGGACAGGGCGATTATATCGACGTGGCCATGTTCGACAGCCTGATGCCGTGGTGCGCGCACACGGCGGGTAGCGCCATTGCCGGCGGGCCTTCCCCCAAGTCGAGCGAGCAGCGTTCGCTCGGTGGAGCGGGATTTTATCAGGTTTATCGGACCAGCGACGGTCGGCACATCGTGCTGGGCGGGCGCGAGATTAAATTCGCCACGAACCTGCTTAATGCGCTGGACCGGCCAGACCTGATCGCCCTGGCGGAGCAGGAAGCCGGCCCGGCGCAAGCCCCGCTGATTGCCTTCCTGCGCGAAACCTTTGCCACCAAGACGCGCGATGAATGGGTGGCCTGGTTCGGTGACAAGGATGTCGCCTTTGCCCCGGTGCTCGATTTCCGTGAAGCGCTGGATGAGCCCCACGTGGCGCAGCGCGGCCTGCTGGTTGAGGCGGACGGACGGCACCATATCGCGCCGCCGATCAGGTTTGCCAATGAACCGCCATGGGTGCCGGGCGCCGTGCCGGAATTGGGCGAGGGGTAATCGTGTCAGCCGTCGACGTCGATATGCATCGAGTAGGCGAAGCGGTCACCAGGATGGTGGCTGACCGAAATTTCGAAGATGCGGCCCTTCAGATCAAGGTAGCAGCGGGTGATCCGCAGCACCGGACTGCCGCGCTTCAGGTCGAGCGCTTGGGCGATATCGGCATTGGCAGCAACAGCTTGAATATCCTGGGTGACCTTGCCGATGCTGACCCCGGTCAGCTTTTCAACCTGGCTGAACAGGGTGCCGGCGCCCAGATCGAGCCGTTCAACCGCAGCATCGACCCGTTCGTGGAAATAGGCGTCGGTCGCTGCGATCGGCTGGCCGTCAATCTGCTGGCTGCGGACACCACGAAAACAGGTCCAGGCGCCGCTGGTATCTTCGCCAATCTGTTCGGCGATCTCGCGCGGCAGGTCACCGCGGCCGCGCGCTTCATAAGTCACATGGGTATCGCGCGCGTATTGCAGGATTTCGCCGACGTTGGAGAGCGGCTGGTGCAGCGTGCCGCCGCGTGCTGCCGCTGGTTGCACGACCGTGCCCGAGCCGCGCTTGCGGGCAATCAGACCCTCGTTTTGCAGCCGGCGGAGCGCCTCGCGCACGGTAAACCGCGAAACGCCATAACGCTGGCACAGGTCGTTCTCAGTCGGAAACTGATCGCGCGCCGCGAATTTGCCGGAGAGGATTTCGGCGCGCAACTCGCCCGCAACCTGCAGATAGCGGGGTCCTTCGCGCTCACGCGTAACAGTCATGCTGGCGTTCAATCCTTGCTCCCATCTGGCCATCGGGGGCGGCAATGAGCGATCCCCTCTTGGTCCAACTTGTCCGGACACTAGCGCGCCCCGTCGCGGAAAGCGATAGGGCGCGTGCGCGGCTGCACTTGCTGGACTGGCTGGCCTGTGTCGCGGGCACGCGGCAGACGCAAGTGGCCAAGGTACTGTATCGGGCAGAACTGGGTGGTGCGCGCCGGGCTGCCTGGTTGGGCGGGGTGCTGGAGATGGACGATGTCCACCGCGCTGCCCTGCTTCATCCCGGACCGGTGATCTGGGCTGCCGCGCTTGAGGCTGCTGCCGATGTCGACGCCGATCTTGATGCCGTGCTGGACGGTGCGGTGCGGGGCTATCAGGCGATGATCGCGATTGGCGCCAGTTTCGATGCCCAGCATTATGCCCATTACCACAATACCGCGACGGCCGGCCCCTTCGGCGCAGCGGCTGCCGCCGGTTCGGTGCTGGGTCTGAATCAAGACCAGCTGGTTGCGGCCCTCAGCAATGCCGGTTCGACCACCGGCGGGCTCTGGCAGATGCGGCATGAGAGCGGCATGACCAAACAGTGGCATGTCGCCATGGCTGGCAACAACGGTTACTTCGCCGCCTATATGGCCGCTCGCGGACTGACGGGCACCTCTTCGGTGCTGGACGGGCCACAGGGCCTTTACGCGGCAACCTGCGCTGCACCAAAGCCGCTAGACTTGGACGAGGGCTGGCGCATCCACGAAGTCAGCTTCAAGCCCTGGGCGGCCTGCCGCCATGCCCATCCGGTGATTGACTGTGCACTGGAACTTCGGGCGCGCGGGGAATTGCACGGGCCGTTTCGGGTAGAAACCTATGCCGATGCCATCGCCTTTTGCGATCGGCCGAACCCGGTGACCGAAGTGGATGCAAAGTTCAGCCTGCAACACGCCGTCGCCGTAATCGCCAGCGGACGAGAGGCCAAACCAGAGGACTTTACCCCTGCGGCAATTGCCGCGCTGGCCGACCTGCGGGCACAGGTTACGGTGGCCGAAGACAAGGCGATCACCGCGCGATACCCGGCCCATTTTGGAGCGCGGGTGAACGGTTTGGAACTGATCGATACGCGCGGCGATCCGGAGCGTCCGGTTGATGAGGCGGTAATCCGCGCCAAGATGCACACGCTGGCCGCCTGGGGTGGACTTGCCGCTGACGAGGCAGAGCGGGCCTGCAACCTGGCTTTGCATGGCGATGATGCGGCGGCGATTGCCGACCTGCTGGAGGACTGGCTGGGATGAGCGCGACCGCTGATCTTCTGGCCTTTGCCGGCGCGGCGCATCGCTTGCCCGATAGCGTTCGGGCCGATGCCTTGCGATTGCTGGGCGATACGCTGGCTGTCGGTGCGGCCGGTGCAACGGCGCCGGGGGCCGACGCGATCCTCACGACTGCGCAAGCCATGGGCCAGGGCGGTGATGCGCGGCTGATCGGCAGCACAAGCCTGCTGCCCGCCCCTGGTGCGGCCTTCGCCAATGGTTATCGGATTCATTGTCTTGAGTGGGATGCCGTCCACGAACCTGCCGTGGTTCACGCGATGAGCGTGGTCACCGCGGCGCTGGGCGCCGCGATTGACCGCAAGGGCGGGTGCGATCCCGAACAGGCGCTGGTGGCGCTGGCTGTCGGCGTCGATGTTGCGTCCGGCCTTGGCCTGGCGGCGGACTCGGCGCTCAGCTTCTTCCGTCCGGCCACTGCCGGGGTGATTGGCGCGGCGCTGGCCGTGGCGCGGATTGACGGTGCCCCGCTGGATCACGCGATGGGCCTGGCCTATTCAAGCGCGGCGGGAACCATGCAGGCCCATGTCGAAGGCTCGATCACCCTGCCGTTCCAGGTCGCCAACGCCGCGCGCGCCGCGATTACGGCAAGCGACCTGGCCAAGGCGGGCTTCACTGCGCCGCTTGATCCCCTGGAAGGACCATTTGGCTATTTCCAGCTGATCGATCAGGGCGATCTGTCGCGCTATACTCGTGAGCTTGGTCGGATTTGGCGGATTGCTGAAATCAGCACCAAGCCGTTCCCCTCTGGCCGTGCCAGCCATGCCGCACTGGGCGCCTTGCAGAGCTTCGCGGGACAGAGTGTTGATAGCATCGAGCTGGCCTGTCCGCCGCTGATCCATCGACTGGTCGGGCGTCCCTATCGCCCGGATATGACGGCGGCCTATGCGCGGCTCTGCCTGCCGTTCCTTGCCGCGCTGATGTTGACCGACGGTCGGATCGATCCGCGCCGCTTCACACCCGAAAACTTTGCCGATCCGGCGCTGGCAGCCCTGGCGGCCAAAGTGATGCTGGTGGCCGATGGTAACGATGATCCCAACGCGCTGTTCCCGCAAAACTTGCGGATCACCCTGACCAATGGCGGGGTGCAGACCATTGCCGTGCCCCACACGCTGGGCAGCCCCGATGCACCGCTGTCGCCAGCCCAGACCCAAGCCAAGCTGGACTTTGCCCGCGAACTTGCCCCGGCCGGATCCGATCCGCGCCTGTTCACCGACCCTCTGACCTATTTCACGGACCCGACATGAGCTTCCCGACCTATTTCGAAGCCTTTGACATCAAGCAGATGCTGGCCGATTACCCCATCGGCGATGCCTTTACCGCGCGCTATCGCACGATCAGCCGGGATGAGATTTTCGCGATCCAGGATGCCCAGTTCCGCAGGCTGATGCAGCGCGGCTGGCAGATTCCGTTCTACCAGCGGCTGTGGGGTGCGCAGGGGATTGAGCCGGGCGACATCAAGGGGCTGGCCGACATCACCAAGCTGCCGGTCTACGACAAGACTGACCTGATGGCCTCGGTTAATGCGCATCCGCCTTATGGCGATTTTGACGGGCGCGGCGTCAATCCCGTGGTGTTCCACACCACCAGCGGGACCACCGGCCGCCCGCAGCCGCTGATGTTCGGGCCCAAGGGGCGCGAGGTAACCAACCTGCTGGTCGGCCGGATGTATCGCTGGATGGGCCTGAAGCCGGAAGACGTGGTTCATTCGGTCTATGGCCACGGGATGATCAACGGCGGGCACTACATCCGAGAATCCGTGATCCACTTCACCAATTCGCTGTTCCTTTCGGCCGGAACCGGGATTGAGACCCGTTCGGTCGGTCAGGTGAACCTGCTGGCGGACTTTGGCGTGACGGTAATGGTCGGCTTCGTGGACTATATCCGGAAGCTGGCTGAAGTCGCTGAAGCGGAAAAGCTTTTTGACCGCATCAAGCTGCGCATGATCATTGGCCATCTGGGCACTGAGGATCGCGCCGCCACCGAAGCCGCCTGGCACGGGGCGAAGGCCTATGACTGGTACGGGGTGGGGGATACCGGCTCGATCGCTGGCGAGGGGCCGGATCGTGACGGCCTCTACGTGTGGGAAGACGCGCAGTACCTTGAACTGCTGGATGTCGAGAGCGGGACCCCCGTGGCGAAGGGTGAGACCGGAGACATGGTCGTCACCTGCCTGTTCAAGGATGACATCGCCCCCTGCATCCGCTTCAACACCCATGACATCAGCCACGAGCTGGATGGCCGGGGTGAGCTGGGCTTCAAGCGGATCGCTGGGTTCAAGGGACGCAGCGACAACATGGTCAAGCTGCGCGGGATCAACCTGTTCCCCCACGCGATCGCCGCGCTGATCGAGAACCGGCCCGACTTGACCGGCGAATACATCTGCCACCTGCGGCGCGATGCCGCGACCCAGCGTGATGACATGGTGGTAACGATCGAAAGCCGTGGCGGCAGCAATGTGGGCGAGCTGGCCGAAGTGCTGCGGCGCGGGCTGGGTGTCGAAGTGGCCGTGCAGCTTTGCGCCCCCGGTGAGACCGCGAGTGCAACCCAGATCGACACGCGCCAGAAACCGATCCGGCTTATCGACGAACGCGGTGTGTGATGCAGGATCGCTGGGGCGCCTTCGTTGACCTTGATCCCGCAGCACACAGCGGCGAGGGGCCACTCGCCGGGCTGACCGTTGGCGTGAAATCGAATATCATGGTCAAGGGGCTGCCCTGGACCGGCGGAATGGGCCTCTATCGCGATCGGATTGCCAGCCGCGATGCCGAATGTGTCGCGCGGCTGCGCCATGCGGGCGCCGCGATCCTTGGCACGGTCAACATGCACGAGGCGGCGCTGGGCGCACACACCGACAATGCCTTTTACGGCCGGACGCACAATCCGCATCGGCTTGATTATACCCCCGGGGGCTCGTCCGGCGGTAGTGGCGCCGCAGTCGCCGCAGGGCTCTGTGACATCGCACTGGGCACCGATACCATGGGTTCGGTTCGTATCCCGGCGGCCTATTGCGGCGTTTACGGCCTGAAGCCCAGCCACGGCGGGATCAGCGAGGATGGCCTCGCCTATCTGGAGCCAAGCCTGGATTGCATCGGGCCGCTGGCGCGTGACCTGGATGTGCTGGAGCGGGCCTGGACCGTGCTGGCCAACAATCCCGGAGAGCAGGTTCCGTTGGCGCGGGCCCTTGTCCTTAAAGGACAGGGCGGCGTTGCGGTTGAGCCGGCCGTCGAAGCTGGCTTTGACGCGGCCGTCCGGGCGTTGGGATTGCCGGTGGAAGCCCTAGAGCTGCCCGAACGGCTCACCGATGTGCGGATGGCCGGGCTGGTTGCCGCCGGCCATTGGCTGATCGCAGACCTCGGTCCGGACTATCGCGACGATAATCCGGGTCTTTCCGATGAGCTCAAGTTCATCCTGAAGATCACCGCGGGGATGGAACGGCGGCCCCAGGTGCTAGCCCGCACCCGTGCGGCCTTGGGCGATGCGCTTGGCGCCGATGGTGTCCTGATCATGCCCACCGCGTCGCAGGTGGCCTTTGCCCATGGCACCCGTGCGCCATCCAATCAGGCAGACTTTACCTGCCTTGCCAATGTGGCCGGTTTGCCAGCGATTTCGCTGCCGGCTGGCTGGAGCGAGGATGGACTGCCGGTTGGGGTCCAACTCGTGGGTCCGGCGGGTACAGAGCGCAGCCTGATCGCCTTGGCACGCCAGATCGATAATCAGTTGCAAGCCTATCGCCGTCCGCCAAACTTCGGCACCTGAGGGAGAGAAAACCATGCGCATTGTTTGCCTGTTCAACCTGAAAGAGGGCGCCAGCCGCGAAGCCTATGAAGCCTGGGCCCGCGGTACCGACATCCCCGGTGTCAACGCGCTCGGCTCGGTCCGTGGCTTTACCGTTCACCGCGCCACGGGCCTGTTCGGATCCGATGCCAAACCGCCCTATGATTACATCGAAGTGATCGACATTCACGGCATGGACGCCTTCGTGGCCGACGTATCCGACCCTGAATTCCAGAAAGTGGCCGCCGCCTTCGGTGAATTCACCGACAATCCCTGCTTCATCTTGACCGAGGATCTCTGATCATGGGCCGGTTCGCGGGCAAGACGATCGTCGTCACCGGCTCTGGCAAGGACAAGGGCCTGGGCCAGGGAATCCTGCGCCGCTTTGCCGATGAGGGCGCGAACTGTGTCGTGTCTGACCTGAAGATCGATGCCGAGGCTGAAGCCGTGGCCGAAGATTTGCGCGCCCGCGGGGCAAAGGTCGCGACGATCGCCTGCGACGTCTCTGACGCTTTGCAGTGCCAGGCACTGGTCGACCAGGCGGTCAGCGCGCTTGGCTCGGTCGATGTGTTCGTCAACAACGCCGGGATCGGTTTCATGATGAAGCCGATGCTGGAGGTGGACCCGCAGGATTGGGCCACCGTGATCGCCGTCAATCTGTCGGGCGCGTTCTATTGCACCCAGGCCGCGGCCAAGGCGATGATCAAGGCAGGTAAGGGCGGGCGGATCATCAATATCGCCAGCCAGGCCGCGAAGACCGGCTTTCCGCACCTTCCGGCCTATGTCAGCTCAAAGCACGGGATGGTTGGCCTGACGCGGGCGACGGCGGTTGAACTGGGTGCCCATGGCATCACCGTCAACGCTGTTTGCCCCAACCACGTCACCACCGGGCTTGGTGCGCAGCAGAACGCGTATTTTTCTAAGCTGCTCGGGTTCGAAACGGTCGAGGCTTACCTCAAGAACATGGCTGCCAAGAACCCGATGGGTCGACCCGGCCTGCCCAGCGATACGGCTGCTGCCTGCGCCTGGCTGGCCAGCGACGACGCCTTTTACGTCACGGGCGAGGCGCTCAACGTCTCCGGCGGCGAGGAGATGCATTGATGCGCGAAGAACGGATGGACCTGCCCGGTGGCGCGAAGATGGCGCTTTCGGTGGTGGTCAATGTCGAGGAAGGTAGCGAGCAGACCATCGCCCGTGGCGACAAGGGAATGGAGCCAGTCGACGAGCTTGGCATCTTCATCAAGGCCCCGATCCGCAACTATTCGAACGAGAGCAATTACCTTTACGGGATCAAGGCCGGCGCCCCGCGCGTGGTCAAGCTGCTCAAGCAGTTCGATATCATGGCAAGCTGGACCGTTGCCGCGCTCAGCCTTGAGAACCATCCTGAAATTGCCGAGGCGATTGTCGAATTGGGGCATGAACCGGTCAGCCACGGCTGGCGCTGGGTTCACCAGTTCCGCCTGAATGAGGAGCAAGAGCGGGAGTTCATCCGCAAGGCCGTGACCAGCATTGAAAAGACCTGCGGGGTGCGGCCCTATGGCTGGCTGTCGCGCTATATGTTGACCGACAACACCCGGCGGCTGCTGATCGAAGAAGGCTTTTCATACCACATGGACGATTACAGCGGCGACGTGCCGTTCTGGGATCGCGAGACGGTGCCCGCCAAGCCCATGGTGATCGTGCCGTACCAGCTCGATAACAATGACATGAAGATGTGGACCGATCCGGCCATGACCCCGGAACAGTGGCTGGCCTATGCCAAGCGCAATTTCGATCAGGTCTATCGCGAGGGCGTGGAGGGCAATCCCAAGATGATGAGCCTGGGGCTGCATCTGCGGATTATCGGTCGCCCCGGCCGGATCTGGGCGCTGGAGGAATTCTTCAAACACGTCCGCAGCCATGACGGGGTGTGGGTGACCACCCGCAAGGCGATAGCCGATCACTATGCCGCGACGGTGCCGGCATGACCCTGCGCCTGACCACCGGCGAACACGTCGCCCGGCTGTTCATTGATCGGCCGGATAAGCGCAACGCCTTCAACCAGGCGATGTGGGATGAATTGCCAGAACTCGTGCTGCAGGCGATGGCCGATCCGGCCGTGCGGGTCCTGACGATCGAATCCGCGCATCCCGGCGTATTCTGTGCCGGGGCGGACATCGCCGAATTGCTGGCCAACAAGGATGACGCGCAGTGGCGGGCCGCCAACCAGGCCGCGATCAATCGTGCCCAGCACGTGCTCGCCCGGGCCGACAAGCCGGTGATTGCCTATATCGATGGTGATTGCGTGGGCGGCGGCTGCGGCATCGCGCTGGCGGCAGATATTCGCGTGGCCACGCCGCGGGCGCGGCTGGGGATCACGCCGGCCAAGCTGGGACTGGTCTATCCGCTGCACGATACCAAGCTGCTGGTCGATCTGGTCGGTCCCGGACAAGCCAAGCGGATGCTCTATACCGGCATGCTGCTTGATGCTTACGAGGCGCTGCGAATCGGGCTGGTTGATGAGGTGACCGATAGCCCCGGCCAGCTTGAAGCTTTGATTGCCGCCAACTCCTGCCATTCGACTGCCGGAATGAAGCGTTTCGTTCGCCGGGTGCTGGACGGGCAGGCCGACGACGATGCCGATACCCTGGCGGTCTTCGCTGCTGCCTTCACCGGCGCGGATTTCCTAGAGGGCACCAGCGCCTTCGTTGCCAAGCGCAAGCCGGAGTTCAAGTGATGTCCATTCCCCACGGAACGATCATGGGCGGCCTGTCCGTTGTCCCAAACCTGGCTGCGGCATTGGCCGATTACCAGGGCGTGCTGAAGCTTGATCTGGTCCACGAAGGGCCGCTCTCATCGGAGCTTGCGGCAAGTTGGGGCTGTCCTGCCAGCGCCGGGGCACGTCACGCGGTCTTGCGGCCCAAAAGCGGCAATCCCTGTTGGTTCCGGCTGGTTGAACAGCCTGACCACCCGCAGTTCAAGCCCACCACCACTTATGGCTGGGGGGCCTTTGAATGCACTGTTGAAGACGTTTTTGGCTGGCCGGACCGGCTGAAAGGCAGCGGCTTTACCATTGTCGGCGAGCCGCGCGAACTGCCGGGCATGGATGCCTTCATCCCGATGCAGGTCCTGGGGACCGGCCGCGAGATGGTCTATCTCAACCAGGTCTTCAACAACATGGACAATGTTGACCTGCCCAAGGCCCAGTCGATCACCGACCGGATCTTTATCGTTATCCTGGGGACCCCCAGCCGGATCGAAAGCTGCCGCTGGTATCAGGAGCGGTTGGGGTTGGAGCCGGTTGATACCTTTGAACTCCCCTATGCCATGATCAACGATGCCTTTGGCCTGCCAGCGGATTACATCTCCTCGCTGACCATGGTCCAGGCCGGGCGACTGCCGATTGTCGAGGTGGATGACTATCCCGAGCAGGCCAGGCCGCGCGCGCGGCACGCGGGGATGCTGCCGCCGGGCAATGCGCTGGTGACGCTGGCAATGCGCGATCTTGATGCGTGCCAGGTTGACTGGATCGCGCCGCCGGTGCGGCGCGATGGCGCGCTGTATGAGGGCCGTCGTGCCGGAACTTGCCAGGGCTATGCCGGCGAACTGATTGAATTGGTGGAGGTAGGATAATGGCGCTCTATTGCATTCACGCGATCGATGGATCGGATGGTGCGGAGATCCGACCACGGTTGATCGGGGCACATCTGGCCCATGTCGAGGCGAACATTGATCGCTACTTCGTTGCCGGACCGCTCAAGAACGCGGCTGGGCAGACGATCGGCTCGATGCTGGTGGTGGAAGCCGCCGATGAAGGCGACGCGCGCTCGTTCCTGAACGAGGATCCCTATGCGGGCGCCGGCTTATGGAGTCAGGTCCATGTGGCGGCCTTTGCTGCCGTGGCTGGCAGCAGCGTGGGCGGGGCGGCCTGGAAGAAGTAGCCGCCCCGGTCCCGTGCCGGGTTACTTGACGCCCATTTCCTTGAGCAGGTTGGTCGCGCCATCAACCTTTTCCATGACCCACAGCATATAGCGGTGGTCGACATGAATGGTGCGGTTGATCGCCGGGTTGAAGCGCCAGTCGGAAATCACCCCGTCCAGCGTGCCGTCAAAGGCCAG
>JACCDL010260936.1_pt1 | contig 30727 bp, 28 predicted proteins | sample 7441931 | NCBI WGS metagenome assembly JACCDL01 (sample SAMN15323437, study PRJNA562643) | freshwater metagenome | isolation source: river surface water | place: USA:Blue River Watershed | collected 2017-08-16 | reverse complement strand
GTTCTGATTTGGGAGCTGGTTATACAACAGACAATACCGACTGTAACGATGCGGATGCGATGAGTAATCCAAACGGAGTAGAGGTTTGTGGTAATGGAATAGATGAGAACTGCGATACAGTAGATCCGTCATGTGTCTTACCCGGATGTACCGATGTGAATGCATGTAACTTCAACGATGCGGCCAATGAAGAAGACGGAAGTTGTGTTTATCCTGCCGAAAGTTATTTGAATTGTGATGGATCATGCATCAACGATGCTGATTTGGATGGTGTTTGTGATGAGGTAGAAGTTTTAGGTTGTACAGATCCAATCGCCTGTAACTATGACATCGCAGCCACTGAAGAAAGTGGTACTTGTATCATGCCGGTTGAGGAGATTTGCAATCAATTGGATGATGATTGCGACGGAGAAACAGATGAGTTTGTTCAATTCACATATTACAATGATTTGGATGGTGATGGCTTTGGAAATATTGAAGATGTCACTTATGCCTGCACCACTCCTGTTGGTTATGTCAATAACTCAGAGGATTGTGATGACACCCAAATCATGTATTTGGATGTTGATGGAGACGGATATGGTGTTGCAGAATGGGTTGCTTGTGGAGCACTGGTCAATAATGATTGTGATGACAACAATGCTGAAGTGTATCCAACGAACATAGAAGTTTGTAATTTGATTGATGACAACTGTAACACAAGTGTGGATGAAGGAGTTCAAAACGTATATTATCTGGACAATGACGGTGACGGATTTGGCTGGGTTTCAGATGTCGTTCTTGCTTGCACAGCTCCGTTGGGATATGTGTCCAATGGGGAAGATTGTGACGATAATTTAATCACCTACCAAGATTTAGATGGCGATGGATTTGGTTCGGTGTTGATTGTTGCATGTGGTGTTACGAATAACAGCGATTGCAATGACAGCCAATGGCTTTACGCAGACAATGATGGAGATGGATTTGGTGCTGGAGCATTGGTTCCTTGCGGATTGGCAGACAACACAGACTGTGATGATAACAATGCATCAGTAAATACAGCCATGACAGAGGTATGTAATGAGTTAGATGACAACTGTAATACAACGGTTGATGAGGGAGTTCAAAGCACTTATTATGCTGATCAAGATGGAGATGGATTTGGAGATTTAGGAAATGCAACCCAGGCATGTTCTCAACCCATCGGTTATGTCGTAAATGCTGATGATTGCAATGACAATGCATTGACCTATTTTGATGGTGATGGTGATGGATTTGGAGTTGGATCTCCAATTTCATGCGGTGCCCTGAATAACAGTGATTGTGATGATGTCAACCCAGCAGTATTCCCCAGTGCAATTGAGTTGTGCAATGGTATAGATGATAACTGCTCGGGCACCACTGACGAAGGCTTGTTGATCACATTCTTTGAGGATGCTGACACAGATGGATTCGGAAACCCAGAAGTAATGATTGAGGCCTGTACACAACCTTCAGGATTTGTTCAAAATGATACAGATTGTAACGATGCGTTGAGTACAGCTAATCCTTCTGGTGTGGAGATTTGTAATGGTATTGACGAAGATTGTGATGGCCAAGTAGACGAAGGTGTGTTGCTTGTATACTTTGTAGACTTCGATGGTGATGGTTATGGTAATCCATTAGACACCACTTTAGCTTGTCAAAACGTGGATGGTTATGTAGTTGATAACACCGATTGTAATGATACATATTCAACGGCATTTCCAGATGCGCAAGAAATCAATGATGACATCGACAATGATTGTGATGGATTGATCGATGAAGGATTTGAATTTATTCCTGATGCTTTCTCACCAAATGGTGATGGAGATTATGATTTGTTTGAGTTGCAGGATCTTTTGCCCAATGAAGTGGTGACAATTCAAGTATTCAACCGATGGGGTGGTTTAGTATATGAAAGTGAAAACTATCAGAATGATTGGGATGGAAGAGGAAACGTTGGAGCTTCTGCAGGGGAACACCTGGCAGTGGGAACTTTCTTCTACATCATACACTTTAATGTAGCTCAAATGGAGAGAAATGGTTACATCACTTTGTGGAGATAATAAATGAAAAAAATGATTGAAATGAAAAATAGTATCGTCATTATTGGTCTGTTGTGTTTAATGTCAACTATGAGTTGGTCTCAGCAAGATCCTCAGTATAGTCTTTACATGTTCAATGGACTGGCTTTAAACCCCGCCTATGCAGGGAGCAGCACAGGAACCATTGCTGGAATAAACTACAGAACCCAATGGTTGGGAATGGATGGAGCTCCAAGAACGACATCTGCCAACATTCATAGCCGCTACGGACAAGAAAAGTTGGGAACAGGTTTGTTTGTGAGCAATGACCAGATCGGAATTTTTAAGAGAAATCAAATTCGCTTAGCGCAGTCGTATCATTTGAGATTTAAAAAGTTTATCATTGGAATGGGTATCCAAGCCAATTATGAACAAATGTCAGCTAGATTCGTCGGTGCACATTACAATAATGGTACAGGTGATGTTGACAATGCATTTGCTGCTGATCAAACCTTTTCAAACATCAACTTTGGCGCAGGAATGTACGTTTACAATAATAAATTCTGGTTTGGATATTCTGCACCAGCACTAATGAAGCAGGAGTGGAGCAAAACAAGTTTGGGCAATTTGTCCGCTTACCAAAGCTTTCATCATTTTCTCTCGGGAGGATATGTATTCAACTACGGACGTAAATGGACTTATAAAGCCATGGGGATGATGAAAATACATGAGTCATTGACTCCTTCAATTGATGCTGGCTTCATGGCTTATTATGGAAATGTGGTTGGAGCTGGTTTTTCTAATCGATTGAAAGATGCATGGATTGCAATGGTAGAATTTCAGTTGGGTGATTATGCTAGATTGATTTACGCGTTTGATTATACCTCTTCATCTTTGAAGAATTACACCAATGGTACTCATGAATTGATGATTAAATTTTATCTGAGTAGCAATTATAGAGGCCAAGTTTCACCCCGTTTATTCTAGAACTATATGATGGTAAAGAAAATTCTGTTTCTATCTTGTCTTTCAGTCCTGAGCTTTATTGTTCATGGACAAGGTTTGGATTTTTCCAGAGGGGACAATATGATGTCCAGGAAGGAATATTCAGAGGCAGCAGGTTACTTTAAGCGGTATGTAAATAAGTCAACTGAGGCAAGAATAAAGCTTTCTCGATGTTACTACTTCATGAAACAATCAGAGGCCTGCGTTCAGAGCTATTCATTGGCTCCCCAAGACTCTTTGAAGGATGTCGATTTGTTTTACATGGCTGACATGTTATGGCAATTGAACAGAAAGGATGAGTCGCAAAAAATTGGTGTTAAGATTAAAAATCAAGTATTGCGTGATGTTGTAGCGGGTTTTGAGTATATCCCAGATACACTCATGATTTATAATGAACAGAATGTTACTGTTCAATCACTCAATCTTAACCCTGAGGGCAATGCTTTTGGTCCGCATTGGCATAAAGGAAAGTTGTATTATATAGCTAATTCTAAACAGCCATCTTTGATTGATGAATTTTCAACAGCCGATTCTTCTACCTATCTAGACGTAGCGGTTCAGGGCGGAGATTCAGATGTGCCCTTGGGGAAAATTAATTCAGCTCGACATGAGGGTTCATTTGCCATTAACAACGAGGGAAATAGAATGGTGATTACACGTACAATGGGCTCCGGGTTGTTCAGTTCAGTGGAGCAGCCCCAGTTGTTTGAATTGGTGCTCAATGCTAAAGGAAAGTGGTCTCGCGCAAAGCGACTGAAGTTCACAGAACGTAATTTTTCTTGCGCACATGCTGCATTTTCTGAAGATGGGAAGACATTGTTTTTTAGTTCCAATATGCCCGGGGGATTAGGCGGATTTGATCTTTATTCAGCCAAGCTTGGAGCAGAAGGATGGGGAGATGTGAAAATTCTTTCGAATAAAGTGAACTCGCCATTTGATGAGTTGTTTGCAACTGTTTCCGATGACTATTTATTCTATTCTTCGAATAGACAAGGAGGCCTAGGTGCTTTTGATTTGTATGCATGGCACAGAAAGATGGATGTTGTTGAACACATGCCGGTTCCAATCAACTCAAAGCGTGATGATTTTGCTATTTCTGACAATGGAACGGATAGTGTTTGGTTTGTGAGTTCCAACCGTAATTTTAAAGAAGGAAAAGATGAGGTATTGCAGTTATCATTTCCAAAGGTTCAAGAGTACTTGTATGTCTATGACGACGTGACCAATGATCTCTTGCGCTCAAAAGCGGCCAAAGTATTGTCAGTTGATCATCGATTTGTTGATAGTGGAATTGACAATGAAGGAAAGGTCCCTCCATTTATGAAAAATGGCGATTCACTATTTGTTTATGGGTATTATCCTCATAAAATTAAATTCAATGACAATACTGGTTTAAAACGATTTTTTGTTCGTCATTCAAAGAATAAGTTAAAACCTATAAAAGAAGTAATGTTGGATGTTGCCATACCTAAGGAGGTGGCAGATGTCAGAGGAGAAAAGACTTATCAAATAGAGAACAGCGACGGAGGTTATAAAAAGATTACTGCCATTCAAGGGGAAACCAATGTGGCCGCAGTATTGCCTTTTGATCAAATCTCAGAAGGAGATTCTATAAAGGTTTCTATCTTTAAAGGGGATACATTGATTGCCACTTCATACCAAATTGTCTCAACCAATAATGTTTACCGTGCATCCTCAATCAATATCTCAGAAAAGAAATGGATAGCTGAAGTATTGAACAATGATACCATTGGAAAATCAAAAGCGCCAATTCGCTCTTTGAAATCTATATATTTCGCTACCAATAAATGGTTTATTTCTCCAGCAGCTAAAAAAGCTTTGGCTGAGGTTGTTGCTTTTCTTAAGGAAAACCCAACAGCTGTTATCGAGTGCGCCTCTCATGCGGATTGCCGCAGCTCTCGAGAGTACAATTTGAGACTTTCTGAGAATAGGGCGAAATCGACAGCTGATTATATCGTTAGAAAAGGGATTTCAAAAGATAGAGTGAAATATAAAGGTTATGGGGAGGACAAACCTGTGAACGGATGTATTTGTGAAGGAAAAGTAATTACCAATTGTGACCCTTCCCAATTGCAATTGAATAGAAGAACAGATTTTATTTTGCTGAGCAAATAATCGATGAGTCACAAAAAAAAGGGTGGGAACTTCCCACCCTTTTTTATTTCGTATTGTTATTTAAAACAAACCATGAAGTTGGCTGTCAATGGATGAAATAATTTTACCTAAATCTTCAGCATTCTCATGAAAGCGGTTGCCATCAATGTCAATAATCAAAAGCTTTCCTTTGTTATAGGTAGATATCCATGCTTCGTATCGCTCATTCAATCGGGTTAAGTAATCCAATCTAATGGCTTCCTCATACTCACGTCCGCGTTTTTGAATATTTTCAACCAACGCTGGTACTCCTGCTCTTAAATAAATCAATAAATCAGGAGGGGTGATGAACTCATCCATCACAGAAAACAAATCAGCGTAATTTTCAAAATCACGAGTAGTCATCAATCCCATAGCATGAAGATTGGGAGCAAAAATGAAAGCATCTTCATAAATGGTTCTGTCTTGAACAACATTTTTACCTTTTTTGTTGAGCTCAATCAATTGAGCCAATCTACTTTTTAAAAAGAAAACTTGGAGATTGAAAGACCATCTCTGCATGTCCTTGTAAAAGTCGATCAAATAGGGATTGTCGTCCACCTCTTCAAAGTGAGGTTGATATTTATAATGCTTGGCAAGCAAAGTGGTCAAAGTGGTTTTCCCGGAACCGATATTTCCAGCGATTGCAATGTGCATGACTTAATAAAGATTTGTTTAGGTTTCAAAATGTGAAAATAAGCGAATCTCAATGAAATAAAGCGGCAGAGCGGGAATTGTTGAAAATTATTCCAGATAAAAACGTTGAATGGACTCATTCCATTGAACAACCCATCCCTGAGAGAAGCAGAAAGAGTCTCCTACAGGTTGTTTTTGCAAGGTTTTTTTGAGAGGTAATATTTGTTCTATATAATGATTCGTCTCTTGGTATACGCGTTCTTCATCAAACCAATATTGGGCATGTTTAGCGGGGTATTGCGAAAAGTATCCGCCCAACAAATCAAATAAAAATAGGTTTTGGTGATCCCAAATGTAAAGGTGATTTTTATGCTCTATCATCCCCATTGCATCCCAGTCGGATAGGGCGTTGAATTGTGGTAAATTCTCGATGATGAACAAAACATTCCCGTAACGATCAAGCCTGATGACCTTGAGGTTCAGGTGATCATAACACCAAAAGCCATTCATTTTGGATCCAGATACCTGCGTTATCCATGACTGTGGTATCAACGTTTGCAGTTCGATAGATTCACTTTGTTCACTAAGTGTGTTGTCTAGAAATACAATTCTTTGGGTTTCTTCAAAGAAAATAAAGGGTTTTTGTGGTTGCGTTAAATCTAGTTTTTTGATGCTTCCAAAGGATAAGTTTCCATTGCGATAATACAGTTGTTGCACAGCGTCAAATTTTTCAACGGAATTTGAATTCCAACGATAAACATTACCCTGTACGTCAATCCCCATGTTTTTTCCAACTGATTGTCCATTCAATTGGTATCCAAGGAGAAAATTAATGACGACCAGAACGCAAAAAGTGCTGAATGGATTGGATGTATTCATCAGATGGATGTAAACGAGGTACTTTATTTTGCCCCCCCAATTTGCCTCTACTTTTCATCCAAAGCAAAAAGGTGTTGGAAGGAACCGACTCAATTTGTAAAGGAAGTAAATTTAAATCTCCCTTTCTTTTGGCTTCATAATCGGAGTTGATGTTTTGAATGTTTCGGTCAAGATCATTGGCAAATTTTGCCAAATCGTCTGGACTTTTAAGAAATTCTATGATCCAGTAGTGTTGCGCAATTTGACTTTTATTCGGAGTAACAATGGGGCCGACGGTATATTCCGTAATTTGACATTGATGAGCCAAACATGTATTATTCAAAGCAGTTTCTGCATTTTCAACAATGAGCTCTTCTCCCGCTATGTTGATGTATTGTTTGGTGCGTCCACTTATTTGAAAGCGAAATGGGAATGTGGATGTGAATTTTATGGTATCACCAATGAGATACCTCCAAAGACCTCCGTTGGTACTGATGACAACGGCGTAGTTTTTACCTATCTCAACATCCGAGAGTCCAATGGCCATTGGTTGTTCTGAATGCCAAAATTCAGAGGGGATGAATTCATAGTAGATACCATAATCCAACATCAATAGCATTTCGTTACTTCCTAATTCATCCTGAATACCAAAAAAACCCTCACTTGCATTGTAGGTTTCCATATAGTGAATGGGCTCTCCTATGATGGCATCAAATTGTTGGCGATAGGGAAGAAAACTAATTCCCCCATGCATGTACAATTCCAGATTGGGCCATACCTCTTTGATGGTCTTCACTTTTTTCTTTTCGCAAATGCGCTGGAGTAAGAGCAAAGTCCAACTTGGGACACCGGCAATATTGGTAACATTGTCGTTCATGGTAGCCACCGCCATTGCTTCCAATTTCTCTTCCCAATTGTCCATGAGTGCAATTTCTTTGGAAGGCGTTCGTTTGCTTTCAACCCAAATGGGAAGGTTGTCAATAATGATAGCAGACAAGTCACCGATCAATTTACCGGCGTGATCATTGGAAATCTTGGAAGCTCCTCCAACAACGAGCGTTTTTCCGTCGTAAAGACGAGCTTGTGGATTTAAATAGTAGTATATTGACAGTAAGTCCTTTCCACCCTTGTAATGGCACTCTTCAAGGGATTCCGCTGTAACCGGTATGTACTTACTATTGTTGTCTGTTGTGCCACTGCTTTTGGCAAACCATTTTATTTTGGTGTCCCAAGTTACTTTTTCCTCTCCGTCTTTAATGAGGTCAATATATGGTCTAAATTCTTCATAGGTTCTGATAGGAACATTTCTTCTGAAATCTTCGGCGTTTTTAATTTTCTGAAAGTTGTGTTCAAAGCCAAATCGTGTTGTTCCGGATTCTTCTATCAAATAGGCCAAAAGCTCATCTTGCACCTCAATGGGGTGTTTTTTAAATAGGTCAATTTGATGAACCCTCTTTGTAATAAACCAGGAGAAAACTCCATTTAATGCCATTGCTGAAAGTTAGTCAATTTTTGATATTTCGATGATGTAATTTGTGATGTATTCCTTCATTTTTGCATTATGAATGGGAAATGGTTTCTTTTTATTTTTAGCGTATCTTTTTTATTGTCTTGCCAGTCAAAACAAACCCTTACTGATACGGTCGCTCCAGATATTCAATGGGGCTATCTGAAATCAGCTTATTTGAGCTTACCAGTTTCTATTTCACTAGCCAAAGTAGAAAGGAGAGTGAATGATGCTATTCCCTGGCAATTTAGAAATGCAGCTTGGCCAGATTTTGACGTTCGTGGATGTGGTGAGCCTCAAATAAAATATACGGTTTCAAGGGATAGCATACACCTGAAACCTGAGGGAAACACGCTGTATTTTGAAATGAATTTGTCATATGGAATAGAAGGCAATTATTGTCCGCTTTGCTATGATGGTCAATGCAAATCACCCTTATTGCCTTTTTCATGCGGCGTTCAAAAAGAGCAAGGAAGGAGGATGCATTGGATGGGAAAAATCATTTGGTCCATCGGTGCTGATTTTCAGCTGAAAACAAGATCGGAAACGCTAAAATTAAAAGCGTTGGATCCTTGTGAGTTTACTTTTCTCAAAATGGATTTTACAAAAATGGTTCAACAAGAGTTCGAAAAGGCAATCGCTGCTGCGCTGCAGTCGGTTGATCAAAAAATGAATAAAATAAACTTGCTTCAATCCTATCAGCCTACATTACAGCTATTAAATAGTGGAATTGAATTGAATCAGAATGAATTCTTGTTGGTTCAACCACAAATGGTGAGCATGAGTCCTGTTGAATTAAAAAACAAACGAATGGTGACAAGTGTTGGCCTAGAAGCGCAGGTGAGTTGGTCCAATGGTCCAGCAAAGGGCAGCAAGTTATCTCCCAAATTTCAATATGTCAAAGAACAAAAAACTGTTCCATGGGAGTTGGAAATATCATTGACATGGGAGGCCATTCAAAGACTGTTACGTACCCAGTGGGAAGGCAAGTCTATGACTTTGAATGATTCTGGATCCAATATTTTCTTTAAAGAGATTACGGTGTATTCCAAAGATCTCGGTTCTATTCAATTGGAGGGAGTAGTGGATATCTTGACGGAAAAGGCCAAGCGTAAAAATGTAAGATTTAACTTGACTGCTCGACCAGTCCTAGATAAGCAAGGTCAAAATTTGATTTTACAAGATGTCGAGTTTGATTTGGGTTTCAAAAATAAAATTCTTGAGTTAGGAATAGGGTGGGAGTTGATGCAGAAGCGGTGGAAAGAAGAAAACTACAATCAAATTGGATTACAGAAAATGTTGTCATCAGTTGTTTTAGAAGTCAATAAAAAGGTGTCGGCAATTAAAACCGAACAGTTGGGAATTATTGGCGCTTTTCATCAAGCTTTGATAAAAAGGCTCAATTTGCGTGAAGAGGGAATAGAAATGACATTGGCCCTTTCGGGCCAATGGGAGCTTTTGATAAATCCTTAAATTAAAAGTTTACTTCAGTAATTCTCGGCTGATAACCAATTTCTGAATTTCTGATGTACCTTCTCCAATGGTGCAAAGTTTGGAGTCTCGATAGAATTTTTCTACAGGAAAATCTTTGGTGTAGCCATATCCTCCAAAAATTTGGACTGCCTCTGTAGCTACTCGAACGCTCACTTCTGAGGCATAATACTTAGCCATCGCTCCGAGTGTGGTGACTTTTTGTTTGGTGTTTTTTAAATGGCAAGATTCTAATAACAACATTTCTGCAGCTTCTATTTCTGTTGCCATATCTGCCAATTTAAAAGCTATGGCTTGGAATTGAGCAATGGGTTGACCAAATTGTTCACGCTCTTTGGCATACTTGACAGCAGCCTCCATGGCTCCTTTAGCGATGCCCAATGCGAGTGAACCTATGGAGATGCGACCGCCGTCCAATATCTTCATGGCTTGAACAAACCCATCTCCGATTTGTCCGCAAATTTGACTTTCATGCACGCGGCAGTTGTCAAAAATAAGTTCTGCGGTTTCTGATGCCCGCATTCCTAATTTGTTTTCTTTTTTTCCACCTGAAAAACCTGGTGTACCCCTTTCAATAATAAAGGCGGTGATGCCGTGAGAGTCCAAAAGCTCTCCAGTTCTGACCAAAACCACTGCCACATCGCCTGTAATGCCATGGGTAATCCAATTTTTGGTTCCGTTGATTACCCAATACTCTCCATCTTTTACCGCTGTGCATTTCATGCGCATGGCATCACTTCCTGTATTGGCCTCTGTTAAACCCCATGCTCCAATCCATTCGCCTGAAGCCAACTTGGGTAGGTACTTCTGTTTTTGTTCTTCAGAACCAAATTCTAGAATATGGTTGGTGCAAAGTGAATTGTGGGCGGCCATGCTCAGTCCAATGGACCCGCATACTTTGGCAATCTCCTCGATGGCGGTTTTGTATTCAAAATAGCCCAATCCCGCGCCACCGTATTGCTCTGGAACAAGCATTCCCATCAGTCCAAGTTCTCCCATTTTCTCAAACAAAGGTCTTGGGAAGGTTTGACTTTCGTCCCATTCCATTACGTGTGGACGAATTTCCTTTTCTGCAAAATCATGCACCATCTGTGCAATCATTTGCTCATTTTCTGAGCGATTAAAATTCATGTTGTAGAAAATTTATCATTGAAATTTTCATTTCATTAAAGTTGTGCAAATGTATGCAGAGGAACCCCATACAAGTTTAAATTTTCTTTACCATTGAGAAAGGCAAGCTCCATTAAAAAACCCATACCCACAAGGATGCCTCCAGATTTTTGAACCAATTGCGCTGCAGCGTTGGCCGTTCCGCCAGTGGCCAATAGGTCATCATGGATATATACCCGTTGGCCAGGCTGAATATCTCCTATTTGTATCTCCATTTCGGCCGTTCCGTACTCCAAGTCATATGATACACGATGTGTGGGACGTGGCAACTTACCTCTTTTTCGGATCATTACAAATGGAATATCCAAGGATATCGCAATGGCAAATCCCAAAGGAAAACCACGACTCTCTAGTCCAATAATAACGTCAACTTCAAGGGGCTTAATGATGGAGACGGCATGGGCAATGAGTGCTTTGCTTAATTCGGGATTGGCAAAGATGGGTGTAACGTCTTTGAATATTATTCCTGGCTTTGGAAAATCAGGTACGTCAATAATGGTTTTTTTTATCTCCTCTTGTAAATTCATGGTCCTAAACTATCCACCGCAAGATAGGGGATAATTTTATTCCACATGGAGTCAGGAATGGCCTTGGCATTTTTTAGTTCATTTGTGTTTTTGTAGTTACCATGAGATTCTCTGTAAAGGACAATTCTTTTGGCCTGTGTCCAACTTAAATAAGGGTGTTTTGCCAACGTCTCAAGATTGGCCTGATTGATTTGAATTTTCTGAACTTGCCCATTGCATTGCCATTTGCCATGCAATTTTTCCCAAGTTTCCTCTTTGAGGTATTTAATTTCCAACAGCTGTGTCAAAGAGCTGTATCCGCCTAGGGCATCCCGATAGGATACAATTTGCTGAGCGAGAAATCCCCCAATCAGGGGTAATTTTTCAAATTGTACACTATCCGCTTGATTGACTTCTAGGACAACGGGCTTGGTGGTGATTTTGAGTGTCGAGTCATACAAATAAGCTTTTAGAATCTGGGTGGATTTTCTATCCGTAGTATCCACCAATTGAAAGGATTGCCAATGCGGCGTTTGCATGGGATAATATTTGGGAATGATCCATATCCGAATGCAAAGTTGAACAATAAAAAAGAAGCAAAGCAAGGAGATGGCTTGTCGTTCCGCTCTGCTAAAGTAAAGCCAAAATGTCGGTTGTGTTTTCATACAACAAAGGAACACTAACCGCCTAATCGCTTTTATTCATGCATAACCAATGCTTGATTTACACTAAGGTTATTCCTGATAATAGGGGCTGTTCTAATGAATTTTACGCATAATTAATATGAAAAAGGCCCCACAAGGGGGCCTATATTTAAACATAATGAGTAATATTTTAGCGTGCTACACCTACAGCTCGCTTCTCTCTGATGACAGTAACCCGAACCTGTCCAGGATAGGTCATCTCAGTTTCAATTCTGTTGGCAAGACTCAATGCCAGCGCATCACTTTGGTCATCGGAGACTTTATCAGCTTCAACCATTACACGCAATTCTCGTCCAGCTTGAATGGCAAAACTTTTACTCACCCCAGGATATTCCATGGCCATATTTTCCAATTCGCGCAAGCGCTGAATATACGCCTCAACCACCTCTCTTCTGGCTCCAGGTCTAGCTCCTGAAATGGCATCACATACTTGGATAATGGGAGACAACATGAATTTCATTTCCACTTCATCATGGTGAGCTCCGATGGCATTGCATACATCTGGTTTTTCACCATATTTTTCTGCCAATTTCATCCCCAAGATAGCATGCGGCAATTCACTTTCATCATCGGGAACCTTTCCAATGTCATGAAGCAGACCCGCACGTTTAGCTGTTTTTGGATTTAATCCCAATTCGCTGGCCATGGTGGCGCATAAGTTGGCAACCTCCCTGGAGTGTTGTAGCAAATTCTGACCATATGAAGAACGATACTTCATGCGACCTACCATTCTGGTTAACTCACTATGAAGCCCATGAATACCTAGGTCGATGCACGTGCGTTTACCCACCTCCATGATTTCATCTTCGATGTTCTTTTTGACCTTGGCTACCACTTCTTCAACACGCGCTGGATGAATACGTCCATCTGTAACCAATTGATGCAAAGACAAACGAGCAATTTCTCTTCTAACGGGATCGAAGCAAGAAAGTACAATGGCCTCAGGGGTATCGTCCACAATAATCTCAACACCTGTAGCCGCTTCTAATGCGCGGATGTTTCTTCCTTCACGACCGATAATTCTTCCTTTCACCTCATCATTCTCAATGTTGAAAACAGATACGCTATTTTCAACCGCATGCTCCACGGCGGTGCGCTGAATGGTTTGGATAACAATTTTCTTAGCGTCTTGGTTGGCCTTCAATTTGGCCTCATCTATAATGGCTTGAATTTGTCCGGCAGCAGCATTGCGTGCATCCTCTTTTAATTGTTCCATTAAGGTGTTTTTGGCTTGATCTGCAGTCATTTTGCTCAGATCTTCCAGTAAAGTGACTGCTTTCTGATTGTTTTTATCCAATTCAGATTGCTTCTTTTGTGTCAGCTCCAATTGCTTGTTCAATTGATCACGCTGTGCCTCAATTTCTTTGTCTTTTTTCTTTTGTTGCTCAGTCTGCTGCGCAAGCTCTTTTTCTCTGTTTCTGATTCTGTCCTCTGATTGTTTTACTTTGTTGTTGCGCTCATGAACTTCTTTTTCATGCTGGGATTTCAACTCTAAAAATCGCTCCTTTGCTTGAAGGATTTTTTTCTCTTTAATCGTTTCTCCTTCTTTCATGGCCTCGGAGATTAGGCCTTCTTTTCTGCTTTTTAGGACACTGTTGAATACGAACCAAGCCCCGGCAAAGCCGATGACTAGTCCTGCAACAATACCCACAAGAATCATTAGATCCATCGTTTTATGGTTTTAGTGAATAATACATTAACCTCATGCTTTTCATGAGGGATTGCAGAGTTGGGCAAGAGATAAAGTAGAATTACTCTACCAACAGGGAGGCTGTTAGCGCATTGAGTTTTTCCAATTGAGTGATGGTGGAGGAATCTGCTGTGACAGGGGCTTGTTGTGTTTTGGTTGCCATTTGTAACAAAGTCATGGCCAACAAATCCTGCATGTCCTTCACTCCATATTTTTCTTGAAAAGCGTCAATATTCGATTGAATCTTGGCTTCGGCTTGTCGCAAACTAGCTTCTTCTTCCTGCTGTATGCTCAGCGGATAGTATCTTCCGGCTATTTTGACTTTGACTGAAACGGTACTCATTTTCAAGCGTTAATTAATGCTATACACTCATCTATCTCTTTTACCAAGTCTTGAATCCTCTGCTGGGTCTGAGCTTTGAATGGTTCCAAATCTTTTTCCTGATTCAACACTGGACGATTGTTTACATGCTCTAAACTTTCTCTCAAATCATCTATTTGTACCTGAAGTTCTTTGTTGATGCTGTAAAGAGAACTCAACTCGCCCTTCTGTTTGGCAATGGTTTCTTCCAATTGCTTCTTCTGCTCACCCAATCGGCGGATGTTGGCTTCAAGTTGTACAAAAAGTGTTTCTGGATTCATTATCACATGTTCTATCGCTCACCAAATGTAATTCAATTCCGAAAAGGATTTTCATTCCTTTTATCAATTTCTCAACAACTTTTTCTAAATTGCCCTCGATGTGCAAGAATTTCTCTTTGTTGACTTTGTCGTTATTGTTTTTGTCGGTGTTCATTTCCAAAAGAGCCGTTGGACAAAAATGGCCCGATGATTTCTCTGCACCGTTGGAAATCCCTTTGTCCCTTTCAGGTAGTTTTGGTGAATTGCGTCAAAATCACTTTCACTCGGGTTGGGATATTCAAACAGGGGAAAAAGAGGGATTAAATGTTTTATCCATTGCTGATGGTTACGTTTCTCGAATCAAGATTTCCGCTAAGGGTTACGGAAACGCCATTTATGTTACTCATCCGCAGTTTCAATTGGTTTCAGTATATGCGCATCTGTCTCAACTGAAGGATGTTTTGGAACGTTTTGTTTATGACTTGCAATATGAGGATCAATCCTTTGAATTGGATCAATCTTTTGAGCCAGGTAAATTTCCAATCAGCAAAGGGGAAGTCATTGCGCTCTCCGGCAACTCCGGTTCCAGTGGTGGTCCTCATTTGCATTTTGAAATAAGAAATCAAAGGACAGAAAAGACCATCGATCCATCTCTGTTTGGATTTAAGGTGGCTGACATCTCCCGTCCTTTAATTGAATACATGAGTTTTATACCAAAGGGAGCTTTTGACAATGTCCAGCGTTTGGATTTCCATTTTGCAGGAGAATCTTTTGGAAGGGAAGATACACTTTATGAGGTGCCAGATACTTTTGGTGTTGCACTTCAAGTAAAGGATTTTGTGTTGGATGTGAATCATCCCGCGGGCATAAAGCAGATCATTACCTTGCTTGATGGTAACATCATTTCTGAACTTTTGTTTGACTCACTTGATTTTAATCAGACCAAGGATGTGAACGCCCATGTTTTTTACCCTGAGTGGTCAGCTCAGAGGGCCAATGTTCATCGTTGTTATAAACTTCCAAATGCACCCCAGTATCCATTTATTTATTTGGAAAAAGATGGTTGGGTTCATATCAAAGATACCATGGTGCACGCCATAACTTGTCTGGCCCAAGATTTTAGCGGTAATGCAACTTGCGTGTATGCTTTTATTAAAAAACAAAAGTCAATGCAAATTCCTTCTCCCGTTCAAGATGTCATTGATTGGAAATCGGGAGGTATGGTAAGGGCAGATGACTGGAATTTGGTCATACCCCAAAAAGCGCTTTATGAAGATGCACCCATTAACCTGCAGTATAGAATGAAGAGAAGAGTGGAGAATGGGCAAATCAAATGGGACAGTTTGTTGTTTTCCATTACGCCACCCAATGCATTTGCTCAAAAGATTTATTTGTCAAATGATTCCAAATTTTGGCAAGATTTACCGGATAGTGTCAAATTGAAAATGGGATTGGTCAAAATTGAGGATGAAGGGTCATGGTTCGGTTGGAGCAAAGAACACAATGGATTTGGTATTGGGAAATCAGGTCAGTATCTTTTGGTTGAAGATTCCCAAGCACCGATGATAGCTGATATCAATCGAAACAAGGGAGTGCTTACAGTAATTGACCTTTGGAGTGGAATCAAAAGATACAAGGCCATGACAAAGGATAAGGTTTGGATTTTGATGCGCTATGATCAAAAAAATAATCTGTTGTATTGGGATACAACAAAAACAAATGCTTTGAAGGTGGATGAATTGTTTATTGAGCTGGAAGATTTAGCGGGAAATAAAACGGTGATTCCGATTTCAATCAAATAAAATCCTCTTTCGTCATTCCCAACCACGCAAGGGCTGAACCATGATACATCCATTCAATCGTCTCTTGGTTTAATCCCATATCTAGGATAAATTTCCCAATCTCTAGGTCGCCCAATGGAAAGGGGTAATCAGTTCCAAGGGCCACTTTTTCTTTGCCTTGTTTTCTTAGAATGTAGTGCAATAATTCAGGATCATGCGTAGCGCTGTCTACCCAGAATTTACCAATATAATTTCTAGGATTGTTGGGGTTATCAACGGCCACCAAATCGGGACGACAATTGAAACCGTGCTCCAATCGGCCGATGGTTGGAATAAAGGATCCACCGGCATGTGCAAATAGCCAACGAACCTTAGGGAACATATCCATTACTCCAGAAAAAATCAAAGAGGCCATAGCTCGTGCGGTCTCCGCTGGCATGCCTACTAACCATGGTAGCCAATACTTTTTCATATTGGCTTCACCCATCATTTCCCAGGGATGAACCATGACACACATATCCAATTCTTCAACCTTTTGCCACAATGGAAAAAAAACGGGCTCACTTAAATTGAGGTTGTTGATGTTGGATCCAATTTGAATCCCTTTGTAACCTAATTTTTTACAACGTTCTAATTCTGCAATGGACAGGTCAATGTCTTGCATAGGAAGAGTGGCTAGGCCAACATAGTTTTTGGGATGTTGTTGAAAGACCTCTGCAATGTGATCATTTAAAAATTGACTTACTTTTAAGCCGTCTTCAGGTTTGGCCCAATAAGAAAATAATACTGGGATGGTGCACACCACTTGAACCTGAGTTTCAAAATCTGCGTATTCGGTTATTCTGAGCTTAGGATCCCAACAATTGGCCGCAATTTCTCTGAAAAATTTATCGCCTTGCATCATACGCGCAAAACCTGAGCGATGATGATCCAAATGAATAAACCCCGTGTACCCAAACTCTTTTGACCAATCGGGAATTTGAGCGGGCATGATATGGGTATGGGTGTCTATTTTTAACATGCCGGCTAATTTAAGTCCTCTTTTTTGACTTTGGTTAAATCGATTTGATTGATTCCATTGACTTGCCAATTTTTAATGCGTTTATTGACAAAGTGCACCACTTGATCATAGTATAAAGGAACAACAGGGAAATCACCCAATACCCATTCTTCCATCATCTCATGTTTTGCTTTTCGGAGGGTGATGTCATTTATTTTAGAGCTCTCATCAAAGAGTTTTTCGAAATGGGGGTTAGCATAATGCGTGTAGTTCGATCCATTGGGAGACCAAAGTGACTGTCTGAAAATTTGTAAGAAGTTCTCCGCATCGGGATAATCGGCCAGCCAATTTTTTCTGAACATTACCACCTTGCCTTTAGAAACAGCATCCTTGAAAGATGCAGTCTGTAAGACTTGCAATTCAATGTTGACGCCTATTTTTGACCAATGTTTTTGCATCATTTCAAATATGTCCGTGTATTCAGGTGTGATGGTTAAGGGAACAGGAGGTAAAGGATTGCCCCACCTTTTATGTAGTGCCTGAATCAATGAATCAACCATGGGTTGATGTAGATTGTTTTTTGAGTTAATCACCTCTTTTTTCAAAAGTGTAGGAGGTACAAACCCCTGATCTGCGGGTATAATCAGATGATTTCTCAATTGACAGATCTCCTTTCGCGGTGTTGTGTAATAAATCAGTTTTCGAAAGTCTATATCTTGGGTGATGGAATTGCTTTTTTTATCCAAAAGAAATCCGATATAATCGGTTTTAATAAATGGAATCTTAAACAGATTCAATTGATCTTGATGATGAACAAGGTTTCCTTGGTCAGAAAGTAACTCATCGATAAAATTGGCATCCAAACCACTCATAAAGTCATATTTTCCCGAAACGAGTCCTTGAAATTCTGCATAGACATCTTTAACGAAATCAATTTTTATGGCATCCAGATAGGGAAGTGATTTGTTCTGCTCATCCTTCATCCAGTAATGAGTGTTTTTATGCAGGACCATGGCAACATCCGTCTCCCAAAATTTAAAGAGAAAAGGTCCGCAGCCAATGGGATGAATCCTAAAATTATCAGAGGATGTTTTTACAGCTTCTGGCATAACAACATTGCCAAAAACAGTAGCCAGTAGTTGTAAAAAAGATCCCTGTGGTTGCCCAAGTCGAATTTCAAGTAGACTATCATTAATGGCCACAAAAGGGTGTTTTTTAATACAAGCGTCAAAAATCCATTTTCCGGGGGATGCGGTCATAGGGTCAATGATTCTCTCAAAACTGAACACAAAGTCTGAAGCTTTGACCGTTCTTAGTTTACCTTGAAAAGAATGAAAAAAAACATCTTGACGAAGATGAAAGCGATAGGTTTTTTGATCTTCAGAAATTTCCCAGTGATGCGCAATTAGGGGCTGAGGAATAAGATTACTATCTAGTTCTACCAACCCATCAAACAATTGATTGATGATCCACATGCTTTCAAGATCTGTTGAGTAGGCGGGATCCAATGACTTGACGCTTCCACTTTCATTGTAGTAAAATACGGTTTTATTACCCTGAGAAACAGATGGTGTACATCCGTTGAGAATAAGACCTGTTAAAAACAATAGAAGGCAGCTCAACGACAATTTCATCTCGTAAAAATAGCCAAGCACTTGCATTACGATTAGATTTGTCAGAAATTAATGAACATGAATAGGAAAGTTTTTTTCGGATTAACGATTGTCGTGATTTTGGCCAATGGCTGTTTTGTTCCCCGCTCAAAGCGAATCAATAGTGGTGAATTCCCAATTGGTCAGGTTTCTGAGGCCTACATCATGTCTTACAATGTGGAAAATCTTTTTGATACCATCAATGATCCTGAAAATGATGATGACTTTACGCCGAACGGAAAATTGAAGTGGAATACAATGAAGTATAGGGAGAAATTGTCTCACGTTTCTCAGGTCATAGAAAGTGTAAAGGTTGAGAATGGCGGCCAATGGCCTATTGTGGTTGGTCTGATTGAGGTTGAACATCGCTCATGTCTCGAAGATTTGGTTGCGGAGCAGGGCATTCAAGAGGCAGGTTATCAGGTTGCTTTTATAGAGGGTGAGGACGAAAGAGGAATTGACGTTGGTCTTTTGTACCGACCCAAATTGATGCAATTGGTGAGCGTTCAAAAACACAATATCGTTTTGCCGGAAAATGACAAGACCAGGCATATTTTGGAAGTAGTAGGAAAGGTAAACAATGAGTTGATTGTATTTTATGTCAATCATTGGCCCAGCAGGAGTGGGGGTGAGGAGAAGTCGGCTCCATCACGCATGTTGGCATCGGAAACATTATCTCTTGTTATGACAAATAGAATGAAACAATATCCCGATATAGATATGGTGTTGATGGGTGATTTCAATGATTATCCTTCCAACCAGAGCGTAGCGCGTTTGGATTTGGTCAATGGCAAACCATTCCAAAATGCAATGAAAACCATTTCACTAGAAAATACGGGCAGCCATTATTTCAAAGGTGAGTGGGGATTTTTGGATCAGTTCATTGTGAATGGCGAGTGCATGAATCAAGATAGGAAAGGTTGGGTATTCAGAAGTGCAGAGTCAGTTGCATTTGATTTTATGTTGTACATCAATAACAAAGGTGAGATGTCGCCAGCACGCACCTATGTAGGAGATAGTTATAAAGGAGGATACAGCGACCATCTTCCCATTCTCCTGGAAATGACCTATAGGAAATAAAAAAAGCCCCAATGTTGGGGCTTTTTCATGCGGTAAGAATAGTTTATTTCTTCTTAGCAGCAGCTTTTTTCGCTGGAGCGGCTTTCTTCGCTGGAGCAGCTTTCTTAGCAGCAGCTTTCTTAGGAGCAGCAGCCTTCTTAGGAGCAGCAGCTTTTTTAGCTGGAGCAGCTTTCTTAGCAGCAGCCTTCTTAGGAGCAGCAGCTTTTTTAGCTGGAGCAGCTTTCTTAGCAGCAGCTTTCTTAGGAGCAGCAGCTTTTTTCGCTGGAGCAGCTTTCTTAGGAGCAGCAGCTTTTTTCACAGCAGCTTTCTTTGCAGGAGCAGCAGCTTTCTTAGCTGGAGCGGCCTTCTTTGCAGCTTTTTTAGGTGCTGCAGCCTTTTTTGTTTTACTCATAGTATTAAACGATTGATTGTTGCCTTTCTCATTGGTGTGCACTGCGTTCAATGTTTAGAAGTAGAACAAGTGAAAACTTACTTTCCCATTTTCAGTTACTTTCATCGTAGGCAAAGGGACTTTGATTACGTTGAATATCCTCATCACTTTTTTCACTCCTTTCCGCTTCCATTTCACACGATTCAAATCTGCATCAAAAGAAAAAAGAAATTCACGATGACGTTGAAAATTATTAACAATAAAATTGTTTGTTTTTGCATGGGTCATTTCCGATGCACTATAACCAATTGATAATGATAGTACATCTCTGAAAGTGTTGTTTTTATTGAATATCATGGTTGAATTAAAAGACAACCAGTATGTTTGACCGTTGTAATCTTTGAAAAGTCGTTGTTGAAAATTATCACCCAATTGTGAAGGGTTGTATTTTGAAAATGGTGTTTCGTGATAGGAGAATTTTAATTTTATTTTTTGTTCTCCCCATTTTTTTTGTTGTAATAAATGCAAAAGCGTTCCTGAAATATTGCATGAAAAATCCCAAGGAGAAAATCCCCAGCTTTTTGAAAATCCGTCGAGTATTTCGATGGTTGTCATATAACTCAATGAAGAAATGGCGGCATTCCGCATACTTTTTATTTCATCATATCCCGTTCTCTTGTATTGGCTGTAAAAAAAATCGTTGAGTTGATAAGCACTGAAGGCATGACCCACTTTATCCATTTGTAGCCACTCACTGCCGTCATTGAAAAAATGAAATGCAGATCGAGGGTAGTCCTTGTACCACATTTCGTTCAGGCCAATTAAACTCATTGTTCCAAAGGCGATAGTACCCAATGGTACTGTTCTTTGACAATTACAAGTGGTGTCTGGTTTTTGACAAATTACCTTAAAGCTTAAGATTGAAAGGAGGAATAAAAAGAAGATTTTTTTTATCATCGTTTGATGTTCAAACCATTCAGATAACGCTGGTATTTTTTTGCATTTTCTTGGTGTTCTGAAAATGACGAAGTGAAAAGATGTTTTCCACTTCCATCATCTTGAGCACACATATAGATGTAATTGTGTTTTTCAAATTGAAGAACTGCGTCAAGATATTTTTTTTCAGTGATGAAAATAGGACCTGGTGGCAATCCATCGATCAAGTAGGTATTAAAGGGTGAAGTTATTTGAAGATCATCTTTTAAAATGCGTTGTACACTTTTTAATTCCATTGCGTATTTAACAGTAGCATCGCATTGAAGTTTCATGGGCTTATTCAAACGATTCATGTACAATCCTGCAATTGTTATGGCCTCGGAAAAAACTTTTGTCTCCCCTTTTACCATGGAAGCCAGTATGTACACTTGCTCTCTGGTTAGTCCAATTTCCTTGCGTTTTTTCTCCCTTTCTTCATTCCAAAAAGAGTTATAAAAGGTATGAAATCTATCTGCTATTTTTTTCGGAGATTCTCCAAAGTTGAAAGCATAGGTATCCGCAAAAAAATAAGTGGTTCTTTGGTGCGAAGGATCAACCGTATTTTGATTTTGAAAGACACTATCAAAAGCTTGTTGATAGTCAGAAGGAAGATGACCTATTTCATTACTCAGCAAAACAAATAGCGAATCGGCATGATTGACTTCGTCTATTCTGATGAAAATATCTATTTGTTCCTTTCTTCTGAGCATGTGCACAGCATCAATTGGAGTCATGTCAGAAGTGATTTTATATTTCCCAGGCGCAATGCTATTTAATCGTTTAATGGTGCAACACGCAACAAATGATTGTTTCCAATAAGCGTCAAATGGCCATTGCTCGGAAATATCTGCGGGTGATGATGCTTGTGAGATTGAGAAGATAATATCTTTTTCCGATGCCTTATACCAAAGCCCGTATACTCCAAAACCACATAGGGCAATGCATAGAATAGAAACGATAATGATTGCTTTTTTCATGATTGAATTTTCTTTTTGTATCGATGTACTTGCTGATGGCGATGAATACTTTCTTCTGTTTTTTGATATCCTAGTTTTCTAAACAACTGAATGGAACCCTCATTATTTGGGTGAATAAGACAATGGAAAAGTTGGATGTCATATTTTTCAAATAAAAGAGTATGTAAAATTTTCAGCGCATGGCTGGCATATCCTTTTTTTCTGAATTTTATCTCAGGAATGGCGATGCCTATTCCAATTGATTTCTCCTTTCTATTCCATTCAAAAAGGTCAATCATGCCTATTGGAGTTGAAACGTCCTCAATAATCCAACGTTCTTGATTTACCTTGTCCAAAGAATTTTTTTCAATCAGAAATTCCGTGATGTCGTTTTGTGTAAAGGGACCTTTATCATCCGTTACCTCCCACAGCAATGGATCATTTTCCCATTGTAATATAACATCACAGTCTCTAACGTTTGCTTTGCGAATGGTAATCATGGAAATTGATTAAGACTCAATTTTACCAAAGTACATGCTTCTTCCCAAGGGATATTATTTTGATTTAATAAGGACTGCAGTTCCTCATTTTCTGTGCCCGGATTGAAAATTACTTTGTATGGCCTAGCCGCTAACAAATCATTGAAATAGGGTTCTTGGTTTTGGGGCCCCACATACAGTGTGATTACATTTCCCAATGGATGTATGGGTAAGTTGACTTGAATCTCATGATCAAGGACTGTTTTTTTTTTCAATCCAACCAATACAATTTCATGGCCTCTTTCCAAGAGGGCTTTTGCAGCTTTATAACTATAACGTTCTGGATTGTCTGAGGCTCCAATAATTACAACCTTCACATGTTTATGGTTTTGTGTTATTTTTGTTCCATGTCATCAAAAACAAAATTAAGCATATTAGTAGGCACTCTCATGCTGTTTTTCAGTTCTTGTATCGTGAACCGAGATTTTATGCTTCAAACAGATGTTGATTACCCTTTTGCTACACCCAAGGCGGACTCTATGGCCAGAGAGCAAAAAATAACCACATCTTCTGTTATCGAGTTGATGTTATTGACCAGGAACGGTGACATGATATTTGAATCTGTGGTGAGTTCTGATGGAGGCTCATCACAGGGGGCAAGGCTGAATAGAAACATGAATCAAATTGAGTACGTTCAGGATATCAATGGTATGTATAATCTTCCATTATTGGGCAAGACTAATTTGAATGGAATGACATTATTTGAAGCGCAAGATTTCCTTGAAAAACAGTTTTCTCAATATTTTATTGAGCCCTATTGCGTGTTGCGCATTGTCAATAATCGATTTATATATTTCAGTGGAAGTGGTTCAGCGAGCAGAGTGGTCAATCTCCCCAACTACAGAGTCTCTATCCTTGAGGCCATCACCATCGCAGGCGGGATTAGTGCAAGAGGGATCAGTGCTCAAATCAAAGTAATCAGAAATGTAAAGGGAAAGAATGAAGTGTATCTTTTTGATTTGTCAAAGATTGACGCTTTACAATACAATGATTTTTACATTCAAAATGGGGATATTATTTACGTAGAGCCAAGACCTCTTTACGCCTCTGGATTTCTGGGTGTGATTTCACCGATTGTGTCATTGGCAACAACCCTTGTTTTGTATTTATCAATTCTTGCCAAGTAAATGAAAATTACTCCACTTGCCCTGTCAGGTCTATTGACCATTGAACCCAGGGTTTTTAGTGACGATAGAGGCTATTTTTTTGAGAGCTTCAATGAAGCGTCCTTTCGTCTAAATACAGGTCTAAATCTTACTTTTGTTCAAGACAATCAAAGTTGTTCCTGCAAGAATGCACTGCGAGGATTGCACTTTCAGGTGCCTCCCAAAGCACAGGCCAAATTGATTCAAGTTGTAACTGGCAGTATTCTGGATGTCGTGGTAGATTTAAGACGTTCAAGCCCCACATTTGGTCAACATTTGATGATTGAATTAAAATCATCCGATTTGAAATTTCTCTTTGTTCCAGAAGGTTTTGCCCATGGATTTTTAAGTTTAGAAGACAACACGTTGGTTAAATACAAGTGCTCACAATATTATGCGCCTGATGCAGAGCGGTGTCTACATGTGGCTGATCCCTCCTTGCAAATTCCTTGGCCCATTGATTGGCAATCAGCAGCCATGTCCCCTAAGGATGCCATTGGAATGAAATTGGAAGATTGCGTTGGTTTTTTTATCTGATAAAACCAAATCCAATCTGCGAAATACTTCGCTCACCCGCGGGGTGAATGATCATTCTTTCCAAAGCCGTTTTTCCTTTCATTACTTGTTCGATGGATTTCACTTCTCCAAATGGAATGTTGTTCTGAATGAAAATATTTCTAAGGCTGGAAAAGGTCAATTGCCGGGCTGCTTCTGTCAATGTAGTTTGCAATTCATGACGGTGTGTTACCCTCAAAACATTTGTTGCAAATCGTGGGTCATTGGCTATATAGTCACATTGTAATACATGACAAAGTGATTGAAATTGTCGATCGCTTCCAATGGCCAGTACAATCCTAACTTGGTCTTTAAATACAATCTGTTCTCCGTAGGGAGCAATATTTGGGTGTAATGATCCTGCTGCCTTTGGTGCAACTCCAGTTTTCAAAAAATTGCTTCCTTGATTCATGAGGCTGACAACCCCAGCACTTTCCAAAGAGCATTCTACAATCATTCCTCTACCTGTTTTTGTCTTGTTCAACAGAGCGCACAATATTCCCTCTTTTAATTGATGGGCGGCCAATACATCCATGAAGGCTACGGGCAGTTTCAATGGATCTGCTCCTTTTTCGCCATTAATACTCATAAATCCAGTTTCAGCTTGTATGGCAACGTCATAGGCGACGCGGCTTTCTTCGTGCTCAAAGCCTTTGATTTTACCAATGATCAAATGCGGGTATCGCTCAAGTAATATTTTGGGATTCAGGTCAAACTTCAATTCATCACTGGGCTTGAAATTCAAAAGCACAATATCAGAATTGGAAATGGTCATCTCCAATTGTTCACGATCAACATGTAGATCAAGTGTCTCCACTTTTTTGTTTGCATTGACGGAAAGATAGTAAGCGCTTGTGCTGGATGTGTCTTCATGGGTTCCATACCATGTTCGGGTGACATCACCTTGAGGCGATTCTATTTTAATGACCTCCGCACCCAACTCCGCTAAAAATGTTCCAACGCTTGGCCCTGCCAGTACGGTTGACAAATCCAAAACTTTGATTCCGTCTAAAATGGAGTATTTGCTCATAGCACAAATTTACAAAGGCGCCGCTAATGCCTCTTTGTAAACTTTGAGGCATCGCTCCCTAGCAATGGCATGGTCGACAATGGGTTTTGGATAGTCCTTGCTCTTCCATTCGGGAACCCACTTTTGTATGTATTTGTTTTCCTTGTCAAATTTTTCAGTTTGACTGTAAGGATTAAATATTCTGAAGTAAGGAGCGGCATCGCAACCACTTCCCGCCGCCCATTGCCATCCACCAACATTGCTGGCCATCTCATAATCTTGGAGCTTTTCCGCAAAATAGCGTTCTCCCCACCTCCAGTCAATGAGTAGATGTTTGGTTAAAAAGCTTGCCACTACCATCCTCACGCGATTGTGCATGAATCCTGTTTCATTCAGTTCCCTCATTCCGGCGTCAACTATGGGGTATCCGGTTACTCCATCACACCATTTTTTGAAATCGTCTTCGTCATGCCGCCATGCAATGCGATCATATTGTGGTTTAAATGATGCATTGGCACTATGAGGAAAAGAATAAATGATCATTTGATAGAAATCACGCCAAATCAATTCGTTCAACCATTTCTCATTCTTCTCCAATCCTATTTTGACACATTCTCTGATGCTGATGGTCCCAAATCGCAAATGCAAACTGATACGACTGGTTCCGCGGATAGAAGGAATATCTCGGGTGTCGTGATATTTTTCTACAACGTTTAATGAAACAGAAGAAGAAGGAATTTCTTGATGGCTGGGTTCAAAATTCATCTCTTTCAATGAAATGATAGGGGTACTTTCCATTTTTAGAAATGTATCCAAGTTGCAGTCAGGCTTTGACATGAGCATCTCCTGCTTCAGCAATGATTTCCATTTTCTGCTGTAGGGAGTAAAAACCGTATAGGGCTTGCCATCATCTTTACACACCTCCTTTTTTTCAAATATGACATGATCCTTGAAAGTGTGCATTGGGATATTTTCCTGTTGAAACATTTCGTACAAAGTCCCATCTCTCTCCCTGGCATAAGGCTCGTAATCACGATTGAAAAACACACCCTGTATATCATAGTTGTCGATGAGCTTTTTCCATACATCCAACGGTGTAGAGTAGAAGAAATGTATCCCACTGCCATATTGCTGTAATGATGTGTGCATGCTCTCCAATGTGTAATGAATAAATCCTACGCGGGCATCTTTCCTATTTTCAAGAACGTCCAATATGTTTCGATCAAAAATAAAAATGGGCAAAACAGGAAAACCGGATTGAGAGGCGTGGTACAACGCAGTGTTGTCCGACAATCTCAAATCTCTTCTAAACCAATGAATGACAACTTTACTTTTCATTTGAATATTGCTTTAAAGTTTTCTTTGATGTTTTTGTATTGAAACACAAATCCTTGGTCCTGAATTTTCTTGGATGATATGCGTTGACTATTCAACACCATACTGGACATTTCTCCTACCATTATCTTCAAGAGAAAGCCTGGAACATTGGGTAGAAAGTAAGGCCTCTTGATGGCTTTGCTCAGTTCCCGACCAAATTCATCATTTTGAACCGGTTCAGGAGCTACAGCATTGAATGTGCCCTGCACGGTTTCGTTTTCAATTGCGAATTGAATCATACGTGCCAAATCTTCGATGGCTATCCAACTCATCCATTGTTTTCCAGAACCCAATGCTGATCCTAAACCGAACTTAAATACGGGTAGCATGGCGGCTAGCGCTCCTGATTGCGCATCCATTACGACACCAATTCTCAATATGACCTTTCTCCAGCTTGATGGGTGTTCAGATATGGCCTTTTCCCAATCCTCTGTGAGTTGTGCCAAAAAACCTTTTCCATGAGTACTTTCCTCATCTTGCCATTCTTGCATGTTGTTATAAATACCAATGGCGCTGGCTTGAATCCAAACGATGTTTTCGGTTTTATTTTCAAAGAGCATTTTCTTGAGCAATGCGGTGGAATACAATCTGGAGTCCACCATCTCTTGCTTATTTTCTTTTGTCCACTTATTGGAGACACTATATCCAGCCAAATGCACAACTGCATGAAAATGGATGTCTTTGGGGAGATCACCTTTTAGCTCATTTGGATTCCAAAAAATATCTTTTTCTGATTTAGGAGATCGCGTAAGGGTATAGCAAACATGTCCTGATTGGTTGAGCATCGGAATAAGGACCTTTCCCACATTTCCGGTTCCTCCGGTAACAAGAATATTCATAATACGAAAACCATTTTAACGACCCTTTGTTCACTTGTTGTATCCAATGGCCAAAGAAGAGTATCCGTTATCTGCACTTTGATACATTTCTTGTTGGCTGAGGTATTGAAAGGCTTTGATTTTTCCTTCATCAATCATCCAAATCAGCGGTGAAGTTTGGTCAATCTCGAATTGAGTGGGATGATAATTGGGCCAAGTATTATTCCAATTTCCCTGGTTATCCCAATGATGCAATCCATTTTCATCACTGATCCATAAGCCATCTCTTGCAGCAGCGCATAAAAATCCATTGCTAGAATAGCTCAAAAGCAGATGCCAATTGATAGGCAGAAAGGTGTCTAGATCAAACAATCCAATTTTATAGTTCCCATTTTCCAGATATAAAAGACCCATCATATTATCCAGAACAAACAAATCAGAGACTTGCTTTCCATGAACCCAAACATGTGCAAGGTTTCCAGTAGTTTTTAAATGCAATAGAAGTTCCTGCGGTTGTCCAGGCGTTTTTTTGTTGGTGCAAATAAAGTCTTCCGTGCATTCCATCAAGTGCCCGTTGCTAATAGGAATCCATTGCCGGAATTGGCTATTCTTATCAAACTGTCTTAAACCGTCTTGGGTGATATACCAGATACTGAGGTCTTGGGCATCATAAACAGCATCAAGATAGTAGTCGTTGCTGCCGGCAAAAGGGTAGTTATAAGTTTGAATGTATTGATCAGCAATACCGGTAATTTCAAGCAAGGATTGTCCAGGTGTACAGGTCCATAAGGTTTTGTTGTAGTGGTTGATTATGGGTAAATAGCGCGCTCCAAGCGCACTGTTCCATGGTGCCAATTCAAAACCAGATGACAAGGTGTCAATCATTGCTCCGGCAAAACCATTGTTGTTGATGCCGATGACCAACGTTCTTTTTTTGGACAATTCGGTAATACTACATTGAAGAAAAGTTGATTTGGATTGGTGGGCTGTCAAAGCACTGATTTTTAGATAATATTGTCCCGAAGGCAAATAAGGATCTTCAAGGGTGAGCGAAATATTTCCATGAAATTCATGCGATGGTAGTTGACTCGTGGACATTTCAGACATCCAAACTTTTTGATTTTCATCTGTCAGTTGCACGGTTATTTTCTCAATGGGATCAGCACCTTCAATTTGAGCGTGCACCTTAACTGCAATGGTTTGACCAAATCCAAAAGGCCCTGAATCATCCAGCCATTCAGCCTCAATACTAGGAATGGGATGTTCCTCTTTTTTACAGGAAAAAAGGATCAATAAACCAAGGCATAATGGAATCCAGCGCATTATCCAAATGTAAGTTGAAAACTCTTTTATTTTTCCACCATTTATTTTCTCAAACCTTTGATTTTATTGATGTTCTTGGAAGATGAAAAGTTATCAAAGGTCTAAGCTTGTTCAATGTGAATAGATTGCTGAGACAAGTCCAATTTAGCGTTCTAAATTTGAGGTTCCTTAATTGATACAGAATGGAGAAGCAAACACGACCAACCAACGCAAGATTGAAAAAGAATTTGGATTTGAACGCCAATCTTTTGGGTACTGAAATGGGACGTATCCCGCCCAATGCAAGGGATTTGGAAGTGGCCGTTTTGGGTGCAGTCATGTTGGATAACTCCGCTGTGAATTCCGTCATAGAAATTTTGGAACCCAATTCATTTTATGATCCCAAGCATACGTTGATTTATAGTGCGGTGCGCTCACTGTTTTCCAATGGTTCACCCATTGATATTTTAACGGTATCCCAACAATTGAGGAAAGAGGGCTTGTTGGATGCCGCAGGAGGAGCACCTTACATCGCAGCAATGACCAATCAGGTCGCCTCATCTGCCAACATTGAAGCGCATGCGCGCATCATCGCTCAAAAATTTATTCAACGCGAGTTGATTCGAATCTCGGGTGGCATCATTACCCACGCTTACGAAGAGACCACCGATGTTTTTGAATTGTTAGACAAAGCAGAGTCGGGACTTTTTGAAGTTACACAAGGCAACATCAGAAAGAACTATGACAAGATGAGTCATTTGGTGAAGCAAGCACTGGATGAGATTGACAAGGCCATGAAGAACAAAACTGGCGTGACGGGTGTGCCTTCAGGATTCAATGCTTTGGATAGAATAACCAATGGCTGGCAGCGCTCTGACATGATTGTCATTGCTGCACGTCCTGCCATGGGTAAGACGGCTTTTGTATTGTCCATGGCCCGGAACATCGCAGTGGAACACAAGGCTCCTGTTGCGGTGTTTTCACTTGAGATGTCCAGCTTGCAGTTGGTGCAACGTTTGATTGCCAGTGAGACAGAGATTGAAGGGGATAAATTGCGCCGAGGCAATTTGTCTGAATTGGAATTGCAACAATTGAATCAGCGCATCGCCAAATTAGCGGATGCTCCTTTGTTTATTGACGATACCCCTGCGCTATCTGTATTTGACCTTCGTGCAAAATGTCGTAGGCTTAAAGCACAACACGGTATTCAAATCATCATCATTGATTACTTGCAATTGATGTCAGTAGGCGGAGGGGATGGCAGAGGAGGAAACCGTGAGCAAGAAATTTCAACCATTTCCCGATCCATCAAGCAAATCGCCAAGGAATTGGATGTCCCCATTATTGCCTTGTCTCAGTTATCGCGTAGTGTAGAATCCAGACCAGGAGATAAACGCCCTGTGCTTTCCGACTTGCGTGAATCTGGTGCCATCGAGCAAGACGCGGACATCGTTGGGTTTATTTATCGTCCTGAATATTACGGTATCTTGACCAACGCAGAAGGGCATTCTACCGTTGGATTGGCGCAAATTCTCATTGCCAAACACAGAAATGGAGCCATCTCAGATGTTGACTTAGAGTTCAAAAAAGAATTGGCCAAGTTTACGGATCGTGATCACCACAGTTTCAATCCAAGTTATGGCGGTTCCATGTCTCCCAACACCAGTTTTGATACCTCTTCTTCTACAACCATCACGGTAAGTTCCAAAATCAATACCATGCCCGATGAGGAAGATGATGATGATTTTGGTTCTTTCACAGGTGGTAATAATGATGTGGTTCCTTTTTAATTTTCGTTAATC
>JACCDL010833436.1_pt1 | contig 30745 bp, 29 predicted proteins | sample 7441931 | NCBI WGS metagenome assembly JACCDL01 (sample SAMN15323437, study PRJNA562643) | freshwater metagenome | isolation source: river surface water | place: USA:Blue River Watershed | collected 2017-08-16 | reverse complement strand
GATAAGACTGAAACAAACAATACAATGGTTCACAGGGAGAATTAGAAAAAGTGGAGTGTACTATTTCTTGACCATCCACATTCATATCCCATATATCTGGGCCGTCTATTCCCCCATAATTATTGTTTCCGTCCCAACTATTATGAAAATAAGGAACCACTTCTATTTGAATGGCTTTGTGTTTGGGTAAATTATTAAGGATTAAAGTAAAACCTCCATTATTATATCGGCCTAGTAATTTTGCTCCATTAAAAGTATAATATATAGCTCCTTCTAAACCGGATGCATCACCTGTAGTAAAATTACTATTATATACCGTGGTTTCATTGAACCCTGATTTAGCACAAGAAATTGAAAAAAAGATTAATATTAAAAAAAAATGATTTATCTTGTTCATAAGATTTTGTCAAAGTATAATGTTATCTGAAATTTTTTTACAAAATGTTTAAAACCAATTTTTATAAAATGGGTGTAAAATACTATTTGAATGTTAATAAAATAAGTTTCGTAATTTTAATTTTACCATTTCTAGCTTTTAATAGAGTTTCGATATACAATTCCGGATACTTTACTTTGACAAATTTATTTATAATAAGTCTATTATTTCTTATTATCGAAGTAAGTATTATATATTTATTAAGTTTAAATATATTTAATAGAAAGTCATATTCGCAAATATTTACACTTTTAATTTTGAATTTAATTTACTGTTATTATATAACAATAATAATTCAAAATTATATTTTAAATTATTTTAATCTCAACTCTAGATTTTATGTAATACTATTTTACTTTGTAATTAATTTTGTATTTTATTTGATCTTAAAAAAGATAAAAAATCAAAAATTTATTAATATATTTTTTTTAATTTTTTCATTTATTAATTTTATTACCCCAAATAAAATAGAAGAATATAAAGAGTTAAAAAGTAATTTTGTTTTTGATTTAAATAATCAAAATAAAATTATTAAACCTATAATTTTAATTATTTTAGATGAATATAATTCTCCGGATGGCTTATACAAAATAAATAAAGATTCTACTTTATATGATTTATCAAAAAAATTAAACAAAAATAAGTGGATTGTAAAGAATAATTTTTATAGTTACGAAACTTCAACTATTCATTCTTTAAGTTCTTTATTTAATTTTAATCTATCAAAAAATGGATTATATAAATTGAATAATGTAAATCAAATAGCGAAGAATAAAATTTTGAAGAATTTATTATATGAAGATTTAAAAAGGAAAAAGATAAAAATTGTAAATTTTGGAATATTTGATTTTGGTAAATCAAAACCATTAAATCGTCTTTATTTTTACCCCAAAAATTTCTTTGAAGCTGTATTTGCAAACTCTATATATCACTATTATAGAAATTTTATAAAGATGTCGTTATATCCTATGCAAAATCATAATAAATATATTTATAAAAAAATGCCAGATAGTCTTTTTAACATCAAATATAATTTTTTTGTATATACTCATTTATATATGCCACATAGTCCGATAATTTATGAACCTGAAATAAAATTAAAGAAAAATACGTTTGATAATTATATAGAATTTTGGAAATTTACAAATAATAAAATTGAAGAAATTATCGAAAAATTAACAAAAAATAATAATTATAGAATAATTATTACTGGTGATCATGGTTACAAAGGTGGAGTAGTAAATCCTAATTATACATTTAGTGCATTTTGGGGGTTTAATAAATTTGAAGTTGACAAAATAAAATCAGTTCAAGATATAGGAATATTAATTAATGATAATTTTTGATATAAATTAATGAGCAATTCCTTTTCTATTTAAAATATTAATAATTGTAAGTATCAATATTTTAAATTTTAGAAAAATTGTTTTATTATCTACATATATCTTATCATAATAGACTTTTAGTTCTATTGATATATCATCTCTTCCATTAACTTGAGCCCATCCTGTCAAACCAGGCAAAATTTTATCTATGCCCTCCATTGATCTTAGTTTAATTAAATCATATTGATTATATAAAGCCGGTCGAGGTCCAATAAATGTCATATCACCTAACAATATATTAAAAAGATTTGGTAATTCATCTAAACTTGTTTTTCTCATGATTTTTCCAGTTTTTAGTAAGTAATTATTGGGATTTAATAGTAAATGTGATGCTATATTCGGAGTATTTTTTTTCATACTTCTAAATTTATAAATTTTAAATGGCTTAGAATAAATACCAATTCTTTTTTGTGTAAAAAAGATGGGAAACCCATCTTCAAAGAAAATAAAAATTGATAAAATTATAAATAATGGTAAAAGTAAAATTATAAGTAGTAAAGCACAAAATCGATTAAACATTTTTTTTGTATGAATTTAATGTTAAAAAAAGTCCATCATATGTTGAAAATGGCAATTTTTTATTTATCTCTTTTTTTATTTTCTCATTTGAAACAATAAATGTTTGAGTTAGTTTATTTAATCTATCAGAATTAAAAGGTAGATGAAAGAAATCGCCTAAAGCCGCAATTAAATAAATTAATTTTGGTGATATATTTAAAATTTTAATTTTTTTATTTAAAAATTTTGAAAATATTTTTATTAAATCATTTGAAGACAATGGTATATCATCTGCAATATTATATATTCCATTAGGAATAAGATCGTTTAATATTAATTCATTAATTATAAAGCATAAATTATTGATACTACAGAATGATCTTTTATTATTAAAATTACCTAAAGGCCAAGGTAAACCAAATGATATATAATTTAACAATAAATTTAAATTACCTTTATTACCTGGTCCGTGTATTATACATGGTCTTAAAATATATACTCTTTTACCTTTAGGTATTTTTTTTGAAAATATATATTCATCAGCCATTAATTTACTTCTACCATAATGACTTTTAGGATTTGGTACATATGATTCAGTTATGATTGTATCAGAAAAATCTGTTACAGCCTTAATTGAGCTTATAGTTATAAATACTTTTGCATTTGAATTTAAAAATTCATCAAATATTTTTATAGTTAGATTGGTATTTACATTAAAATATATACTTGAATTTGTAAAATTTTTAACATCATGTGCCTTGCCGGCAAAATGAAGTACTATTTCTTCATTAATACTAATTTTATCACCTTTATTATATTTAAAATATTGGTAATTAGAGAAATTATTAAGAAAGTTACTTCCAACAAATCCATTATGTCCTGTTATGAAGATTTTCATTGTCAATATAAAAATTCAAATATTTTGAATAAATATTTTGAATATATTTTAAATTTATTTGTTTTTATTTTATTTAATCTACAAGCTTGAATAACTTCTTTATTAATGAGTATATTGTTTTTTATACTTTTTGTACTAACGCCTCCCATACTCATTTTTACAAAATTAAATGGCAGATATTTGTAAGTAATTTTATTAACAAGTAAAAATCGCATCATTAATTCATAATCAGACGCAATTTTAAAATGAATTAAATATACTCCTAATAAATTAAAATATTTTCTTTTACAGTAAAAACTAGGATGGGGAGGCATTATCCCCCATTTGAATTTATTAGGATTCCAATTTTTAGAAGAATATCTTCTTATTATTTCATTATTATTATTTTGAAAAACAATATCACCAATAACCGAATCAATATTTTCATTTAACATGAAATAATTTGCAATTCTACTTAATATTTTATTATCATAAAAAACATCATCTGAATTTAATATACCAATTACATCTCCCTTGGCTAAATGAATTCCTTTATTAATTGCGTCATAAATACCTAAGTCTTCCTCAGAAACTAACTTACTAACGAAATTACTATAGTTATTAATGATTTTTAATGTATTGTCAGTAGAACCTCCGTCTATTATAATATATTCTATTTCTTTATATTCTTGATTAATTACAGATTCTATAGTGTTTTTAATTTTTTTCTCGGAATTAAAACAAACAGTAATAATTGTAATTAACATGTGTTTTTAATTATGTAATTGAAATTATAAATTCTATATAAAATTTGAAAAATTATAATTGAAATAGATAATCTAATATCATATCTTAAACCCTTTAAAAATGAAGGTCTATAATATTTTTTAAAAATCGAACGAGATTCTTTAAATAAAAGAATTGGATTATTTGTAGAAATTCCGCCAGCAACTAATTCAGAAATTAAAAAATCTAATGTTATAAATTCAAATTTAGAAATAATTGAACAAAAATTATCAAAATCACCACATATCTTATAATTCGTAGAAAAATTAATTTTTTCAAGAACATTTTTTTTATATAATAAGCCTTGATGTAATGTTGGCATTTTGGGATTTGATTTATTTACTTTTCTAGGATTGATTTTAAATGTTTTATTAAAAAAATTATAGTTACAACCGAATGCAACACCTCCAATATTAGATAAATTCAATTGGTTTATTAAAATATAAAATATTTCTAATGTGTCATAGTTATTAAGTATTCTATCGCCAGAATTAATGAAAATTAGATAATCATTATTTGAAAAACTTATGCCTTTATTCATCGCATCATAAATTCCATTGTCAAATTCAGAAATTAAAACTGTATTGATCGATCTTTTGAATTTTATAGAATTGATGTATTCGTCAGATTTGTCATTTGGATTACCATTAATTATTATATGCTCAGTTTCTATATAGTTTTGTGTAATAGTTTTATCTATAGATTCAATAGTTTCTTTTAAGCCGATAAAATCATTATAAGTTATAGTTATAATTGATATTGAAGTATGCTTTTTCAATTTATATTAAATAAATAGATTTTAAATTCGAATATATGATTTATAAATATAAAAAGTAGTGTTAAGGAAATATAAAATAAATGCATCTTCCATTGTAAATATTGCTCCATTCAAAAATAACAAAGAGAATAAAGCTATTAAATAAAATATGGAATCAAAACCGTACTTTTTAAACAAAATGTAAAATAATAAAAGTAATATAACGGGAGTCAAAAATCCAAAATACAGAAATAAAAGATAGAAAGAATTATTAAATACTAAATTAGATTGACCTAAAGGAATTCCAAAAATATGATGATTGAAAAATAATTCATTAACTAAATAATCGAAAGGCCCTATTAATCTTTGATTTCCGCTAGTTCCTGGATTTAAAATTTCGTTTAATCTAATAAAATTATTAATTGTTTCACTATCAAAAAAAGAAAGACCTAATAAAATTGTAATTATACTTAATATAAAAAATAATTTTATTTTTTTTATATTAAACATAAAAAAATAGAAAATCAAAAAAACTAATGCTGTTGTAGAAAAACTTAATATAATCCCAAAAACAATAAATAATTGAAAATATAAATTTATCCTTAACTGTTTACCACAAATTAGTAAAATCAATAAAATAATTCCAAGATAGCTTGGTTCATGATAAAAAGAAATTGGTCTTGTAAAAGACAAAAAATTCGCAGCTTGGAATCTATTAGAATTTGTTGCAGTAGAAATTAAAAATCCATCTAAATAAAACCAAGAATTTGTTGAACCAAAAATTAATTTTTCAATTACTTGAAATAATTCGAAAGAAATAATAAATAAAGAAGAAAATTTTATTATAATTAACAAATTCTTTGAACCAATTTCGTAAATAGGCTTTTTTAAGGAACTTGAAAATATAAAAATAGTAATTACAGTTAATAAAAACGATTTAAAGAATTCAACTAAGTCAATTGTTTGGAAAAAAAAAATAGCCATTAAAACAAAATATATTATTAAAATAAAATTTATTTTAATAATATTATAGTTTATTTTATAGATATATTTGGTACATAAATATAAGTTAAATATTAAAGAAAGTGTTACTGAGTAATTAAATAAATTTAAAATTGATAAACTTAATGATAAAATTATTATTGTGTAAATTATATTATTATGAATAATTTTATTAATATTTATAGTATATGTTCTTAAATCTTTCAGAGGTTAAATTTATTTTTTAATGATTTAATACTTTTTCAATATTTGAAATATTGTCTATAAGATTATCAGTTTTTTGCATACAAAGATAAGGTACAATTTTTTCAATTTCATCTTTTCTTAAATTCCACCATTTTAAATTTAAAAGAAATTTTATTGTGTTATCATCAAATCTATATTTTATAAATTTTGCAGGATTACCTCCCACTATTGAATATGGCTCAACATCTTTAACTACATGTGCATTTGAAGCTATAATTGCTCCATCTCCAATTGTAATTCCACTTAAAATTGTTACATCTCTTCCAATCCAAACATCATTACCAATTGTGATATTGCCATTTGTACTTGGTGTACCATTTACAGGCTTTACTTTAATATACTTTGTATGAATATGCCCAAATGGAAACGTGGAAATCCAGTCTACTCTATGATTACCTCCACAATATAATTTAAGCCCAGATGCAACACTACAAAAACGACCAATTGATATTTCAATATTTTCATTCCATGATAAAACCCCGGTATCTTCAAAACCATAGCTATAGGCACCTATTCTGACTTTATGTCCCGATAATTTAACGTATCTATCAATACTAGGATTACCTGTTGGATTCATTAATTTTCGAAACTTGAAATAAAAGAAATAATATATTTTTTGCAAAATCATTTTTTTCTAAATTTATTTAAAATGAAATTATAAAATATTGATAAAAACAAAACTGGCCGAATTCTATACCTTAAGAGCTTTGCCAGAAAGTAAGGTATTCCAATCATAAATTCGTAATCATAAAAAACTGAATCACTTTCTTTATTTGAATCAGAATAAATAGCACCTATGAAATGATTCGCATTTAAACTTTTTGAAATTTTCACAAAATTCTCATTGCTAAAAGCAAAATATGAAGTATTTATTAAGACACTATTTTGAATTTTTGGAAATAGTTCATCTGCTAAAAATATTTGATCGGAATTATATGAATTTTTAGCAGTTAAAATTGGATTATTTAGCATTTTTTCTTTAAATATTCCGAAGCCACCTTTTTTAACACCAAACATTCCTGCCATAATTGGTGCAATATGTAATTGGTGATCTCGAATTATGTGAAAATCGAATTCGGAATTTAACCATGTATTGACAAGCTCTTCCTCTCTTTTTGAAAAAATTGAATCAGAATCTCTAAAGATAATTGCATCAATATTATTCTCTAAAATTGGTAAAAATCTCCAAAATTTTGGTGCAAGATTGTACTTTTTTAAATCTGATTTATTGATATTGAATAAATGAACATTTAATGAAGTAAAAATTCTTAGGGTTTCTACATTTACTGTATCATCATGATATACTCTTATTATCCAATTTGGATAATAGTCATTTACTGTTCTAGCATTAATTAATAAAGGGGTAATATATCTTTGATTCGAACCAAATAAACTATATGAAATAACTTTCATAAAACTATTTTAGTAAAATTGTATCATATAAATCAATATGTGATTTTGCAACTTTTTTGATATCAAATTTTTCTATTGCAATTTCCCTTGCTTTTATGCATAATTGGTTAGATTTTGAGAGGGAATCAAAAATCCATTCTATACCATTTGCTAAATCTTTTGGATCGTAAGGCTTAGCAAGATAACCATTTACCTTATGCATAATTATATCTCGAGGACCACTATAATCAAAAGCAACTACTGGAGTTCCACAACTAATTGCTTCTAAACTTACTTGACTAAATGATTCTTGTCGTGAAGGTACAATAACAATATCAGCTGCTGAATACAATTTAGCTAAATCAAATTCATTTGACAAATAACCTACACTGGTAACTTTATACCCAGCTAATAGCGAATGTGAAGCAGTTTTCTCACCAAAAACAACTATTTCAATATCTTTTAAATTTAAATAATGGATGCAATCTATTAAGAGATCATAACCTTTATTATAATCGCTTTTTGCAGAAATTCCTCCATACAAAATTATCTTTGAATTCAAATTAATTGAAAAATAACTTCTAGCAACACTTTTATTAAGTGGGGTAAAAATATCTAAATTGACGCCGTTAGGTATTAAATTTACTTTTGCATTTGAAAAAATAGGACTATTTGTAACTATGTCTTTCATCCACTGAGATAAAACTATTAATTCAATTTTCTTATTTTTAAAAATATTAACTTTTTTGTTATATATTAATTTTGTAATATTAAATGGATTGAATTTATTTTCAAACATTGGGCATTTGTCACATCCTGTTTCATATTTTTTACATTCATAATTTACATGACACCCCCCTGTAATAAACCACACATCATGAAGTGTAATTATAATAGGTTGTTTGATTTTTCTTAATTGATTTAAATTTAAAAATCCATTTCCGATCCAATGTAAATGCAATATTTTTGAATTTATTTTAAATAATTTATTTAACCAAAATAATTGAATTAAAACAGGTCCAATATTATAAGAGAAATATGATAATCTATTATTTGGAAAAAGTCTAGAAATTAAAAGTTCACGTAGTAAACAAAACTTAGAAGTAAATTTTTCAAAAAAAGTAACTGGTTGTATTATTAAATTAGATTTCAATGATTTAGAAGACGTAAATATATTAGAATCGATTCTCTTTACTAGTTCAGTATGTAATCTAAAAGAAGCTGTTTGATTTGATACTGCATAACTAACATGTGTTACTGAAATATTTTTCATTAATTAAACATTAAATTTCAGAAGACAAAAAAGAGCCTAAATTCGAATATTTATTTAATAAAAGTAATCGCTGTGCATCTATTTCTCTATTTGAAGACTTCAATCTAATATGATAGCAATAATGATCAAAAGGGATGTTTTCTATTGAATTTGCAATATCAAATCTAGTAATAAAAGTAATTTTACAGCCTAATAATGCACTTCCAACCATAACATCATCAATATAATTGAATTTTAAATCGTTGTTGTTAAGTATAAATTTAACTAGGTCTTTACTAATAAAAAAACCTGAACCACTAGCATAGGGAATAGTTTGAAATTTTAGAAATTTAGAACTTAACAAACTAATTCTATGAAAACGGTTTAATATTTTTAATTTATTAAATTTTCCAATGACTCCTCCATAAAATGTGTTTGAAATTTCAGGAATATATTTTAAAAATTGATCAATAAAAATAAATGATGATAGATTTGTTCTAAATATATGCGTATATTCTATATCATTTTTTTCAATAAACTCAAAGGCTTTAAATAATTTATATGCTGTACATTCTATACTATCATCACAATTAAGTTCTAGATTATCATTTTCTAATTTGTCGCACTTTGCTCCTCCACTATAAAAAATACATCTTATTCCATTGTTTCTAGCATTAGTAACCCAAGTATTAGTACAATTATTAATGAAATTTTGATATCGTTTATCTTTGGTAGATAAAATTAAAATCAATATTTTATTATTCATTTATTAATTTCTTAATTTTTGAATTAAATCAAAAGTGAAAAAATATATAACCATAAGGTAAAACAAAGGATTATAATAATAAACTTTAAATAATTTTTTGTTAGCTCCTTCAATACTAAATGTAAATCCAGATTCCTTTTTCTTTAATAGTTTCATCCAAGGAGCAACGAATCCTTTTAAGACTTTTATCTTTTCAATTTCATATGTAAATAAGGAAATTCTATTTGCATTTAATTCAGATTTTAAAACTATTCCTAGATAATTACCTACAAATACATCAATTAAATTATAACCACCTTTATTTTTTATATATTGTACATTAAATAAATTTTCATTGTATACAACAAATATGTTTTTTAAATCAAAATATTTTCTATAAATATTAACTGCAGGCATCATGTACTCAAATGCTTCATCAAGATTTTTAATTAAAGCTAAATCATCTTTCCAGATTCCAACAGTTAGTATAGAAGTGCAATTATATGAATTATGAAAAATAAAATTATTAAGATTTATGTTTTCGTAATTTCTTGAACTTTTATCAATATTAGAAAATGTCAATATAGGTTTTTTTTCTTTATATTTATTAATAAATAATAAAATTTTTTCAACTGAACCATCATTAAAGCATGCAGTGTCATTACAAAGTTTAAGAAATATACCTTGTCCATATTTCAGTGAATTTATTATATTATTATCCGCCCAAATGGCTGGGTCTTGTCTAATATGTTTTATGTTTTTATAAATGTTTTTATACTTTGTAATTACATTTACGGTCTCATCGGTTGAACAATTATCAGATATAACAATTTCAACAGTATTTTTATCAAATTTTTGGTTTATAATACTTGCAATTGTTTTATCTAATTTATCTGCACGATTAAATGTAGGTATACAAATTGATAATATAACTTCGTTCATTATAAATTAATTCTAAATTTCTTTATTTAATCCGCCGTTAGTTACTCTATAAATATCTTTGCAAAACACCAAAGTAGATTGACGGTGTGCTATAATTACAATTGTTTTACTTTTACTTAAATTTTTTATTGTATCAAGAATTACTGCTTCTGTATTTAAATCTAAGTTGCTTGTAGCTTCATCAAATACTAAAAAATTAGGTTCTCTATATAATGCACGTGCAATTCCAATTCGTTGTCTTTGTCCACCAGATATTCTAAGTCCTCTTTCACCAACACTTGTATTTATTCCTTCAGGTAATTGATTAACAAATTCAGTTAAATTAGCTTGTGCGATAGCGGAATTTAGCTTATTAAAATCAATATTTGATTTCTCAATTCCAAAGGCAATATTTGATGCTAAAGAGTCATCAATTAAATAAACGTTTTGTTGTATGTATCCAATTTGACTAAACCATTCTGATTTATATTCATAAATTGATTGACCATTAAATTTTATATCACCGTTATTAACTTTATTGATACCAAGAATTATATCTACAAATGTGGATTTCCCGGCTCCACTTTCACCTATTATACCAATTACATCTCCTTTATCAATATTTAATGAAACGTTTTTTAAAATAGGTTTTGATTGTGTATTATAGGAAAATGTTATATTTTGTATATTTAAATTTTTGAACTCGATTGGTTCAAAAATTCTTTTTTTATCAAATTTATCTACAAAATCCTTAAATTCAACAATCAATAAATTAATTACTGGTTTTGAAAAATTAATAAATTGTATTGAAGTAATAATTCTATTAATAGAAGGAATACTTCTAAATGCGGATGCTAAAAATATACCCAATACCGGTATCAATAACTGTATATTACCTCCTCGTAATTTTATTATAAAAAGAAACAACATCATTCCTGAAACTGCAACAAACTCCATGAATAACCTTGGTATAAAAGCTAATGTTGACATCTTTTTTTGAATATTTACATCTTTAGAATTTGAATGAATAAATTCTTGTAAAAAATTATCTTCTAATTCAAATATTTTTACGTCCTTAATCGCACCAAATGAATGGTTAATAGTCTTTGTTGTATTTATTGAAACCAATTGCCTTATTTCTCCCCATCTTTCTAATTTTTTACTTGTAAATTTTGAAAAAAATACTGATAAAAGGACACCAAATAATAACATTGTTATTGATGCAACGGGTTCAATATAAATTAATAGAGATAAAATACTTATTAATACTAAAGTTTCTAAAAATATATTTAATGAAGACTTTATCACTTCAGTAAACTGAATTGTTTCTATTTTTATATTTCTTAGTAATTCGGAGGAGTTTTTATTTAAATGAAAATTATATGGTTTGTAAAGATAGTTTGAATATAAATTACAAGAAATCCTCTCACCAAGTTTTGCGGAAAATTTACTTTGTTGCCAATATAAAAAAACTAAATAAATAGATTTTAAAACATAAAAAATAATAATTATTAGAGGTAAGTATAAAATTAAGCCGTCTAAAAAATTACTATGAATTTTTAATTTCAAAAAATTATATTTTTGAAATTTTGACGAATCAGACATTATTTCTAATACTGGAAAAATTATTGCTAAACCTAGTGTTTCAAAAATAATTCCAACTAGAGTTAAAAAACCAAAAATAAATAATTGATTTTGAAAATTATTTATTTTTATTATACTATATATTTTTTTGTGCATATTTTTAGTTTCATGTTAGTGTTGATTTTAACTAAGTGTTATGATAGTATATATTTTTTATAATTTCTTAATAAAAATTTAACTATAATATTGGGTAGATAATCAATTTATATGTTTTATTAGTGACAGTTGAAATTCAGTTTTTCTTGATAATTTATGAATATACCTATCATTACCGAAAATTATTAATTCAGTATCACAACCTAAATTGGCGAATTCATGGGCAACAAATTGAGTAATTATTCCTTTAATCCTAGTTGAAAGATAATCTGTATTGCTTCAATATTAACAAAAGTGTAATAAAACCCTTGTTGTTCAAATGAGAGGAATTTATTAATTAATAATGCAGCTAGTATACTTCCTAAAGAACTAGTTAATATAATCGATTATGTATATAAAAATTGTTTTATTTATACCGAATTTAGTGGCTAAGACTTTAAAAGTAATTTCTTTAGATTCCTCTATCATAAATTAGCTTCTTAAGTGAATCTACTTTAGCATAAGGAGAATCTATGTGATCAATCAAAACCTTTTCATCTTTTTTAACAGCTGTTGTAAATACTTCTCCATTTTTTATTTCACGCACCGATAATTGACCTTTATGTAATGGAACTGCCAAATAAAAATATTCATCAAATTCTTCATTATTTACTAAATACCCTTTAGGAATATCTTTTTTTGCATAAATGCCTCTAACTAAAGCGTCAAGATATTTAATCTCCCTTTCAGAGTTTCTTCTTTTTTGATCTGGCGATCCTCCACACATTTCAATTGCTTTTTGATATGCTTTAAACCAAATGTCTATTTGCTCTGATGTTGAATTATATATTTGCATGTCATACCCTTCCATTGGAGTGTCAATATGCCTTTCAAATGTTCTTGCTCCTTTTGCATATGCAATTAACATTGAATTTGTCCAATCATGGTATTCGTGAGTTGAATGACCAATAACAATTTCAGGATATCTATTTTTTAAAAAATCAATTTGGTTTAATTCCAATTCACAATCCTCTGAAGGATATAATGACACGCAATGATTAAGTGCAATAGGTATATCTCTATTTAAAAAGAAAGCAACTACATCATCCATGTCCTTTAATGAAGAACCACCATTCGACAAAATAACTGGCTTCTTTGTTTTGGCAATTTTTTCAAGTAATGGCCAGTCATTAATATCTGAACTTGCTACTTTAATAATTGGCAAATTAAACTCTTGGCACAAATCAACAGATGCTTCATCAAATGGAGTTGACATAGGTATACAGCCCGAGCTTACAATTTTATCAACTAATGTTTTATATTCTTTTTTTGACAACTTCTTTTCAGTTGTCTTTTTAATATATTTCACATCTTTACTGCCTACATATTCAGGGTGAACAAAAGTGTCCATATCTCTAAACTGTAGCTTTATTGCAGCTTTCACATTATTAAATCTTACAATTTGCGAAAACTCTTCTACTTGGCTTAATCCTCTTTGTAAGTTACCTAAGTGATTGTTTGCCAATTCAAGTACAAACAGTCCGTCAAAAATTTCATTTTTTGATTTTTTCATTTTGTTGCTTTTTTTAATATATTTATTAATTGTTTAAGGTTGTTTAATCTAAAACTGTAATTGTCATGGCTGCCATATCCATATTCGGCTAATGCAAAATCTAACTGATTTAAATTTGCCGCCTCTCCATCGTGAATGGTATCGCCAATCATTAGGGATTCACTTTTGATCAAACTTCTTCGTTGTATCAGGTCTGTAATGAGCTCTGTTTTGTTCTTAAATTTAACTTCAAATGTATCAGGGCAAACAACTTCAGAAAAATATTGGTTTATTGAAAGGTGTTCTAAAATTAGTTTTGTTGGCTTGCTTCTTTTATTTGTAACAATAAAAACATTTAATTTATTTATCTTTAAAAAACTCAACACATCTTCAACACCATTATATAGAATAGACTTTTTGTAGCCAAATTGATCATAGTTTGTTTTAAATTCTTCTACAAACAAATTAACAATTTCAATATTAGTTTCTCCATTCACCTTTTTTAAGACCTGATCAATTGGAGGACCTATAAGAGATATTATGGATTGTTGACATTCTTGATTATAAATGGCACGATATGCTTTTTGAAAGGAATCAACTATACCAGGAGCAGAATCTATCAATGTTCCATCTAAATCAAATAAAATATTTTTATACTTCAATTGATCTAAAACTTAATGGTTTTAATTATCATATTAGAAGCAAGTTCTTTTTCACTTAAAAATGGAAACATATCTTCAAGTGGGGCGGAAACCATTTTTCCATCAGATAGTTTTTTTGAACTAAGCTTTGGTTCAAACATTTGCAGTGGATCTAGTATAACATTAATTAAAATTGGGCCTTCTAAATTAATTAACTTTTGGAGCTCTTCTTTAAAATCAAATGATTCTAAAGTATATGATGGAATATTAAATGAGTTTCCTACTTTTTCCAAGTCTGGAAAACTAACACCGTTTTCTGGAGCACTGCCAATCGCCAATCCAAAAAAGTTTTGTTGGGTTGACTTTATTGATAAATACCCATTATTGTCTAAAACAATAATTTTAATGTTTAAATTATTGTGCTTAATTGTTTGTAATTCTTGCAAATTCATCAAGATGCTACCATCACCTGCAAAACAAATTATGCGTTTACTGGGATCGGCTGTTGCTGCACCTATCGCCGCTGGCAAATCATATCCCATTGATGCTGATCCAGAATTACTAAACAATTGTTGTCCTTTCTTAATATTTGAAGTTTGAAAAGGAACGATACATGCAGTTGCATTGCCACACACAATAACATCATTTCCTGTCAACAAAGTTTGTAAAGTTGATATAAAGTAATACGGATTAATGGGTTTGGCTGGGTCTTTGTGATGATCTTGAACAACCGGATATTTATTCTTTCTTTCAATACACCAACCTAACCATTCTTTAAAATCAAAATGCAGCTTTTCGGTTTTAATTTTCTCAATAAGCGAAGCTAGAATAAACTTTGCATCGTAAACCAATGGTAGATCTGCCTTTAAAAAAGGTCTTTGCAATTCAGCTTGATCTATATCAATATGAATTTTATAAGCCTCTCTTGCAAAATTTTCCCAATTATAACTTAATTGTCTTATTGGCATTCTACTTCCAATAATAATAACTAAATCAGAATTTTGTACCGCAAAATTTCCGGCTCTATCACCTATCGACCCTTGTTTACCAATATAGTTGGGATGGTCATGATGAATTATATCGTGAGACCAAGCTGTAACTACTGGAATCCCGGTTAGATTAGCAAATTCTTCAAATTCATTTAATGCATTTGATAAACGGATCCCAGTGCTACCAATTAATACAGGTCTTTTTGAATTAGTAATTTTATCAATTATTTTACTCAAATCATTATTCAGGATATTGGAATCAATATTTAATATCTCTGGGGAAAACCCTTCACATTTATCAATGTCAACTTCAGCAGCTTGTACATCAACAGGTATACTCAACCATACAGGCCCCGGTCTACCACTTGTTGATAAATATATTGCTTTCTCTAAATGATACTTGATTGTATTTGGATCTGTAATTTCAACTGCATATTTAGTAATCCCTTTAACCATGCTTATGATATCCACTTCCTGATCTCCCAATTGTCTTAAACCATCAATGTTATAAGTGGACATTATAGTTTCTCGTTTTACTTGACCTGAAATAATAATCATTGGAATAGAATCAGTAAATGCTCCATGCACTCCATTTAGCGCGTTGATGGAGCCTGGTCCAGTAGTTACGTTTACTATTGCAGGTTTATTTTTAACTCTTGCATAGCCTTCTGCAGCAATAGATGATGCTTGTTCGTTATGATTACAAATATATTTTAGATCCGCAGTTCTTCCTATAGCATCATTCAGATGCATTGCGCCACCACCTGTAACTAAAAATACAGTGTCAATTCCTTCATTAACAAGTTTAGAAAATATATAATTTGATAATTTCATTATTTAAATTTTAGGAATAGCATATAAAACAAAATCTAACCCGTCATATTGATGGGTTCTTACATTTAAGTTATAAAACGGAAAATTTTCTTTTATATAAAGTATTATTTCCCATAAATCATTTGGCAAGTGGTATATACAGACTGCTATTTTAGGTTTACACCTTTGAATTGTGTTATATGCACCCTTAAGTGCATCTAGCTCTGCTCCTTCTATATCTAACTTAATGAATGTTATTTCCTCTTTAAAATAATCATCTATTCTTTTACACTGAACACTAATTGAACCAGAATTGCTCAACCCTGCACCACCACCTCCAGTTGCATCAAATTTTAAAACCGCGTTCTCATTGCCAACTGCAATATCAAAGACTTCTGTATTTAATAAGTTCTTTGAAGTAATGTTTTCATTTAATGCAATTAAATTCTGAGGGTCAGGTTCAAGACAAATGTATTTCCTAAATGGCACTTTTGCATATTTCAAATAATCATTCAATGAATCACCAGTATACGCTCCGCAGTCCAAAAAAACTTCAGGATACTTAAGCGTTAAAATGTCATTTGGGAAATATTGGTTGTCGGTTGAGGCATCTGGAAGCTCATCGAATGAATACCCAATTCGCACTTTTAAATGCTTGTAAAACTGTTCGCGACTTTCTTCGTCTACTAAACAAGAGAATGCTTCAGTTATTTTAGCTTTTTCTTCAAGATAATAACTGGGGAGCTGGAAGTGATAGTACGGCAAAAGATCATCAGAGAATATTTGAAAAATATTGTTAACAGGAACTATATTTTTAACGCCGAGGTTTATAAGTTGTTTATTTGTCTGTTTGAATGAATGTCCGGGAGACCATATCGTAACTATCCATACTAAATCTTGTTTGCCAAATTTTTCAAAGGCTATTGATGGCGAATAAACAACAACATCATCAATTGTGGTATTATTTTTTTGTTCATTATTATCCGCAAAACATTCGATTTTAATTCCTATGTTTTTAAAATAAGACGCAATTTTACGGCCTAAATTACCTGATCCAAATAATATCACTCCCTCATTTAAAATAGTTTTTTTTATTGTATCATTTTTTGCGTCTACTTCTGCAACTATTTTACTGTTTAATATATCGTCTATTTTGTACATTTATTAAAATTAAATCTTATAAAATATTATTGTTTTCTTTATTGATTCATTTAATTGAATCTTTATACTAGCATTAATTGTATTTGCATTGGTAATATCTGGACAGTATATATCAATATTTTCTTGTTGCACTTGTGCACCTAGAATTTTTACCTTAGCATTTGAATTCGAACTACTATGAATTCTCTCAGCAAGTTCTTTAATAGAAACCGATTCATCAGAACCAACATTGTAAGGAGTATTATTTTCGCCTTTTATTATAATTCTCCATAACCATATCATTAAATCCGACGCGTACATATACGATCTAATTGTACTCCCATCGCTCTTGATTACAATATCTTCATTTTTTAGAACATTATTTATAAAATTCCCAATAGCAAAATGTGTATCAAGTGGCAAATAGGGTCCAACAAATGCAAAGCAACGTGCAATTTTTATAGGTAATTTTTGATGCTCGAAATAAGTTGAACAATAAAGCTCAGCAATTCTCTTCCCTTCTGCATATGCAGATTTTGCATTATTTATGTCTATCTTAAAGCAATCTGATTCTTTAACATGTGAGACATTCCAAGGTTGCTTTCCATAAATTGCACCAGAACTAACAAATAAAAATCCCTCAATTGGATTGCTTGTTGCAAAATCTAATACTCTTCTTGTTCCTATAGTAATAGTATCCATCATTAATAATGGATTGCTTTTATTTAAGGATTCACTTGCAGCTGTTGCTGCATGAATAATAAAGTGAAATTTTTCCTCTAAATTAAAATCATAAGTTAGAATATCACCCTTTACAAAGCAAACTGTGTTTCTGTAGTCATTATAAAAAGGGAAGTCATTTAAAAAAGATTCAGGATTTCGAGTAAGGGTAGTTATTCTGGCATTTAAATCTAGCTTCTCATTTAAATAAATAAAACTCTCTAGTAACCACTTGCCAAAAAAACCGGTACCTCCAGTTAAAAAAATTGACTTTCTCCTAAACGACTCCCAAATATCTTGAGTGTTTTGGTATATATGCTCTAAATCTTCAACCGGAAGTCTTTTCAATTTTACTTTTTATTTAAGAATTAATTTAATTTTTTCATTTTTTATATCAAAAAATATCATATATAAAATCCAACACATAAGAATAGGATTAATTGCAATTTGTATTGAGAATGAAGAATAAAAAATATAATTTTTGGGTGATAATAACAAAGCAATTGGTAAGATATATTTGTTGTTTATATTTTCTTTATAAAATAAAAATGGTAGAACTAGATACGAGAGATAATAATCTCCTGTTACTGGACTAAATAACAAAAATGTGATAAAAAGAAACAACAGTAAATGAAATCTTTCTTTTAAAAAATAATTTTTATATAAATAAACGAAATAATAACTAGACAGTAATAGCAAGAATGACATTTGACTTAATGGTAATACAATATTTTCTTTAAGATTTAATATCTTTTTTAAAACTTTCAATAAAAAAACAAAAAATGTAATTAGAGATGAACCATATGCTATTCCACCACCACCATACAAATAAGTGTTTAAATATAACTTGCCGCCGATTAAAAATGTTTTAAGGTTATATATTTCGTTAAGGTAAATTGTATAAAAATTTGAAACAAAAAAATAAGAAATAGAATTAATTAAAAAAAGATAAATAAATAAATAAATTATGTAAAATTTAATTTGTTCTTTTTTATAAAATAACACGTAAATAAAAAAATAAATAGGAGTGATTTTTAAACTAATACTTATCGCTAAACTTAACATACTAGATTTAGGATTGTCAATATTGATTAAAAATAATAATAAAAAAATAAAAGTAAATATTGAAGAATTGCCTCTATCAAGGAAAGTTATAAAGCCATAATTCAAAACACATACAAGAAAAAATGATTTCTTAAAAGATATTTGTGTTTTATAGTTTATGATTAAAAAAATCGCTAGTATAATAATAGAATAAATTATAAATAAAAGTATAACCCCATTTAATTTAGTAAAATTTACAATATATCCAAAAGAAATTTCTAAAAATAATTGGAAAGGGGGTAAGGCATTTAATAAGGGGCGGTACCAACTATTGTCGCCAGGCCAAGTATCAGCAATACCAAATGAATCAGAAGTTTTTAAAATATCTGCAAATCGATCATTGGGATCAAAGAGAAAAATATTATAAGGATGATGAAAGCCTAAAAGGAAGAAAAATAAATTAAATAGAAGCTGAATTGATAAGAAAAATATAATAAATTTATATAATTTATGCATAGATATCAAGGTTGTTTGTTTTAATATACTTTAATAGTACATATAAATTCCATATTAGTTTTCTGTTGTTTCTTTTATTTTCAAAATGATCAGATAATAATTTATTTATGAACTTTCGACTAAATAACTCTTCAGGAGCTGAATTTAAAATAGTTGAAATTTCATTCTTTAAATCAAACTTAATCCAATTAGATAACGGTATTCCAAATCCTTTTTTATTTCTGTAAATAATGTTATGTGGAAGCTTATTTTCCATTGTTTTTTTAAGAATATATTTTCCCTCAAACCCTTTTAATTTATACTTTTTAGGCAAGGAGTTAATAAACTCTACGACTTGTGTATCTAAAAAAGGTGCTCTAACTTCTAATGAGTTTAACATACTTGCTCTATCGACTTTATATAAAATATCATCTAATAAATAAGTATTTAAATAAGTATTTATATTTTTTTGAAAATTTGTATTACCAATTTTATTATAAAAATGTTTATCACTGTTAGTCAATCCTGTTTTATCGACTAGATTTTCAAAAATATTTTTATTCAAAATTTGCAATTTCTGGGTAGGATCGAAGCTCCCTAACCATAATTGGTGTATCTGACTATTTGTACCCAAAAATCCTTTTAAAAATTGTTTAATTTTAAAATCAACACTTAAATTATTATCACTAATTGGAATTAAATTATCTGTAAAATTAATTAAAATATTAATTAAGTATTTAGGTGTAATATTTAGTGGGAATTTAAAATAATCGGAAATAAAAGTTGGATAACCAGCTAGAAGTTCATCACTACCATCTCCACCTAGTGATACGTCAACATATTCTTTTGAGAATTTCGACAAAAAAAATGTTGGTATAATTGATGCATCTGCAAATGGCTCATCAAGACTTGGGAGAATTTCATCAATTAGTTCTAATGTATGCTTTGGAGTCAATATTTTGGTGTAATGATCTGTATTTAGGTGTCTTGCAACCTGCATTGCAAAATCAGATTCATTATAACTTTTATCTTCAAAACCAATTGAAAATGTTTTTATTTTATGATTTGATATTTTTTGAGCATAATATGCTACGGTAGAGCTATCTAATCCTCCGCTAAGAAAAACACCTAATGGTACATCACTTATTAATCGTCTTGAAACTGCATTCTCTAATAATTCATCAAGTTTATTTTTTGCATCATTAAATTCAATATTTTTATTTACAGAAAATTCTGGCGACCAATATTTTACTTTTTTAATTATACTACTTCTTTCTAAAACTATATAAGTTGAAGGTTCAAGTTTATTTATGTCATTTATGATAGTATTAGGAGTAGGGATATAATCAAATGTTAAATATTCATTAATTGAAGCAATATTTAACTTTTTATTTATTTCGGGATACTCCAGAATTGATTTCAATTCAGAAGAAAACAAGAAAGTATTTTTTATCTTAGAGTAATATAATGGTTTTTTACCTAAGCGATCTCTTGCGATAATAGTAATATTGGTGTCAAAATTATGTATTGCAAAAGCGAACATTCCATGAATGTGTTGTAACATATCTTCGCCATAATCCGAATACATATAAAGTAAAACTTCGGTGTCTGTGGTTGTTTTAAAATTGTGTTTATCTTTTAATTTTTTCTTTAATTCAAGGTAATTATAGATTTCTCCGTTAAAAGTAATCATTAAATTACCTCTTTGATTAAACATTGGTTGATTGCCTTCTTCACGTAAATCTAAAATAGAAAGCCTTGCATGTGCAAAACCAACATCATTTTTGACATATAAATGCTGCCCATTAGGACCACGATATTTTATTTTCTGAATCATTTGATTCAGGATTATTTCATTACAATTGCCTATATATCCTGCAATTCCACACATACTTTTAATTTAGTCTTTTAGTTTTTATTTTATAAATACTTTTTTCTTGAGATTCATAATACGTTCTCATTACAATTTCGGATACAACACCTAATAAAATCATTAAAAATCCAACTATAAAAAACATGGCTGTGAAAATTGGGAGTGGTGTTTGCACAAAATCTTTTTGTCCATATACTTTTAGATAAAATGCAAGAGTAAAGGAAATAAAAGCGAGAAAAATAGAAACAAAACCAGCAGCCCCAAAAAAATGTATTGGACGCCTTTGATACCTTTGTAAAAATTTAATCAAAATTAAATCCAATATAACTTTAAACGTTCTCGAAAATCCATAATTACTTTTACCATGAATTCTGGGCTGATAATTAACTGGTATTTCAGTAATTTTAGCCCCTTCCCAATGACAGAATACTGGAATAAATCTATGCATTTGACCATATAATCTAATATCCTTGATCATTTCACTTTTATAAGCCTTCAGTGTACAACCATAATCATGTAAAGTAACACCTGATATTTTACTAATTAACCTATTAGCCATAATTGATGGAAGCTTCCTAGTTAAATATTGCCCCGCCCATCTTTCCTTTCTCCATCCACTTACAACGTCAAAACCTTCACTAATTTTTTTTACTAAGTTCGGAATATCAGATGCAAAATTTTCTAAATCGGTGTCCATTAGAATTATAATGTCGCCTCCAGCCTCATCAATTCCTGCTTGAATGGCAGCAGTTTGTCCAAAATTTCTCTTGAAGTTTATTATCTTAAAATTTGTATTTTGTAATTTTAATTTTTCTAAATTAATTAAAGTGTTATCTTTTGAACCATCGTTAACTGCTATAATTTCATAATCAAACCCTTTTAAACTTAAAACTATATCATTATAGAGTAATTTTACATTTGCTTCTTCATTATAAAAAGGCAATACTATACTTATCATAAATTATTATTTTTTATATACCATTTGTTGAACTTACTTAGTCCTTCGTCAATTGAAGTATTGGGGTTGTAATCAATTAATTTTCTTGCTTTTGATATGTCTGAAAATGTAATATTTACATCGCCCATTTGCATAGGCATATAATTATATTTGAATTTTCTTCTGGTGACTATTTCAATTTTTTGAGTTAGCTCTTTCAAACTTACTGGATTTGTATTTCCAAGATTCAAAATTTCATAAACAGACGTATTATTTTCAATGAATCTTATTGAATTAAGGATTCCATTAACTATATCATCTATATATGTATAGTCTCTTTTTGTATCTCCATTACCATAGAAATCTATTTCCATATTATTATAAATTTTTTTAAAAAACTTATGTATAGCTAAATCAGGCCTTTGAGAGGGACCATAAACTGTAAAAAATCTCAAATTTAAAACATCAAAATTATATAGATTATGATAGGTATATGAAATTAACTCACAGGTCTTTTTTGTTGCTGCATAAACAGAAATCGGATTATCAACATTGTCATTTTCACTATATGGTATTTTAACATTATTTCCATAAACAGATGACGATGATGCGATTATTATTTTTTTTGCACCAAATTCTTTCATGACTTCTAATAAATGGAGTGTTCCTAAAACATTAGTTTTTAAAAAACCTTCACTATCGATCAATGATGGCCTTACTCCTGCCTTTGCTGCAAGATGAATTACTATATCAAAATTGATTTTTGAAAATAATTCAATTAAGAAATTTTTATCGGTTATATCACCAAAAATTACTTTTATTGAATTATCAAATTCGGCAATATTTTTATTTTTTATTTCAACTGAATAAAAATTATCGAAATTATCTAATACAATTACATTGAAAAGACTTAAATCAATTTTTTTAACCAAATTTGAGCCAATGAAACCTGCTCCTCCTGTAACTAATATATTTTTTTTCAAAAAATTATAATTTATTTAAATAATCTTTAATTATTTGAAATACATAATCGTAATGAACTTTATTTAGTCCTGGCCATACACCAAGCCAAAATGAATTATTCATTAATAAATCAGTATTTTTTAGATCGTCAATTTTACGATGATTTAAATTATAATAGGCAGGTTGCTTTAAAAGGTTACCACCAAAAAATAATCTAGTTCCAATTTTATTTTGTTCTAAATATTCCACGAGTTTATTTCTATCTACAGGACTTCCTTCTCTAACTGTTAACATAAATCCAAACCAACTAGGTTCTGAATTTTCAGTTGCCACAGGTAAAATGAAATGATCTTCGAATTCTTTAAACATTTCCGAAAGTATAGCGTGATTTTCTTTTCTTCTAAAAACAAAGTGATCGGCTTTAGTTAATTGACTTAATCCTATAGCAGCTTGTATGTCAGTAACTTTCAAATTGAATCCAATATGAGAATAAATGTATTTGTGATCATATCCATCAGGCAAATCTCCTAATTTCTGACAATATCTTTCACCACATGTATTATCTGTTCCTGGAGCACACCAACAGTCTCTACCCCAATCTCTAAAGCTTTCTGTAATCTTTTTAAGAGATGCATTATTTACTAAAACAGCTCCTCCTTCTCCCATTGTAATATGATGAGCTGGATAAAATGAAAGAGTTGCTAAGTCACCAAATGTTCCAGTTTTTTTTCCTTCATAAGTTGCACCTAAAGAATCACAATCATCCTCCACAACCCAAAGATTATACTTTTTAGCAATTTCCATTACAATTCTTAAGTTAATTGGATTTCCTAATGCATGCGCAAGCATAATTGCTTTTGTTCTAGATGAAATTGCCTTTTCAATATCTTCAGCTTTTATATTATAAGTTGGAATATCTACATCAACAAATACTGGAATACAACCAAATTGAATCATTGGATTGATAGTTGTTGGAAAACCAGCTGCAACAGTAATAATTTCATCACCAGGTTTGATAGCCCTATCTAATAATTTAGGGGAGGTTAAAGCATAAAATGCAAGTAAGTTCGCAGATGAACCAGAGTTTACAAGGAAAGAAAATCTACTTCCAAAATATCTTGCTAATTCTCTTTCTAATTTGATTGAAAATCTACCTGCTGTTAACCAGGCATCCATCATCGATTCAATTCCCCAAAGTACATCTTCTTCATCTATAACCTTTCCTGAAACTGGAATATAACTTTCTCCAGGTATGATTGCTTTGTTTATGTTTTTGCTAAATTTCTCGACTAAAAGATTTTTTAAACCTTCATCGTTTAAGTTGTTGAAGTCTATTCCTTTTAAAATTTCAATTCTTTTATTCATTCATTTTATTTTGATAATATTCAATATCTAACTCCATTAATTTAACTGCAGGTATATGTTTATAATAGTTCTTATACCAGTTTATAGTTCTTTCTAAAGCAGTTTGCGCATTTAATATTGGTATCCAGCTTAATTCTTTAATTGCTTTACTTATGTCTAATTTTAACAATCCCGCTTCATGGGGGTTGTTGTTATTCATCTCTATTTTATATGTTCCAGATTTCCAACTGTTAATTGACCTAACAACCATCTCTTCAACTGAAAATGCATCGCTCGTGTTAGGACCAAAATTATATGCTTGTGAATATTTAAATGGATTCATATTTAGCTTTACTCCAAGTTCAAGATATCCAAATAATGGTTCAATTACATGCTGCCAAGGCCTAATTGATTTTGGATTTCTAATTACAATTTCTTGATTATCACTTAAGGCTTTTACTATATCAGGGATTAGCCTATCATTTGACCAATCTCCTCCACCAATTACATTTCCCGCCCTTCCTACTGCAATAGCTTTTTTATGTTGATCATATTTTTCTACATTAAAAAATGAATTTCTATATGAATCAATTACTAATTCACAACAAGCCTTACTAGCACTATATGGATCGTACCCTCCCAGCCTATCATTTTCTCTATAAGGGTATTCCCATTCATTATTATGATACACCTTATCGGTTGTAATTAATACAACATTGCATTTCTTGTCTAGTAATTTTATCGCATCTAATAAATTTGCAGTGCCAATAGCATTTACCTCAAAGGTTTCTGATGGAATTTGATATGACAATCTAACTAATGGTTGTGCTGCTAAATGGAAAACATAGTCAGGTTGAAATTCTATTACAGCCTTTTTTAATGTCTCCCTATCTCTTAAATCAGCAATTACAGATTCGCACAAACTGTCACCAAATACTTCACTATACAAATTTGTTTCATTTTCTGGAGCAAGTGCATAACCTTTTACAATTGCACCAATATCTTTCAAAATTTTTATCAGCCAAGTGCCTTTGAAACCAGTATGACCTGTTACAAAAACACGTTTTCCTGAATATGTATTTTTTAACTCAATCATTATTTCCAAATTTTCCATTCAGCATTACCAGCGTTCCACAATTCATTTAAATCCATTTTATCTTTTAATGAATCCATTGGTCTCCAAAAACCAGGATGCTTAAATGAGACAAGCTGCTTGTCTTTAGCTAAATTTTCAAGCGGCTCCCTTTCCCAAATTGTTGAATCTCCGTTTTTAATGTAATTGAATACTTCGTGTTGACAAACAAAAAAACCACCATTAATCCATCCTATATCCTCTGATCTTTTCTCGTGAAACGATTCTACAAGAGATTCATTATTTATTTGCAATACTCCAAACCTTCCACTAGGTTGAACAGAAGTTACAGTACAAAGCTTATTATTATTCTTATGGAAATCAACCAGCTCTTTAATATTAACATTTGATACACCATCTCCATATGTTAACATAAATGGCTCATCACCTATATATTTTTGAACTCGCTTTATCCTTCCACCAGTCAAAGTTTCAGGTCCAGTTTCAACTAATGTGATTTTCCAATCCTCTGCGAAATTATTATGTACTTCTAATTTGTTATTTTTCACATCTATCGTTACATCAGAATGATGAAGGAATAAATTTGCAAAATATTCTTTTATTACATATCCTTTGTATCCTAAACAAACAACAAAATCATTAAAACCATAACTTGAATAAATTTTCATAATATGCCATAAAATAGGCATTCCCCCAATTTCAACCATTGGCTTAGGTCTTACATCAGTTTCCTCTGCTAACCTAGTTCCAAATCCACCGGCAAGAATAACAACTTTCATAATCGTAAATTAAATATTTAACAAGCTATTTACAAAATGTTTTTTAGAACTTCCCAAATTCTATCATGAATTAATTTCATACCTTTATCAGATGGATGTGCTTGAACACCCGGATTCGTATAAGTTTTATATGACCTATTTGATGAATCATAAGAAAGATCGTTTGTTTTTATATACAAATATTTATTCTTTTGGGCATAATCTCTAATCATTAGATTAATAGTTGAATCTTCTTTGCCTTTTTGATTAATATTATAAAATCCATCTGATAATATTATTGTTGTAGATGGTTTTTTGAAATAATTTATTAATTTATCAAAATATAAAATTTGAGTCTAATGCGGTTTTTTCAACTACATTTTCTCAGATTTTTATAATTACTACATTGGAATTTTTTAATGAATCTAATTTATTAAGATCATAATTAAAATAACCTGTTTCAAAATTGGCGATATTTAAAAAACTTGTTTTGTAATTAATACTATTTATTTTTATGCTGTTCATGATTCTATGTACAAAGTCTGAATCTGCAACTGATGCGGCCATACCCCAGTCCCCATTCCATCCTACTTCTTGTCTAGGAGAATGCCTTACAATACTATTTCCTAATATTAATAAATTCGATGGAGTTGTAGTAACATAATTATTTTTGCTACAAGAAATGCATGATAATATTACTAATGTAAATGTAATTAATTTCAATTATTTAAAAATTATATTATAATATTCTAAAATTGTTCTTTTTATACCACTTTCTAATGATATACTTGGAATCCAACCTAGTTTATTTATTTTGGTTGTATCCATTAACTTTCTGGGTGTACCGTCCGGCTTTGATGTGTCAAATATAAGTTTACCTTCAAATCCAACCTCGGCAACTATCATTTCTGCTAATTCTTTAATGGAAACATCTATCCCACATCCAATATTCACTATACCTTGTACATTATAATTTTGCAATAAAAAATAACAAGCATCAGCTAAATCATCTACATGTAAAAATTCTCTCCTTGGGATTCCAGTACCCCAAATAGTTACATTGGGTTCATTATTATTTTTTGCTGTAACTATTTTTCTAATCAACGAAGGCAATACATGTGAATTTTCTGGATGGTAATTATCATTTGTTCCATACAAATTCGTGGGCATTGCAGAAATAAAATTACAGCCATACTGTGCTCGATAACTATCACACATTTCAATGCCAGCAATTTTTGCTATTGCATAAGGTTGATTAGTTGACTCTAGATATCCACTTAATAAATATTCTTCTTTTAATGGCTGCGGTGCCATTTTTGGATAAATACAAGAGGAGCCTAAAAATAATAATTTTGTTACTTTATTTAAATATGCAGCATGAATAATATTGGCTTCAATCATTAAGTTATTATAAATGAACTCTGCTCTATAGGTATTGTTAGCGTGTATGCCTCCTACTTTTGCTGCAGCAAGTATTACATAAGCAGGTTTTTCTTTTTCAAAAAAATCATTCACTGCTTGCTGATTTCTTAAATCTAATTCAGCAGATGTTCTTTTAACAATATTATTATAACCCTCTTTTCTTAATTTTCTTTCTAAGCCAGACCCTACCATGCCTCTATGTCCAGCAATATATATTTTAGCATTTTGCTCCATATTACAATCCACTTTGTTTAATATATAATTCCTTTTTGAACAAAGTAACATCGCTAGCAACCATTTCTTTAACCAATGCTGCTAAATCATATTTAGGTTTCCATCCCAATTTGGTCATCGCTTTTGTTGGATCTCCAATTAATAAATCAACTTCAGTTGGTCTATAATATTTAGGATCTACTTTAACCACTACTTTACCTTCTTCTAATTTGTACTCACTATTATTCTTAACAATATATCCTTCTTCAGATTCATCTTTTCCTCTAAATGCTAATTCAACTCCTAATTCTGCAAAACTCATTTTCACAAAATCACGAATAGTTGTAGTTATACCTGTTGCCAAAACAAAGTCCTCAGGTTTTTCTTGTTGAAGAATTAAATACATTCCTTCGATATAATCTTTCGCATGTCCCCAGTCTCTTTTTGCATCCAAATTTCCTAAGTACAAACAGCTATCCATGCCTAAAGCAATTTTTGTAGTTGCTCTAGTAATTTTTCTTGTTACAAAAGTTTCGCCTCTTTGTGGTGACTCGTGATTAAACAAGATGCCATTACAAGCATACATATTGTATGCCTCTCTATAATTTACTGTAATCCAATATGCATATAATTTTGCAACTGCATATGGAGAACGAGGATAAAACGGAGTCGTTTCAGATTGAGGAACCGCTTGCACCAATCCATATAATTCAGAGGTAGAAGCTTGGTATATTTTTGTTTTCTTTGTTAAACCTAATAATCTTATTGCTTCTAGAATTCTAAGTGTCCCAATACCATCAGCATTTGCCGTATATTCTGGTTCTTCAAAACTCACGTGAACATGACTCATTGCAGCCAAATTGTAAATCTCATCAGGTTGTACTTCTTGAATAATTCGAATTAAATTAGTACTATCTGTAAGGTCGCCATAGTGTAAATGTAGATGCCTGTGTTGCGTATGAGGATCTTCATAAAGATGATCGATTCTTTGAGTATTAAACAATGATGATCTTCTTTTTACACCATGAACTTCATAGCCTTTGTTTAACAAAAACTCTGCCAAGTATGCTCCATCTTGACCGGTTATCCCAGTAATTATTGCTTTTTTCATTTAGTTATTTGTAATATATTTTTAACTGGAAATAGTTTTTTAAAATTTCATATGTTATGATAAAATATTTATTTAAAAGTTCTAAATTCTGAATTTTCGACTTATTATAAAAATTATCTATTTGAATTTAATTGTAAAACAAATTTTTTATAGATTCTTAATAAAACCAAAAATATTATGGTTAAAAAACATGATAAAAATCCAAAGAATATTAATGATTTTATTCTACCTATCTTTTCAAATTCTAATGGAAATACTGGTCCATCAATAATCTGAACTAACGGAGTTTCCTTCCTTAAACTTACCTTTGACAATTCTAATTGTCCAATTAATTGATTTAGTATCACAGTGTTTGCTTGAACATCTATTTGTTTTTTTGTGCTAGGCGTTTTTTTTACGTTATATGCTGGGTTCAAATTATATACATTATCACTAGCAACAGCTACACTAGTAATAGCACTATTTAACTCAGATCTAATACTATCTACTTGATGTTGTAATATTTCAACATTTAACCTTGCCTTCTTACTTTTGGTTTCAATATAAAAATCGGATGTCTGTTTTAATAATTGTTCGCAAAATAATTTGGAAAAAATTTCATTTTCAGTTCTAACAGTTAATATGTTTATACTAGACTTTTTATCTTTTACAATTTCTATTTTTGGCCTTAATCTCGTAACAAGAATTCGTAAAATTGAATCTTTAAAATTTCTAAAATAAGTTTCATTTTTATTACGAGAGTAATACATTGTATCCAGTAGTGCTAAGTTTTTTGATTCTCCTTTTTTTAGTTGTATAGTTTCAATATATAATTCTGCCAAACTAACTTGTTTTCCTGAAATTTGAACAGAATTTAGTAAGGTTTTCTCCAGTACTAATCTACTTTTCATTAACTCAAATATATTAGAATTAGAAAATAAACCACCGCCATTTAGATCTACACCAATGCTACTAACTAAACCCATTGCACCATTTATACCTCCTCCGTTTTTATCTTCTTCAAGGACAAATGTAGTAGTTGCTATGAATAAAGGTTTTTGAAAGCTTGCATAAGTAAATCCAATAACAGCTCCAAAAATTGTTACTCCAATTATAATTTTCCATTGGGTTTTTAAATAGCTAATCCAATCTTTAATTTTATGAACCAATTCAATTAACGAAATTTCGTCTTTTTCAATTTGATTAATGTCACTATTTTGATTGGTATCTGTCATATAATTTTTTGTTGATGAAAATTATTTTGATAAAACCTTAACTGTTGCAATTGCTGTAAAAATTTGTGCAATTACCGTGGTAAACTGTAATATTGAATTTAAAGGTTTATCTTTTTTCTCATTGGTCTCTGCCATTACCACCTCACAACCAGGTTTAATTTTTGGATTTATTCTGAACAAACCAAAATGTTTGGTTCTATTACTTTTACCATTAGAATAAATTACATAAGCCCTACCTCTTCTGGCATATTCACTAATACCACCGGCGGCACTAATACATTCACCAATACTTAAACCATCTCTATAAACAATATTGGTTGGTCTTAATACACCACCACTAATTTTTACTCTATTATCCATTTTAGGAATTACTATTTCGTCCTTGTCTCTTAATACCAAATCCAATT
>JACCDL010239719.1_pt1 | contig 30753 bp, 30 predicted proteins | sample 7441931 | NCBI WGS metagenome assembly JACCDL01 (sample SAMN15323437, study PRJNA562643) | freshwater metagenome | isolation source: river surface water | place: USA:Blue River Watershed | collected 2017-08-16 | reverse complement strand
GCAGCAAACTCTGTTGAGCGATCGCCGGCAAAAATAAGGTGCGAGTGACTATCAACGAATCCAGGGATTACACACTTTCCGTATGCTTCGACGGTAGGCAAACTTTTGTCTACTGAGCTCGAATTACCAACCCAAGCAATTTTTCCATTGACCACACTGAGCGCAGCATTTTCGATTAAACCAAGTGGACCTTCGCCAAGTTCTGCATCATTCGTAACCAATAGGCCAATGTTGACCAGACTAAAGTCCACAGATTTATTTATCGACATATTTAAAGGTAGTCGCCATTTTCTAGCATCGGTACGTGTACATGTTTTGCCTTTGCCACATCAACAGCCAAGTCATAACCGGCATCAACGTGACGAATTACGCCCATACCAGGGTCGTTTGTTAATACCCGAGCGAGTTTTTGAGCAGCAAGTGCAGTTCCATCAGCAACGGATACTTGACCGGCATGAATTGATCGACCAATTCCAACACCACCACCATGATGAATTGAAACCCATGAGGCTCCGGATGAAATGTTGATCATGGCATTTAGCAGTGGCCAGTCAGCGATTGCATCTGAGCCATCGAGCATGGCTTCTGATTCACGGTATGGAGATGCAACAGAACCACAATCTAAGTGATCGCGGCCGATCACAATTGGTGCACTAACTTCACCTTTTGCAACTAGGTCATTAAATGCCACACCAGCTTTATCGCGTTCACCGTAACCAAGCCAGCAAATTCGGGCAGGTAAGCCTTGAAAAGCAACTCGTTCCTGAGCCATATTTATCCATCGACGTAAATGTTCATTTTCTGGAAATAGTTCTAGAACTGCTCGATCTGTTCGAGCGATATCTTTTGGATCTCCAGATAGTGCTGCCCAACGGAATGGACCTTTACCTTCACAAAACAGTGGACGAATGTAGGCCGGAATAAAACCAGGGAAGTCAAAAGCTCGATCGTAGCCACCTTTTCGCGCTTCATCGCGAATTGAATTTCCGTAATCGAATACTTCAGCACCCTTATCCATAAATCCCACCATGGCTTCAACATGACGAGCCATAGATTCGCGGGATCGATCAGTGAATTCATCCGGCTTTTTATCTGCGTATTCGCGAGCATGACCAAATTCAATTCCAGTTGGAATGTAGTACAGCGGATCATGTGCCGACGTTTGGTCAGTGACTATATCTACTGGTACATCCATCTCTAAAAGTTGAGGCAATACTTCTGCAGCATTTCCCACCAAGCCAACGGATAGCGCACGCCTTTCATTTTTAGCTTTAAGGCAACGATCAACAGCATCTTTTAGATCAGTTGTTACTTCATCGAGGTATCTGGTCTCTACCCGACGACGTAGCCGAGTTTCGTCAATATCGATAATTAGACAGACGCCTTCATTCATAGTCACCGCAAGTGGTTGAGCTCCACCCATGCCACCACAACCACCAGTTACGGTAAGCGTTCCAGCAAGAGTGCCGCCGAAACGTTTTGCGGCAACAGCTGCAAAAGTTTCGTAAGTACCTTGAAGAATTCCTTGCGTACCGATGTAAATCCAGGAACCAGCTGTCATCTGGCCATACATAGTTAAACCAAGTTGCTCTAGTCGACGAAACTCGGGCCAGTTTGCCCAGTCGCCAACTAAGTTTGAATTTGCCAGGATTACTCGCGGTGCCCACTCGTGTGTTTGAAAAACGCCAACTGGTTTTCCAGATTGAACCAACATAGTTTCGTCATTTTCTAAGTTGGTTAAGGTACGAACTATCGCATCAAATGAAGCCCAGTTTCTTGCGGCTTTGCCTGTGCCGCCGTAAACGACAAGTTCATCAGGATGTTCGGCCACATTCGGATCTAAGTTGTTCATCAGCATTCGAATAGCAGCCTCTTGCTGCCAACCTTTAGCTGACAATTTAGTTCCGGTAGCAGCTTTTACTGGGCGAGGACCTGACAAGCGAAACACCATACCTTTTGGACTTATTTACATTCTTGATTTTGATTCTGAACCAAATCAATTATTCAACGCTAGCCCAAAACTCACTAGGGCAATACCCATTTTTCTTACGAATGAACCGGTACCGTAGGCGAAATTACCTGTAACCGATAAGTTTTAGTTACTGATTCAAGAGAGCGTTGCTATGACAAATCTGCCAACTGATCCGTTATGGCCTAGAGCTGGCCATTGGCTGTCGACAACTGCACAAAAAAATCCAGATCTAATTTTCTTAGGAGTTCCAGCGCACTTAACTTCAATCAGCCAAACAAATGCACACACAACTCCAGACGTAGTACGTGAGGCACTACTTAGATACTCAACTTACTCTTGGTCAAATAACTTGGATGTTGCTCGAGCAAGTTTTTTTGATGCGGGCAATGTAACTGAACCCGATTATGAAGACGGCGAATTACGAGTTGAGCACAAAATCACAAACCTGCCTGAATCAGAATTACTCATAGCTATTGGTGGCGATAACTCGATAACTTATTCAGTTGCCAAGTCTTTTTGGCAAGACAAAATTGGTAAGGCAGGCTTAATCACTTTTGATGCACACCATGATTTGCGAGATGGGGAAAGCAACGGTTCTCCAGTTCGACGGTTAATTGCAGCAGGATTGCAAGGCACCCACGTGGTGCAAATTGGAATTAGTGATTTTGCAAACTCTCCTGAATATGCAAAGCGGGCAAAAGATTATGGCATCACTGTGATAACTCGAGACGCCGTGCGAAAGCGATCACTTTCAGAAATCATGCACGAGGCATTAGAAATTGCTGGCGCTAGCGGTGGACCGATACATGTTGATGTTGACGTTGATGTTTGCGATCGATCGGTTGTCCCGGCCTGCCCAGCAGCTGCGCCAGGGGGAATAAGCGCAGATGAACTTCGTCAACTGGTCCACTTAGCCAGCCTAAATTCAAAAGTTAAGTCCATGGATTTCACTGAAATTGATGCCAGTATCGATAGTCCGGATCAACGAACTGTTCGATTGGCTGCGCTTTGTGTTTTAGAAGCGGCAGCAGGGGTAGTAATTCGGACCGGAAACCTACAAAATTAGTAACTAAGTAATCACGAGAGGTAAACCATGACCACATTGAAAAACTTTATCGGTGGCAAATTAGTCGACCCAGTAAAAGGTCAGATGATGGATATGGAAAATCCAGCTACCGGCCAAGTTTATGGACACGCACCAAAGTCCTCACCAGAAGATGTTGATTTAGCATTTAAAGCAGCTGATGCAGCATTCGATTCTTGGAAACGCACTAGCCCTGCAGATCGCAGCTTGGCCCTATTTCGTATTGCTGATGCAATGGAAAAACGCGCTTCGGAAATAATCGCAGCTGAGGTTCAAGACACTGGTAAGCCGGTGTGGTGGATGCGTGATATGGAAATGCCAATGATCGTTGATCACACTCGCTTCCATGCCACGTTAGCTAGAAACTTACCTGGCCTATCAACTGGTGAATATTTGCCTGGCTATGACTCAACAGTTCGTCGTGAACCAGTTGGTGTTTGTGCACAAGTTGCACCATGGAATTATCCGATGCTGATGGCTGTCTGGAAATTTGCGCCAGCGATAGCGCTAGGCAACACTATTGTTTTAAGACCTTCAGATACAACTCCGGCATCTGCGGCAATCTTGGCTGAAATTTTTGCTGAGTATTTACCAGCTGGTGTAGCCAACATTATTTATGGTGATCGCGATACCGGTCGGGCAATGGTCGCACACAAACGTCCAGACATGGTCTCTATCACTGGCTCTGTGCGTGCTGGCATGGAGATTGCGGCTAATGCTGCACCTGATCTAAAACGTGTTCACCTAGAACTTGGTGGAAAAGCACCGGTAATAGTTTTTGCTGATTGTGACTTTGATCGCACAGTTGATGAAGTGGCAACTGCAAACGTTATGAATGCCGGTCAAGACTGTGCTGCTGGTTGTCGCGTTCTTGTTGAAGAAAGTATTGCTGATGAATTCACTCGGGCACTAGCCAAGCGCATCAGTGAATTTAATTTTGGTGCGCCAGAGGATGACAAGAATTACTACGGTTCATTAAACAGCCAGGCACAATTAGATCGAGTGCAAGGCTTTATGGATCGCCTGCCAAGTCATGCTCAGGTTCTGACCGGTGGCAAAGCCTCACGCCTTAATGGTGGTTATTACTTTGAGCCAACTTTGGTTGCCGGCTTGAAGCAAGATGACGAAATGATTCAAAATGAAGTTTTCGCATCGGTACAGACAATTCAAACCTTCAAGGATGAAGCTCAAGCTGTGCAGATGGCTAATGATGTTGCTTACGGTTTAGCTGCATCAATTTGGTCAACAAACCATCAGAAAATTATTCGAGTCAGCCAAGACATCGACTTTGGTCAGGTTTGGGTTAACTGCCACTTAGTTCAAGTTGGGGAAATGCCAAATGGTGGATTCAAACACTCTGGCCATGGCAATGACCTTTCTAATGAAGCGATTGAGGGCTATACCCGAGTGAAGCACGTAATGAGCTTTACTGGTCGGTAAGCGACCGTTTTATTCAAAAAAAGGCACTGGTAATCCAGTGCCTTTTTTGATTTTTACCTTATTTTTTCTTCGCTAGGCTTGAACTTCATCAACCCAAAGGCAGCCAAATGGATTTGCGTAATCGAGATTTCTTGAAAGAAATCGATTTCACGGCTGCCGAATTTAAGTACTTAATTAATTTAGCAATTGAGCTAAAGCGCGAAAAAAAGGTGCGCAAAGAAAAACAACGTATGGTTGGCCGGAGTATCGCCCTAATTTTCGAAAAACCCTCGACTCGCACTCGATGCGCATTTGAAGTTGCGGCGTTTGACCAAGGTGCATTCACAACTTATTTAGATGGCTCATCCTCGCAAGTTGGGCATAAAGAATCTGTGGCTGATACAGCTCGAGTCCTTTCTCGTTATTACGATGCAATTGAATATCGAGGTAATGAGCAAGAACTTGTTGAAGAATTAGCCGAGTATTCAGATGTCCCGGTTTATAACGGGTTAACAGATAAATGGCATCCCACTCAAATGCTGGCTGACTTTATGACCATGATGGAGCACTCAGGTAAGCAGCCTAATGAAATTAAATTCACCTACGTTGGGGATGCAAGATCAAATATGGGTAACTCGCTGCTTGTGACTAGCGCATTACTCGGTAGCGAAATACGAATTGCCTCACCAAAACAATTGTGGCCAAAACAAGATATCCTAGACATCGCAAATAACCTGGCTAAAACAAGCGGAGCTAAGTTTCTGCTGACTGAAAATATGTCAGATGCCCTTCCTGGTGCTGACTTCGTGCATACAGATGTATGGGTCTCGATGGGCGAGTCCGAAGAAATTTGGAAAGAGCGCGTTGAATTATTAGGTGATTACCAAGTCAATTATGAGACTTTGGCTAGCACCCAAAATCCAAATGCGAAGTTCATGCACTGTTTACCTGGCTTTCATAATGAACAAACAACTGTTGGTCGGGCGATCGCAAATAAAACTGGAATGCATGAAGGTTTAGAAGTTTCACACGATGTATTCGAAGGACCAGCAAGCGTAGTTTTTGATCAAGCAGAAAATAGACTTCACACTATAAAAGCAATCATGGTTGCCACAATCGGTGAAATTTAGATCTAATCCAAAGGAAATAAGTGAGTAAATTATTTAGTCCAGTAAAAATCGGTGGCGTCGAAATTAAAAATCGGGCTTGGGTTTCACCCATGTGTCAGTATTCGGCAGTTGATGGAGTAATGCAGGACTGGCATGCCGTAAATTATGGTGCGTACATTTTGGGTGGAGCTGGCCTAGTTATGGTCGAAGCAACCGCTGTCAGGCCCGAAGGCCGGATTACGCCAGGTTGCACTGGAATTTGGAACGATAAACAAGCTCAGGTTATGACTGAGATAACTGGATTTGCACATAAACATGATGTGAAAATTGGAATTCAACTTGCTCACGCTGGAAGAAAAGCATCTGCGTCCTCTCCCTGGACTGGACTTAAGTATGTCAACCCTGATCAGGGTGGATGGCAAACCGAAGCACCTTCAGCAGTGGCTTTTGAAGATTATCCGGTACCAAGGGAATTGACTCTAGAGGACATCGCAAGGCTAAAGAATGATTTTGCTGCAGGTGCGGAGCGAGCTCTATCAGCGGATTTTGATGTAATCGAAATTCATAGTGCACATGGTTACTTGTTACATGAATTTTTGTCACCTATTTCAAATAAACGCACCGATGAATATGGTGGATCCTTTGAAAACCGCATTAGGTTACTTTGCGAAATTGCCAGCGAACTTAGATTAATCGTGCCAACTTCAAGGGCGCTAGGTGTTCGAATTTCTGCCACTGATTGGATCGAAGGCGGCTGGGATGTGGATCAGAGTGTAGATCTTTGTCGTGAACTGAAATCTAGGGGCATTGATTTTATTGACGTCTCGTCAGCAGGAATTTCCTTGGCGCAAGACATAAAACTGGGACCGGCTTATCAGACACCATTTGCTGAACGAATTCATCAGGAAACCGGGATCGCCACAAATGCCGTTGGGTCAATTACAACGGGACCCCAAGCAGAAGAAATTTTACAACGCGGAAATGTAGAAGCAGTCATGATTGGTCGAGCAATGCTTGCAAATCCTCATTGGCCAGCCCAAGCTGCAGTGGATCTTGGCGAAGACTTACCTCTACCAAATCAGTACTTGAGGGCGGTTTTTAGTTAACTTTAGGTTTACTTGCAGCCAAAATTGAGCCAAGCAAAATAATTGGAAATGCCAGTGCAATTCCAACAGTTAGCGGTTCGCTCAAAATTGCAATCCCTAGCACTACAGCGACAGCTGGGTTTATGTAAGTAATGATTGTGATCCGACTCGGCCCAACTTCATCAACTGCCTTAAATAGCAGAATGAAAGCAAGGGCAGTACAAAGTACGCCAAGACTAATCACACTAAGAATTGTTTGCATCGAAACTGTTTCAACATATTTCCAACTGCCACGATTTAACTCAAAAACCACAAAAGGTGTGTAAATCGCCATTCCCACAAACTGCGACCAGGCGATAATGCCAATACTTGGCACATCGCTCAAAAACTTAGTGATAATTACTGGTCCGAGCGCATAACCAAGAATCGCTAAACTCACAATCGCTACGGACCACCAGTTATCTGCACTTATTTCAAAACCAACAAGTAATGCAACTCCAGAAAGTCCAATTAGTAATCCACTGATTCTTTTTAAGTTCCAGTGTTTATCTAGTCCAAGTTGATGTGTAATAACGGCATTGACGATTGGAACTGCTGCAACTAAAAGTCCAGTTAACGAACTGGAAATACCTTGTTCGGCATAACCTAGTGCGCCAAAGGGGATAACCATTTCAATAACCGCAAAAAGTAAAATCGCTTTTCCATGTGTCCGAATGACGCCTGCTTGCCCCTGTTTGAAGGCAAGTGGAAGCAGAAGAAGCGCACCAATAAGTAGTCGACTGAAAACCACCATGGCTGGTGAAATTTCTTCAACTGCAATACGAATAAATAAATAAGGTGTTCCCCAAATAAGCCCAAGTGCCCCAATTAACAGCCAGCCACGTTTAGTCATGAGCACGAGTCTAGACAGGGATAAATGTCCAGTAATCTTGGGGATTATGAGTATGCAAATGCCGAATGCAGATCAAAATCAGCAAGATCCAAATGCGATTGACTTTAATGCCATTCAAGAAAAGTGGCTGCCTATTTGGGACGAGTTAGCGCCATTTCGGTCAGGGCGCCCAGATGACACTCGACCAAAAAAATATGTACTCGACATGTTTCCTTACCCTTCTGGTGATTTACACATGGGACATGCTGAGGCTTATGCACTCGGTGACGTAATTGCTCGCTATTGGGTGCACAAAGGTTTTAATGTGATGCATCCAATTGGTTGGGATGCTTTTGGTTTACCAGCTGAAAATGCCGCAATCAAGCGTAATGAAAGCCCAGCCATCTGGACTTACGAAAACATAGCAGTGCAAAAAGCATCAATGCGTAGATATGCCTGCTCATTTGATTGGGATCGAGTACTAAATACTTGCGATCCTGAATACTACAAATGGAACCAGTGGTTCTTTTTACAGATGTATAACCGAGGATTGGCATACCGAAAAGCATCTGCCGTTAACTGGTGTCCGTCATGTCAGACCGTTTTGGCAAATGAACAAGTAGTTGCTGGATTATGTGAACGGTGTGATTCGGTTGTCACTAAGAAAAAACTAACCCAGTGGTATTTCAAAATTACCGAGTACGCCGATCGCTTGTTGGATGACATGGCGCAACTTGAAGGCAAATGGCCGGAAAAAGTTTTGCAAATGCAGCGCAATTGGATCGGCCGAAGTCAAGGTGCTGAAGTAACTTTTGACATTGAGGGCATGAATAAGTCAGTTGTTGTTTATACAACTCGACCAGATACATTGTTCGGCGCAACTTTTTTCGTCGTCGCTGCAGATTCTGATCTTGCGAGTGAATTAGCAACAGGTACTGAGAGCCAAAAAGAATTTGAATCCTACTTAGAAAAAGTTAAGGCAACTAGCGACATTGATCGTTTGGCAACTGATCGACCAAAGACTGGAATATTTTTAAATCGTTATGCAATAAATCCTGTCAATGGAGAAAAGCTTCCGATTTGGGCAAGTGACTATGTGCTGGCTGACTATGGCACAGGTGCAATCATGGCAGTGCCGGCTCATGATCAACGAGATTTAGATTTCGCGCGTACTTTTAACTTGCCAATTCGAGTAGTTGTTGCAAGTGAAACCGACCCAGCACAAACGGGCGTGGCAACTGCAGATGATGGTGCGCATGTAAATTCTGGTCCGCTAGATGGCTTAAATAAATCTGATGCGATCAGCAAAATGATTGAAATTTTGCAAAAAGATGGTCGAGGTAAACCAGCTAAAAACTATCGCTTACGTGATTGGTTAATTTCGCGTCAACGTTTCTGGGGAACACCAATTCCCATAGTGCATTGCCCAAAGTGTGGCGAAGTTCCAGTTCCGGAAAACCAGTTACCAGTTGAACTGCCAGATGCAACAGGTTTAGATTTAGCGCCAAAAGGAACTTCACCACTTGGCGGTGCCGAAGAATGGGTTAATGTTGAATGTCCATCTTGTGGTGGTTCGGCAAAACGTGATGCTGACACCATGGACACTTTCGTGGATTCTTCTTGGTATTACATGCGTTATTTAAATCCGCAATTAACTGATCGCGCTTTTGATCCGCAGCAAGCAAAAGATTGGCTACCAATTGATCAATATGTTGGTGGCGTCACTCACGCAATTTTGCACCTACTTTATAGCCGCTTCTTTACCAAAGTTATGTATGACATGGGATTGGTTGATTTCACTGAACCGTTCACTCGATTACTGAATCAGGGCATGGTCATCATGGATGGCTCTGCGATGAGTAAAAGCCGAGGTAATTTAGTGCGTCTTAGTGATGAGCTAAATGATCATGGTGTAGATGCAGTTCGCTTAACTATGGTTTTTTCTGGGCCTCCTGAAGATGATGTTGACTGGGCCGATGTTTCTCCAAGCGGATCAAAAAAGTTTTTAGGTCGGGCTTATCGCCTCGCTGCTGATGTGAAAAGTCCTGTCAACGCGGATTTCAAAACAGGTGATCGCGCATTGCGAAAAGCAACACATAGAGCATTGAATGATGCGCAACTAGCTGTAGAAACTTACCGCTTCAACGTAGCAGTGGCCAGAACCATGGAACTGGTAAATGTCACTCGCAAAGCAATTGATTCAGGCTGTGGCCCAAATGATCCTGCGGTTCGAGAGGCTACTGAAGCAGTGGCAATTATGTTGTCCTTGGTGTCACCATTCACCGCTGAAGAAATGTGGGAAAAGTTAGGACATCAACCATCGGTTGCATTAGCACCATGGCCAGAAGTTGATCCAGATTTACTTGTCGAAGATGAAGTTGAAGCAATAATTCAAATTAATGGCAAGATTAAAGAGCGAGTTCAAATTTCACCAAATATCAGTGAAGACGAATTTCGAACTTTGGCACTTGAGTTGCCAAGTGTGGCTAAAGAAATTGCAGGTAAAGCCCCTAAAGCAATTATTGTTCGACCTCCAAAACTCGTAAACATCGTTTTGGGTTAAGTACTAATAGGCTGACAGTAATTAATGGCACTTGGAATAGTCACTGACTCAACGGCATATTTGGCCCAAGACTTTATCGACCGCAACCAGATCAAAGTAATTCCAATCCAAGTCGTGATAGACGGGAAAGCACATGCCGATTCACCAGAGATATCTGTAGCTGAACTTGTTAGTGCGTTACGCGCAGGTAAATCTGTAACAACTGCAAGACCTGGAGTTCAAAATTTTACTGAGGCATATAAAGAATTGATTAACGCCGGAGTCACAGAAATTTTGAGTATCCATATTTCTGGCAAGTTGTCCGGTACTTATGAATCTGCTGTGATGGCAAGTAAGCAATTTGAAATTCCCATTGCAGTTTTAGACAGCAAAGGAGTTGCTGGATTCCTAGCCCTAAGTGTTATCGAAGCTGCGAAATTGCGTACTTTAAACCGATCACTGTCTCAGATTGAAACTGAGTTACAAGATTCAATTGCCAATCGAAAAATGTATTTTTATGTAGATACTTTGGAATTTTTACAAAAAGGTGGTCGGGTCTCTTCTTTGCGATCCAAAGTTGGCCAACTGTTTACGGTTAAACCAATTTTGAAAATGGAAAACGGTCAGGTTGAGTTACACGAACTAGTGCGAACAGAAGCAAAAGCTGTTAAAAGATTGGTCGAGCTTGCGACCCAGGAGAAATCAACTGATTCATTTCTGATTAATCATGTTGCTGCAGCAGCGAGAGCTGCCCAGGTTGCCCAGGAATTGACAGCAAAAAACCCAGCAGCTGAAGTCTTATTAAGTGAGGTAGGCGCAGTAGTAGCAGCCCATGTCGGCCCAGGTGCAGTTTCAGTAGTAGTAAATTAACAACCCGAATTAATTAACAGTAGAAATCCTGTGGGGCTATCTGGGTCCACATTTCTTAATTTACGTAGATGCGTTCATTAAATCGATCGAGCCAAAACATCCAAAAACGCCTTAGAAAGTTATTCGCGAGTCGAGAACTTAATCCAACTTTTATCGATGAGCAAGAAACTCAAGTATTAATTAATCCACCTGATTTTGCCTTACGACCAATAATTTGGGGTGGCGTAGGACTCATTATTATCGTCGGTGCTTTTTGGTGGCTAAATAAACCAGCAGAAATGTCGCAAGTAACCGCATTAAGTAATCAATCGACTACAAATCAACATTCCGAAAATCAATTTGGTGAAGTCGTTGTACATGTTGCCGGAGAAGTTAATCAACCTGGACTAGTTAAATTGCCAACGGGTAGCAGAGTAATGGATGCAATTACTGCTGCAGGTGGATTTATTTCACCTGAAAGTGTGGGTAATTTAAATTTAGCGGCCCATCTAGAAGATGGTCAGTTAATTTATGTTGGGCCTGATTCCCAGGCTCCAAATGATTCTCGTATTAATTTAAATACTGCTTCTGTTAGTCAGCTAGAAGATTTACCTGGTGTTGGACCAGTTATGGCAAATCGCATTATTGATTGGCGAACTAAACACAATAGGTTTTCCTCGATCGAGGAATTGCAGGAAGTCGAAGGGATAGGACCCAAGCTATTTAATCGGTTGCGTGAATTAGTGAGAGTCTAAATGGATTTACGCTTACTGCCACTTGCTTTGGGTCTTTGGTTCTCAACAAGTGGCACTTTGGTTGTAAGTAGTTTTGCAAATCCATTTAATTTTTTTATCTGGCTCTTACTTTTATTTTTATTGAGTTATCTGCTTATTTTTAAAGTAAAGACGAGAACTTGGCAGCCGATCAGCTCCAAATTCTTAATAGTCGGATTATTCATAGGCGTTTTGCTTAGCTTGATCAGACTAGAGCCATTACTTAATGGTCCGTTGAAGAATGCAGTAGCGGAAAACGCAGTAATTAATGTAAGCGGAACATTATTAACTGACCCAGTGCGAAGTAATACAGTGAGTGGGCTTGACTTAAGTACCCGAGATTTTGGCACTTTCAAACTGCGAACTCACCAGTTAAGTTATCGTGGACACACTTATCAACTAAGAGTTCCGATTCAAGTTTTTGTTTCAGGTGAGAACTCAACCAAAATTTGGCAAGTGCCACCAGGTACGCAAATTTCGGTAACCGGCAAAATTAAAGAAGCCGATTTATTGCGCGGAGTTGCTGGAAATGTAACGACAACTCAAGAAATCAAAATAATTTCGCCACCACCCAATTACCAGTTACTTGCTGCAAATTTTCGAGTTGGATTACACGATGTGTTGAGTTTTGCTAATCCAGATGTGTCTGGATTGATTCCTGGTTTAGCACTCGGTGACGATAGCCGAATCAGTCCAGAGTTAGAGGCAGACATGAAAACTGCTGGCCTAGCTCATTTGACTGCAGTTTCTGGAAGTAATGTGACCTTACTAATCGCAATTGTTTTGGCCATCGGGCGTTTTTTTCGATGGAGTTCAAAAGCAAATTATTCGATTGCATTAGTAACCTTGGCTGCCTTTGTTGTTTTAGTGCGCCCGCAACCAAGCGTGCTACGAGCAAGTGTTATGGGCTTGATTATGGTTTTTGCTCTGATCACAAAATCACTCAAATCATCACTTCCAGCATTAGTGACAAGTGTGATTTTGTTAATCGCCCTAGATCCATGGCTGAGCATTTCGTACGGATTTGCACTTTCAGTATTTGCCACTGGCGGATTATTAGTTTGGGCTAAGTCGCTTCTGGTTAAAGCAGACGAATTGTTACCACAACGTATTCCTGAATGGATCGTAGTTGGATTAGTTGTCACTACATCTGCGCAATTAGCGGTGTTTCCACTTTTAGTCGCTCTTGATTCAGAAGTCTCACTTGGCAGTTTGCCAGCCAATTTAATTTCGGTGCCACTGGCTGGTCCAACCATGGTATTTGGTTTGCTCGCCGCGTTTTTTGTACCAATTTATTTCACCTTGGCAAAAGCGTTTGCCTGGTTGGCAACTATTCCGGCTTACGGTATTTCAATCTCGGCCAAGTTGATCGCAGATCAACACTGGATGGTTATTCCGTGGCCCAAAGGTATGGCAGGTGTGCTGCTAGGGGTATTTTTGGTGTTAGTTATCGGTCACTTAATTTTTGCTTGGCCTAGATTAACCAAAGATCAAAAGCAAATTTCAATTTTAGGATTTTTAGTTTTTTCGTTTTTACTTTGGCAATCACCGACTAAAGCGCTAACAAACTGGATGCCAAGTAACTGGCAAATGGTTTCTTGTGACGTGGGTCAAGGTGACGCCACTTTAATTCGAACAGCAAGGCGCGAGGCAATCCTTATTGATGTTGGCGGTGATCCAAAACTAATTAATGACTGCTTAGCCCATGCAAACATAGATCGCATCCCACTTTTACTCTTAACTCATTTTCATGCTGATCACGTTGTTGGGCTGCCCGGAGCCTTAGCTAATAGGGAAGTTGGGCAAATACGCGTTAGTCCATTAACTGACCCACCTCTTACTACGGCTTTTGTTAATGATGTACTCACGGAACTGGGTCAGAAATCTTCGGTGCTGGCTTATCCCGAATATTTAAAAATAAATAATCTGGAAATTTTTACCATTTGGCCAAAAGTAAAATTGTCCCAAGCAAGCGATACCCCAAATAATGCAAGTGTTTCGATTTTGATTAAAACACCTGATCTGACCATGCTTTTACCTGGCGACGTTGAACCGCCTGCGCAAAATGCAATCCTTAACTTAGTTGGCACAATCAAAGTTGATGTCATCAAGATTCCGCATCATGGATCCCGTTATCAATCCGCCGATTTTGCTAAAGCTGCCTCACCTAAATTAGCCATCGTTTCTTCAGGTATTGGCAATACTTATGGCCACCCTGCAATTGAAACTATCTTTTTGTATGAAGCCATTGGGGCAAAAGTTCTGCGCACCGACCAATTGGGCTCAATCGCTATTTATTTCAGTGATGGGAAAATCTTGGCAAGTACTGAAAAATAGCCAACGCTAAGTTTTTAAATTTAGTATGGCAAACTCAGGGTGTGGCTAAAAAAGACGCTAGCGCAACTGGGACCTCTCCAAGTGTTGAACGCAACTTGGTGCTCACTGTAGGTAAAGAGTCAGTCTTGGTCAGTCGAGTTATTGATAGCGTGCTTGCCTCGGCTCGCAATACAGATCCAAATTTCATAAGACAAGATTTAGCGGCAGCAAGTGAGACAGCAGCAGGGGAGTTTGCCAACGCAATGTCTCCGTCACTATTTAACGAATTAACCGTGTTAATAGTCAACGGCATAGATAGCGCAAGTGATGAACTAGCTGAACAAATAACTACACACATTTCAAAACTTCCCGATCACATCCGATTAGTTTTAACTCATCCTGGTGGGGTAAAAGGCAAAAGGTTGTTGGATTTGATTCGTAAAGCGGGTGCGATCGAAGCCAATTGCAGCGAACTTAAGGGTAAAGATCTCGAGAGTGCATTAAGTGCTGAGTTTAAAAAATTTGGTCGTAAAGTAACAGTAGATGCCTTAACTCAGTTGCAAACATCTGTTGGAACAGGATTAGGTGAATTATTATCGGCGGTCTCGCAGTTATGCACCGATGTCGAAGCAGAAATTATCGATGCGCAGCATGTGCGCACCTACTACTCAGGCGTTTCAGATGTTATGGGCTGGACTTTGAGTGATGCGATGTGGAATGCGCAACCGCTTGAAGTACTCGAACAGCTACGCTGGGCAATGCAAAATGACAGTTCATCTGCTGTTCCAGCAATAAGTGCAATAAGTAATGGATTGCGCGCCTTAGTGAAATTTGCTGGCGCACCCGCAGGGCTATCTGAAAATGAGTTGGCTGCACACGTTGGTGTTCCGCCCTGGAAATTGCGATTACTACGAAATCAAAAAAATCGCTGGACTCCTGAACAATTAGCAACCGCCGCTAGATTATTAGCGCAAGCTGATCGAGCGAGCAAAGGTACAAGCTACGATCCAGCTATTCCAGGTGGTCGCTCTCTCGAATCTGTTCAATCTGCTTATCGAATTGAAAAAGACTTAATGAGTATTAGGCCACCAAAAAACTAAAAAGCCCACACTTTTAAGTGCGGGCTTTTTAAAAAAATTTACTTTTTTAAAGCACTAGCCATAGCTGATTTGCGATTTGCAGCTTGATTTTTGTGAATGACACCTTTTGATGCTGCTTTGTCTAGAGCTCTTGATGCATCTTTAAGTGCATTAGTTGCTGCTGAATTGTCACCAGATGCTAGTGCTTCGCGGAAACGACGAACTTTTGTCTTTAGGGCGCTACGGACAGCTTTATTGCGTTCCTGTGCAGCGTTGTTCTGCAAAATGCGCTTCTTTTGGGACTTAATGTTTGCCACTTGTTGCCTCTTCTGGTTTACCCACTAGTTAAAACTTCTCGTTTTAGCAGGTGCAAGCCACAAGATTACCTGTGAACTGGGCAATTGCTCAAATTAAGCCAAACTATGTCAAAATGGCAGGGCAATTCCCTTAAAAATAAGCACTTAACTAAAAGGATTTACATGGCTTCATCTGCACCCGCGCCTGGGGCAACGTCGCCAGAAATAATCCGAAATTTCTGCATTATTGCGCACATCGATCATGGCAAATCAACTCTTGCTGATCGAATGTTGCAAATAACTGGTGTTGTCGAAGCAAGAAATATGCGGGCTCAATATTTGGATCGAATGGACATTGAGCGGGAACGCGGCATAACAATCAAAAGTCAGGCTGTTCGACTTCCGTTTAAAGCAGCCGATGGCGTCGATTATGTTTTGAATTTAATTGATACACCTGGCCACGTGGACTTTACCTACGAAGTAAGTCGCAGCTTGGCAGCCTGTGAAGGTGCTATTTTATTGGTCGATGCGGCTCAAGGTATTGAGGCGCAGACATTAGCCAACCTTTATTTGGCCCTAGAAAATGATTTAACGATTATTCCGGTGCTAAACAAAATAGATTTACCTGCCGCGCAACCTGAAAAGTATGCAGCAGAAATTGCCCACATTATTGGTTGTGACCCAGCCGAGGTCCTAAAAGTTAGCGCCAAGACAGGTGCTGGAGTTGAAGATTTACTTAACGAAGTTGTCCAGCGAATACCTGCACCAGTAGGCGAGGCAAACGCTCCGGCCCGCGCATTAATTTTTGACTCGGTTTATGACACTTATCGCGGAGTTGTTACATATGTGCGAGTAGTTGATGGTCAAATCCCACAGCGGGAAAAGATCAAAATGATGAGCACTAACGAACAACACGAAATTTTAGAAGTAGGTGTGATTTCACCAGAACCAATTGCATCAAAAGGAATTGGTGTTGGTGAAGTTGGTTACTTAATTACTGGCGTTAAAGATGTTAGGCAATCTAAAGTCGGTGACACTATCACTCTTGCAGCAAACCCAGCCAAAGTGGCTTTAGGTGGATATCGAGAACCAAAACCAATGGTTTTCTCTGGGTTGTATCCGCTAGATGGTTCTGATTTTCCAGAACTGCGCGAAGCGTTAGATAAATTGAAACTCAATGACGCGGCATTAGTTTATGAGCCAGAATCTTCAGTCGCACTCGGCTTTGGTTTTCGCTGCGGATTTCTAGGACTCCTACACCTAGAAATTGTTCGCGAACGATTAGAACGTGAATTTAATTTAGATCTAATCTCTACAGCACCAAACGTTATTTATCGAGTCAAGCTTGATAACGGTAAAGAATTAACGGTGACAAATCCGAGTGAATTCCCGACCGGAAAAATTGCTGAGGTACATGAACCAGTTGTGCGGGCCACAATTTTGACCCCAAATGAATTTGTTGGCGCCATTATGGAACTTTGCCAAACCAGACGTGGCACTTTGAATGGCATGGACTATTTATCTGAAGATCGCGTCGAGATGCGCTATACCTTGCCACTTGCTGAAATAGTTTTTGACTTTTTTGACCAACTTAAGTCTCGTACTCGTGGTTATGCATCGTTGGATTACGAGACAACTGGTGATCAAACTGCTGACTTAGTTAAAGTCGACATTCTGCTGCACGGTGATCCGGTTGATGCTTTCAGCGCAATTGTGCACCGAGAAAAGGCCTATGCCTACGGAGTGCTGATGACAGCCAAGCTAAAAGAATTGATTCCGCGCCAACAATTCGAAGTGCCTATCCAAGCTGCTATCGGCGCAAAAATTATTGCCCGTGAAACTATTCGAGCCATGCGTAAAGATGTTTTAGCAAAATGTTACGGTGGCGATATTTCGCGTAAGCGCAAACTTTTAGAAAAGCAAAAAGAAGGTAAGAAGCGCATGAAGATGGTGGGACGAGTCGAAGTACCACAAGAAGCCTTCATTGCTGCTTTGTCTACCGATAGCAACGCACCAAAAGCTAAAGCTAAGGACTAGCCTTGAGCGCCAAAGTTGTTTCTCTAAACGTTGTTAACAGTGAAATTCCTGACGTAGGGGGCTCGGTTGGCTTTACTTCAATTGATAAGCGGCCAGTTGTCGGGAGTAGGCAAGTTACTCCTGCTGGTGTTGCTGGCGACAAACGTTCTGATCTGAAACATCATGGCTCACCCATGCAAGCTGTATATGCATATGCGAAAGAAGATTATGCCTGGTGGCAAGAACAACTTGGTTTCGAACTGACCCCAGGGCAATTTGGTGAGAATTTAACTACCGAAAATATCGACTTAGCCAATTTGGTAATTGGAACAAAAATAAAAATTGGAAATACTCAATTGCGAGCAACCGCACCACGAATTCCATGTGGCACTTTTGCGCGCTGGATGAACATTGATCAATGGGTCAAAAAATTTACCGAGGGTGAGCGCGTTGGCTCTTACTTTGAAGTTTTAACAGCCGGCGAGGTAGCAGCTGGTGATGAAATAGAGATAATTTCAACTCCTGAACATGACGTTTCTGTGCTTGATTATTTCTTGGTTCATACCGGAGATCGGGATCATGTTCGGGTAAAGAAATGTGCAAATTGCCCTGATATTTTGCCTGAAGTTCGCGAGAAATTTTCAAAGTTTATTAACTAATGAACCGAAGTCTTGGCGCTTATATTCACATTCCATTTTGTGCTTCAAGGTGTGGTTATTGCGACTTCAACACCTACACCGCCAGTGAGTTAATTCGGGATGGCTCGAGTGTTAATGTCTCGAATTACGTTGATCGAGTAATACTCGAGATTGATCGACAACATAATGAATTTGGTCATGATGGTCGACCCCTAGAAACGATCTTTTTTGGCGGCGGAACACCAACGCTACTTGGTTCTAGCGAGTTAGTGAGAGCACTAAATCATTTAGTCGCGAAATTTGGAATAACTAAAAACGCAGAAGTTACAACTGAAGTAAACCCAGATTCTGTTAATGCTCAAGACTTAAAAATTCTTCGAGAAGGTGGATTCACCCGAGTTTCATTTGGACATCAAAGCAGTGCGACTCATGTTCTCAATTTGCTTGAGCGTAGCCATACACCTGGTCGTACTTGGGAAGCAGTCAATTGGGCAACTGATGCTGGTTTTTCGCACATTAGTGTTGATTTAATTTATGGTTCGCCAAATGAAACAGAACAAGATTTATTGAATACACTTTCCGAAGTCACTAGTGCAAATCTTGACCACGTAAGTGCCTATTCATTAATTGTCGAACCTGGAACTAAATTGGCCGGACAAGTTAAACGAGGTGAAGTAGCAAAACCAAGTGATGACGTTGCTGCGGCTCGATATGAATTAATTGATCAAGTTTTATCGAATGCAGGATTCAATTGGTATGAGATTAGTAACTGGGCTAAACCCGGCGGGGAATGCAAGCACAACATTAACTATTGGACTAATCAAGATTGGCTTGGCATTGGACCAGGTGCCCACGCACATATGGATGGGCTTCGCTCGTGGATGACCAAGCATCCAGCAGCCTGGGCAAGCCAGGTGGATGCAATGATTGCTCCTCTTGCAGGCAGTGAACGTCTTTCTGATCTCGAAGTTGCAAACGAAAACATCATGCTGGGATTACGTCTGAGTTCTGGAATTTCAGTAGATGTATTAAGTAGCGAAGCTGTTGAACAAGCCAAGTTGGCGGTATCAGAAGGGCTACTTAATGCAGAGCAGTTCGCTAATGGCCGACTCATACTTACGGATCCTGGTCGATTACTTGCTGATGGGCTAGTCAGTAGATTGTGGAATTAGTTCAAGTTGCCAATGAAAATTTGCCAAGAACATCTTTGCGTTAGCCAAGGTAAACTAGCACTCTAAGTAGGTAAGTGCTAGGAGCAACGATGGAAGACCGTAAGTTAGCGGTTTTACGAGCAATCGTTGAAGATTACATTCAGACCAACGAACCTGTTGGTTCTAAGGCACTAGCCGATCGCCACAAATTAGGTGTTTCATCGGCAACTATTCGAAATGATATGGCCCTACTTGAAGAAGAGGGATTAATTAGTGCCCCGCACACAAGTGCTGGTCGAATTCCGACTGATGCGGGTTATCGAGTTTTCGTTGACAAATTAAATACCATCAAACCTCTTTCGGGTGCAGAACGAAAAGCTATTCAAACTTTTCTAGATCAAGCTGTTGACCTTGATGATGTAATGGGCAGAACAGTCCGTCTACTTGCCCAATTAACAAAGCAAGTGGCATTAGTTCAGTACCCCTCATTGGGTCGAAGTTCCATTAGACACATTGAGTTAGTTAGTGCTGGCGAATTCCGACTACTGCTTATTGTGATTGCTGATACCGGCCGAATCGAGCAGCGCGTTATCGAATCACCGATTGCTTTAACTGACGATTTACTTATTGAGTTGCGAAATAAATTTAATTCAGCACTTGACGGTCAATTATTCTCTGAAGTTCCAAATCGGATTGCAAACCTAACCGAACAGTTTGCAACTGGTGCCAAACCTTTAGTTGCCAGTCTGATTGCGACATTGATGGAATCTGTACTTGCCCAGACAGAAGAGCGGGTAGTTGTTGGCGGAACGGCAAACTTAACTCGAATTGGCTCAGATTTCCTTACTTCAGTTGGTCCCGTTCTAGAAGCGCTTGAAGAACATGTAGTACTGCTTCGCTTGTTGGGTGAAGCTGCAGAGCCTGATGCGGTTACTGTTCGAATCGGACATGAAAATCCAGTTGAAGAATTGCACTCAGCGTCAGTGGTTACGGTTGGCTACGGCTCAGGTGAGAAATCTATTGCGCACATGGGAGTACTCGGTCCAACTCGGATGGATTACGCCACATCCATGACTTCAGTTCGAGCAGTAGCAAAATATGTCGGCAAGATTTTGATGGGAAAGTAAATGGCTGATCATTATCAAGTCCTTGGGGTTAGCAGAGATGCTTCAGCCGATGAAATTAAAAAGGCTTATCGCAAACTTGCCCGAGAACTTCATCCAGATATCAATCCTGATCAGGGAGAACGATTTAAAGAAGTAACTGCCGCTTACGAAGTTTTGTCTGATCCACAAAAACGACAGATGTATGACTTGGGTGGCGATCCATTCTCAAGTGGTGGTTTCAATTCGGCTGCCGGATTTGGATTTGGCGACATTGTCGATGCATTTTTTGGTGGCTCGCAACGTGGACCCCGGCCGCGCACACGTCGCGGCCAAGATGCACTAATTCGAATTCAAGTGAGTCTAGAAGAGGCTGCTTTTGGCACAACCAAAGATTTAACAGTTGATACTGCTGTTCGCTGTTCGATCTGTAATGGTGCTGGAACTGCTCAAGGCGCTTCAATTGTCGACTGTTCAATGTGTCATGGTCGTGGAGAAATTCAGTCAGTTCAAAAGTCATTCATTGGCCAAGTGATGACAACAAGACAATGTCCTCAATGTCAGGGTTTTGGCACTCTCAATCCACATCCATGTGCTGAATGCGCAGGTGATGGCCGAGTCAGAACTCGATCAACTGTGACGGTAAACATCCCTGCCGGTGTCGAAGGTGGAACTCGAATTCAAATGACCGGTCAAGGTGAAGTTGGACCTGGTGGGGGACCAAGTGGTGACTTGTACATCGAAATTATCGAAATTGCTCATCCAGTATTTCAACGCAACGGTGATCAACTACATGCAACACTGAAATTGCCGATGACAGCAGCAGCCCTTGGTGCCACTCTTGAGGTCGAAACTCTTGATGGCATGCAAAACGTAAATGTAAAACCTGGCACGCAATCAGGCCAGACGGTAATCATTCGAAATTTTGGAATGCCAAGATTGCGCGGAAGTGGTCGGGGTGATTTGATCATTCATCTTGAAGTGCAAACTCCGACTGACCTAACCAAAGAGCAAGAAGATTTGCTAAACCAATTAGCAAAGGTTCGTGGAGAAGAAAAACCTGCTTCGGCATTCAGTGAGCAAAGTACTGGATTATTTGGCAAATTAAAGGATGCGTTTTCAGGCCGATGAGTGCTGAGGTTTATTTAACAGAACGCAGCAGTTTGCCTGATGGAATTAGCTCATTAACGCTGACTGGCGATGAAGCTCACCATGCCATCAAAGTTAAGCGAACCCAAGTTGGTGAAGTAATTGAAGTTGTGGATGGGTTTGGTATTCGCATTCGCGGACAGGTTTTGCAGGTTAGCAAGAATTCAATAACCCTAACTGTCCTTGAACGAACCGAAGAATCGCAACCAAAGTTAACTTTGACAGTTGCCCAGGCCCTGGCAAAAGGTGACCGAGCCGATTTGGCCCTTGAAATTTTGACTGAAGTTGGCGTTGATTTCATTTTGCCTTGGCGCGCAGATCACTCAATTGCTAAATGGGATGATCCGCAAAAAGGTAAAGCTAAGTGGCAAAAAATTGTTGCCCAAGCAGCTAAGCAATCCAGACGGAGTTGGATTCCGCAGATAAACGAACTAGTCAACCCCGAGCAGCTGGTCGAATTGTCATCTGAATTTGATGTGGCGCTGGTCTTACATGAAAGCGCTGTGCGAAGCTTTGCAGATTGTTGGCTTCCAGAACAGGGAACCATTTTGCTAATAGTTGGACCAGAAGGTGGAATCTCAAAACGAGAATTAGAGCTTTTTTCAAAAATTCAACAAGTTCGGATGGGAAAAACAGTCATGCGAACTTCTACTGCTGGCGCGGTGGCGGCTGGTGCGATACTTAGTAAAACGCGATGGGTTGGAGAATAAAGTGTCTGATTGTTTATTTTGCAAAATAGCCTCAGGTGACATTCCAGCAGATTTGGTTTTAGAGACTGATTCAGTTTTGGCTTTTAGAGATATCGATCCAAAAGCTCCAACACATGTATTGGTTATTCCAAGAAAGCATTTTGAAAATGTTGCCGAGCTAGCAAATAGCGACAGTGGCTTAACAGCACAAGTTCTTCAAGCTGCCGTGGACGTAGCAACACTTGAGGGACTAGCTGAGGGGTATCGAATTGTTACCAATTCTGGTAGCGACGGTGGTCAATCGGTAAACCACGTTCATTTTCATGTATTAGGCGGAAGAAGCCTAAATTGGCCGCCCGGTTAATCATTTAGAATTGCTCTAATGACAATTTCCGCATCACCGATACATTCAGTTGTTGTAGTGCCAACCTCCACCCCGATGGTTTCAGTAGTTGGTACACGTGACGAATTAGTCAAGGTAATTGAAAAAGCATTTCCTGACGTTGTAGTCCTTGTCCGGGGTAACGAAATCACTCTGGATGGACCACAAGATAGCGTCAAATTAATTGAACAATTGATCAGTGAAATGTTGGTTGTGTTACGAACTGGACAAGGATTAACACCAGATTCAGTTGAACGATCCATTGCCATGCTAAGAAGTGATATCAGACCAGCAGATGTTTTGACCGCCAATATACTTTCAAATCGTGGCAAAGCAATCAGAGCAAAAACTGTAAATCAGAAGAAGTACGTCGATGCGATTGATCAGAACACCATTGTTTTTGGAATTGGCCCAGCTGGAACCGGAAAAACTTATTTAGCTGTAGCTAAAGCCGTGCAAGCATTACAAAGTAAGCAGATCTCGAGAATTATTTTGACCAGACCTGCAGTGGAAGCAGGCGAACGACTTGGCTTTTTACCAGGAACGTTAAGTGAGAAAATTGATCCTTACCTACGGCCACTCTATGACGCATTACATGACATGGTTGATGCAGATTCGATTCCAAGATTAATGACCAGTGGAACAATCGAAGTTGCACCTCTTGCGTACATGCGTGGCAGAACATTAAATGATGCATTCATTATTTTGGATGAAGCGCAAAATACATCACCTGAACAAATGAAAATGTTCTTAACTCGCCTAGGTTTTGGCTCCACGATGGTGATCACAGGTGACGTAACTCAAGTTGACTTGCCGAGTGGGACTACCAGTGGATTACGAGTTGTCCGAGAGATTCTCACCGGAATCGATGATGTTCAATTTTGTGAGTTAACTTCGAGTGACGTGGTACGCCATAAATTAGTTGGTCAGATTGTCGACGCCTACAGCAAGTTCGATGAACAAAAAAATAGGAAACGCTAGTTATGTCTATCGACGTTGCCAACGAATCTGAGATTGAACTTGATGAAAAGGAAATTGCAGATCAGGCCGCATTTATGCTGCGTAAATTACACATTAATCCGGCAGCAGAACTTTCTATTTTGCTCGTTGACGAAGTTGCAATGGCCTCTTTGCACGAAAAATTCATGGACGAGCCAGGAAGTACTGATGTTTTAAGTTTTCCAATGGATGAACTTAGAGCCGGTACACCAACTCAAGAAAGCTCTGAAGGAATTCTTGGCGACGTGGTGATTTGCCCACAAGTTGCAATTCGACAAGCTAATACTGCAGGTCACACTATGGAAGTTGAAATGCGACTTTTACTTACCCATGGAATTTTGCACTTAATAGGGCATGACCATGCAGAACCTGAAGAACATAAAGTTATGTTTGGCCTGCAAACTCAATTACTACTGGATTGGGAAGTTGAACGTAATCTGCGAGGTCACAAGTAATGTCTGATTACGCATTACTTTTTACTGCGCTACTTCTAGTAATTATTGCTGGAGTTCTGGTTGCGTCAGAAATTGCGATAACTCGGGTAAGCAAGGTAACAATCGAACAACTCAAAAAAGACGGCGTTAAAAAAGCTGACAAACTTATTGATCTGCTAGATGACCGAACACCGTATGTAAATGCTTTACTGTTTGCCCATTTAGCATTATCCACGACTTCGATTGTGTTAGTCACTGACGGACTCATTGGTATTTTTGGAGATAACTTAACTGCAGTTAGTCTCTCAGCTGGAATCATGATTACCGTTGGCTACGTCTTGTTGGGTGTTGCACCACAGACTCTAGGTAGACAAAAACCTGAACGAATCGCACTTGCCACACTTGGATTAACTAAATTCATCACCGTGTTTTTAGAGCCACTTAGTCGACTTTTTATTGCGCTCGGTAATGCAATAACACCAGGAAAAGGCTTTAGAGAAGGCCCATTTTCAACACAAGCAGAATTACGCGAATTAGTAGATATGGCAGGCGCAGATTCCGTAATTGAAGATGAAGAGCGCCAAATGATCCATTCTGTCTTCGATCTAGGCGACACAATTGCTCGCGAAGTTATGGTTCCGCGCACCGAGATGGTTTGGGTAGAAAGCAATAAAACACTTCGACAGGCAATGTCGTTAGGTCTGCGCTCTGGGTATTCGAGAATTCCCGTTGTCGGCGAAAGTATCGATGACATAGTTGGCGTGGTTTATTTAAAAGACATTGCCAAACGTACCTTTGAGCATATTGAGTCCCAGACTTCAGAACGCGTTAGCGATTTGATGCGTCCGGCTTACTTGGTTCCAGACTCTCGGCCAGTTGATGAATTATTAAGAGATATGCAAGCAGCAAGAACCCATATGGCGGTATTGGTTGATGAGTATGGTGGCACTGCTGGTTTAGTAACAATCGAAGATGTCTTAGAAGAAATTGTTGGCGAGATCTCTGATGAGTTTGACGTTGCAGCTCCGGACATCGAAGAAATTGGTAATGGGGATTATCGCGTTAGTGCCCGCTTACATGTTGACGATCTTGCTGAACTTCTTGAAATCGAAATAGATGAAGAAGGTGTCGACACAGTAGCTGGTTTGATGGCCAAACGATTGGGAATTGTGCCTATTTCTGGTGCCCAGGTTGATATTGGAGATTACATTTTGACTGCTGAATCTGCAGCAGGGCGACGAAATCGAGTGAGTACGGTTTTAGTTTCTCTAGATACTTTTAGCGATCAAGCCACGGAAGTGAATAATGACAACTTGGAGCGCTGAAGACGAAAAATTAGTGACTTTGGCTAAAGGTGCCAGATCACGCGTAAGCGCAAATAGCGGTGCGGCATTGCGTGACACAACCGGTCGAACTTATTCCAGCGCTGAAGTAAAAACTGAATTTTTACAACTTTCTGCAATTGAATTAGTAATTGGCCAAGCGATCGCTTCAGGTGCAACAGGCGTCGAGGCTATTGTTATTTGTACTGAAAATCCATCCAACCAAAATGAACTTGAATTAATAAAAAAATTCTCAAGTGATGCGCAAATTTATTTAATTAATTTGCAAGGTGAACGTCTTGACGCGTAGTGGCTTTGCCTGCATCGTTGGGCGGCCAAATGTTGGGAAATCAACGTTAATAAATGCCTTAGTTGGCGAAAAAATTGCCATAACCTCGGATCGACCGCAAACGACCCGACATACAATTCGCGGAATTGTCACCAAGCCAAAAGGTCAGTTAATTCTGGTAGACACTCCAGGAATACACCGACCACGCACTTTATTAGGCGAACGGCTCAATGCACTAGTTGCGCAAACCTGGGCTGAAGTCGATGTGATTGTGATGTGCTTTCCGGCTAATGAACCAATTGGCCCGGGAGACCGTTTTATCGCTCAACAAATTGCCCAGCTACCTAAAGTAAAGAAAATCGCGGTAGTAACAAAAGTTGATAGCGCTGATAAAGAGACGGTTGGAAAACAACTTCTTTCCGTAAGTGAATTAGGAAATGAATTAGGAATTGATTGGGAGCAAATTGTCCCTATTTCTGCGCTCACCGGCATTCAAATAGAGCTGCTTTCTGACTTAATTCTTGATCAGTTACCCGAAGGCGAACTTCTTTATCCAGCAGGTGATTTAACTGATGAGCCAGAGCAAGTATTAGTTGCAGAACTAATCCGAGAGGCAGTTCTTGAAGATGTTCATGACGAATTACCACACTCTATAGCTGTAGTTATTGAAGAAATGGGATTGCGCAAAGACAGAAGCGCTGACAATCCGCTTATTGATATTTTTGCCGTTATTTTTGTTGAACGGGAAAGTCAAAAGCACATTGTGATCGGGAAAAATGGAAGTCGATTAAAAGAAGTCGGCACTACGGCTCGGTTAGCGATAGCAAAAATGCTGGGAACCCCAGTATTTTTGGATATAAGAGTAAAAGTTGCCAAGGACTGGCAACGAGACCCCAAGCAGTTAAATCGCCTGGGGTTTTAGTTAGTTTTTCCATTCAATTTTGGAATTAGTTCGTATCGCTTTCCGTACGTTTCCGAAACTGCCACAATTGCGGCCGCAATAGGAATTGCAATCAATGCACCGGCGGCGCCAAATAAATTAGCGAACACAATCACCGATGCAAATGCAATCGCAGGATGAATATTCATCATTAACCGACTTATTTTTGGCGTCAAAATATAGTTTTCAAATTGCTGGTAGATAGAAGCAAAAATAATTATCCAAAGCGCATTCAATGGTTCATTAAATAGCGTAAACAGAATCGGAATTACAATTCCCAAATATGTTCCAATTACCGGAATGAATTGACTAGTAATTCCAGTGATAATTGCCATCGGCAACCAATAGGGAACACCAATAGCCGCAAAGAAAATTCCATGAGCAGTGGCAGACAAACTGGCTAAAAATAATTTTGAAGCAACGAAGCCACCAGTTTTTTGAACTGCTATGTCCCAAGTTGTAACAAATATTTCCTGTGCCGTTGGACTGAGCCATCGGCCAACTGCTTGCCGAACTCGCTCTGCATCGGCGGCAAAGTAGAAGGCAAATAACAATAACGTCATCAACTGAAAAATCGCACCAATTATTGTGGACACCAAACCAACGATTCCACCGGCGAAATTACTTGCCCAAAGAGCAACTTGATCAGGACGTAAATTTAGTGAATCTTGGATTTGCGCTGTATTCAAAGTCAGCTCAAATGATGTATTAAGCCAGGACACCAGGTTGCTTAGCAAATTTGGAATGGCGCCGACTAGAGAGGCTGCCTGACTAAATAAAATCCCACCAAAAAGTGCCAGGAAGCCAATAATTAAAAGTATTAATCCAAGTAAAACAATTCCAGAAGCAGTGCCCCTGCGTAAACCTTTATTAGTTAGCCAAAGAATTCCTGGGTTCATTGCAATTGCAGTGAGCCAAGCAAGTAGTAGTAGAAATACAAAATTTCGGTTCTCTTGAAAAATCCACAGTGCAACCATTAAGCCAAGGACCCAAAATGCGATTGTGCGCAAGGTTTGATTGAGATTCTTTTGATCTACGCCAAAGAGTTTTGTGTTGGAATCTTGTGAATTTGAGCGGGTAGCCATACCTTGACGTTACCTGATCCCTCATTTTGTGTGCAGCCATGACACCATAGGTTTATGCCTAGTTATCGCGCTGAAGCAATAGTTTTACGCACCCACAAACTTGGCGAAGCCGATCGAATTATCACTTTTTTAACCCGAGAGCGCGGAAAAGTTCGAGCCGTTGCTAAAGGGGTGCGAAGAACCAAGAGTCGTTTTGGCGCCAGATTAGAGCCATTCAGTCGAGTAGATCTACTGCTTCATGAAGGAAAAAATTTAGACATAATCACGCAAGCAGAATCGTTAAATGCCTATGGTCAAGAGTTAGCAATTGATTACAGTTTATGGACTGCTGGTCAGACTATGTTAGAAACGGCTGATCGGTTAACAAGTGAGACTTCAGTCTCTGCTGAACCTCAGTACTTACTTTTAGTTGGTGCACTACGAACTTTAGTGAGCGGCGAGCATGATTCAACTTTGGTTTTAAATGCATATTTACTTAGAGCACTTGCGCTAGCGGGCTATTCGCCAAGCCTGGATGCCTGCATTGTCTGCGGAACCGTTGGAGCGCAACCATTTTTCCACGTGCCGTCAGGTGGAGCGTTGTGCTTTGAACATCGAGTACCCGGGAGCGTCGCTCCGAAAGAACAAACAATTGAGATTATGCAGGCTTTGCTACAAGGGGATTGGCAAAAAGCCGATCAAGCAACTGGTGCACAGCTAAATGAGATTTCTGGGATAGTGGCAGCTTTTACGCAATGGCATTTAGAAAAATCTCTTCGCTCATTGCCACTTGTCGACCGCACAAGCAATCTTTCATGAAAAGATATCTGAATGGAACCGCCTAAACACAGTTCAGGAGCTAAGCCTCCTAAGTTGCCAAAGGATTTAATTCCCAAACACGTAGCGCTTGTAATGGATGGAAATGGCAGATGGGCTAAAGAACGCGGTTTGCCAAGAACGGCTGGGCATGAAGCAGGCGAACATAGTTTGCTCGATTGTGTACATGGCGCCTTGGAGTTAGGCATTACACATTTATCGGCTTATGCATTTTCAACCGAGAATTGGCGCAGGTCTCCAGACGAAGTTCGCTTTTTAATGAATTTCAATCGAGATGTAATTCATCGTCGAGTTGAAGAAATGAATGAACTAGGCGTGCGGGTGCGCTGGGCCGGTCGCCGTCCAAAACTTTGGAAATCCGTTATTTCTGAGCTCGAAAATGCTGAAGAAATAACAAAACGAAATAAAAAACTGACTTTAACTATGTGTGTTAATTACGGAGGGCGAGCAGAAATAACTGATGCAATGTCTAACATTGCTCGTGACGTTAAACGCAAAAAATTAGATCCTGAAAAAATCACTGAGCGCACGATCGCTAAGTATTTAGACGAACCTGACCTTCCAGATGTTGACTTATTCATTCGCTCAAGTGGCGAGCAACGCATTAGCAACTTCTTACTTTGGCAAAGTGCTTACGCTGAGTTTGTATTTATGGACACACTATGGCCAGACTTTGATCGACGACATCTTTGGCAGGCTTGTGAGATTTTTGCCAGTCGCGATCGACGTTATGGTGGGGCAGTACCTAACCAGCAACCTTAAGCGCAATTTGCGCAGGTACCAATTAACTCAACTTGATGATCGACTAATTTGAACTTATTTGATTTAGCAATTTGATTAGCCCAAGATTCAATCATTTCATCGACGAGTTCAACTGCCGTCCCACATTCAATACAAACCAAGTGGTGATGATGTACTTTGCTGCATAGGCGATACAACGATTCATTGGATTCACTCAGAATCATGTCTACTTTGTTTTCGTTGTGCATATCACCAATGATGCGGTAAACCGTTGATAAACCAATTTTTTCACCGCGTGCTGCAAGATCTTTGTAGATTTCTTGGATGCTTACAAAACTGTCATAGTCACTTAAACAGTTTTCGACAGATTTGCGCTGTTTGGTATTTCGCTGCATTTCGATTAGTGGAGTAGCGAAACTAACGAAAACATAATCAGTACACCAGCAAAAGTTGAAACAAATGTTGACTTTGCAGGTTTATTTGAGTGAGCCTCGGGCAAAATATGAGATGTTGCTAGGTAGGTAAGGAAACCAGCGAAAACTGCTAAGTAGATACCAAGTAAGTCATTATTTATGGTGACCAGAGTTCCTACTGTTGCACCCGAAATACGAGCAAGCGCATCTGCACCCAAGAGTAATTTTGCTCTACTGATCCAATTTCCAGAACCACGCAACATAGCCACGGTATTTAGACCGTCGGTGAATGCGTGTGTCATAACAGCTAGGGCAACTAACCAACCAAATGCGTTGTCGATCTGGAAAGCTAGTGCGACTGCAAGTCCATCAAGGAAAATGTGAACCACCATGCCGCTTGCTGCGATCACACCACCGATATTGTGTTTGTGAGAATGATCGGTACTGCCAGCTTGACCATGTGGCTCATGTGCACCAATTGAACGCTCAAGAACGTGCAAAGCTAAAAATCCGCCAAGGAATGCCACCATCACTGCTGGAACGTGTCCAATTTCAAGTTCGGTGATTTCAAAAACTTCAGGAAGTAAGTCAAAAGCAACAAGGCCAAGTAATAAACCTGCGCTCAAGCCAAGAACTAAATGAATGTTCTTTTTAGTTCGAAGCGCTAACAAGCCGCCGGCAAGTGTGGCAAGTACGGTGAGGCCCGCAACCAGGATCGCCATGTAAACTCCTTATTGAGAATGATTCCAATTTAACTTTAATGGGAATCATTGTCAATAAGAGATGTATTAAATCCAAATAGGATTAATCAATCTAAATGGTTGGCACTAAGGCAGAAATAAATGGCAAAACCCCTAAGAAAGCAGATCGAAATACTGAGTACGCCAATTTTGCTGCGTATTAGCAGTTGGCCAAAAGCAATAGTTCCGCTTCTTTTGCTTGCCTTCCTGCTTGTCGGGTTATTTGTGCCAGGCGTCGTCGGCGGATTTTTCATCTTGCTAGTGGGACTTTTTGTGGGCTGGTTACTGTATCTGTCTTGGCCGTTGCTAGCTCCGGGAGCCAGAATTCTTCGCTTGATTGCTGTAGCCGTGATTCTTGGTTCTGCATTGACTCAGATATTTCTAGTTTGATGACAGTTGGACCTTTTACTTCACTGTGGGTTTTTGACCAGACAGATTTAGCTAGCTGGAT
>JACCDL010430911.1_pt1 | contig 30787 bp, 32 predicted proteins | sample 7441931 | NCBI WGS metagenome assembly JACCDL01 (sample SAMN15323437, study PRJNA562643) | freshwater metagenome | isolation source: river surface water | place: USA:Blue River Watershed | collected 2017-08-16 | reverse complement strand
GAAGAAATTTCATCGGAAAATTTTATGGCGTAAAGGTTTCTACAAATTAGTATGAAAAAAAAATCAGTTGCCATTCTTCAGTCGAACTATATTCCTTGGAAAGGATACTTTGACTTAATTGCAGCTGTAGATGAATTCATTCTTTTCGATGATATGCAATTTACCCGCCGTGATTGGCGTAATAGAAATTTAATTAAAACCCCCCAGGGAACGCAATGGCTCACTGTACCTGTTCTAGTGAAGGGTAAATATTATCAAAAAATATCTGAAACTAAAATAGATGGCTCAGAATGGCAATCTAAGCACTGGAAAGCGTTGGTTCAAAATTACAAGAATACAAAATTTTTTAATGAGGTTGCCTCCATCTTGAAGCCTTTATATTTAGATCAAACATTTACTGATATTTCAACATTGAATAAATCTTTTATAGAAACCATATGTATTTTTTTGGGTATTAGTACCACTATCAGTAAATCATCTGATTACAATTTAATTGATGGTAAGTCTGAGAGGCTTGTTGATCTATGTATTCAAGCTGGCGCATCTGAATATATTTCCGGCCCTTCAGCCAAGGAGTATATCGACGATAAAGTTTTCTCAAATGCAAATATTGAGTTAACTTGGTTTGATTACGGCGGTTATCCTGAGTATCCACAGAATTGGGGTAAGTTTACTCATCATGTAAGTATCTTAGATCTACTCTTCAACTGTGGTTATGATGCCCCTAAATTTATGAGGTATGCAGTATGAAGCTTTCAATAGTTGCAACCCTTTATCAATCACAAGCTTATATAAAAGAGTTTTGTGATAGGGCAAGTAATGCAGCAAATGAGCTTGTTGGTGATGATTATGAAATTATTTTGGTGAATGATGGATCCCCAGACGATAGCTTAAATGTGGCGATTCAGATTGCAGATTTTAATCGACGTATAGTTGTTATTGATCTATCTCGAAATTTCGGACATCACAAAGCCATGATGACTGGTTTAATGTATGCAAAGGGTGATCTTGTATTTCTTATTGATAGTGACCTGGAGGAAGAGCCGGAATGGTTAATTCGGTTTCACGATCAAATGAAGCTAGAACGATGTGATTTAGTATATGGAGTCCAGTTAAAACGTAAAGGAGATTTTTTTGAAAAGGTTACAGGAAAAATTTTTTATAAACTTTTCCGTAAATTGACTGGCATTAATCAGCCAGACAATATAGTTACCTCTAGACTTATGACTAAACGGTATGTCAAGGCTTTGTTAGGTCATCAAGAACGAGAGTTAAATATTGGTGGGTTATGGATTGTCACTGGGTTCAAGCAAATAGCCCACTATGTTTGTAAACATTCAACAAGTCCTACCACCTACACGCTATCCAAAAAGTTTGCTCATTTGGTTAATGCTGTTACAGCATTTAGCAGCCTTCCTCTTGTTTATACGTTCTATTCAGGTTTGGCCATATCTATTTCAGCGCTAATTTTCATTTTTTTTCTGGTCGTGCGATACTTTTTAATTGATTCTCTTCCAAGCGGATACACATCACTAGTTGCATCTATTTGGTTTTTTTCAGGATTGATAATTTTCTTTTTAGGTGTGCAAGGCATATATTTAGCGAAGATTTTTTCTGAAGTAAAGCAACGTCCGTACACCATTATTAGAAACATATATAGAAATGATTCAAACTTGGAGTAAATGTATGAATACCTTTTCGCCTTCTGATATCCCTGTTAAGAATTACGGTGTTCTCTTTCAAGAAAAATTTGAATCAGAATTAGATGAAATTGCTGATCAAATCAAAAGACTGGGATATGCAATCATTGATTCTGGTTATTTAAGTGAAGACTTAGCCTTTATATCTGATGCCTTTAACTTAAGTAGATGCAACTATATTAAAATTTATGGAGAGGAAAACTTAAAAAGGGCAAATGAATTTCATACCGTTAGAGCACCACTTACGCATGGTCACCCTTTTTTCATTAATTTAGCGACAAACTTCAGAGTACTAACTATTATAAGAAAATTGATAGCTGGAAAATTTATCTTGAATCAACAGAATGGAGTTATCAATCCTCCAGGCGAGATTTACAATCAACTATCTTGGCACCGTGATTTACCGTATCAACATTTTGTTTCAAGTAGCCCGCTTGCCATTAATGCATTGTTTTGTCTAGATGACTTTACTCACGAAAATGGTTCAACTTTCGTGTTGCCATCAACACACAAATCCATTAAATATCCATCTGAATACTTTGTTAGGAGTAACGCACTCCAGTTAGAGGCAAAAGCAGGGCAATATATTTTGCTAGATTGTATGCTGTTCCATAGTGGGGGTTTTAATCGGACTGCAACTGAACGACGTGCAGTGAATCATGTTTATACTATTCCATATTTCAAGCAACAAATAAAGTTACCGGAACTTCTGAAGGATACTAATTTAACCCCTGATCAAAAAGAGCTTTTTGGATTTAACTTTCAGGAGCCACGAACTATTTCTCAATATATAGCAACTAGATTTAAATAATTTTAAGTGTTGCATAAATTTTTGAAGTAAAGAGATTAGGTTGTTCTGTATAAATATTCTGATGTTTTTAATCAACATTCTTTTAATAAGTAAGGTGAACATTTCAGATGGAGGGGTCAATGAAAAAATCTCTAGTTATTTTTGGGTCTGGAGAAATGGCTCAGCTAGCGCACTATTATTTTGGGACTGACACCGATTATAATGTTGTCGCTTTTACCCTTGACGCTAATTACATCAATGACTCCAAATTTTGTGATCTACCTTTAATTGCATTTGATAGACTCCATGAACAATATCCACCAGATAATTACCACCTATTTATTGCCCTTGGTTATTCGAAGCTAAATACCATTCGTAAAGAAAAATTTCTTGCTGCAAAAGAGATGGGTTATAGTCTGGCAAGCTTTATCAGTCCTAAAGCAACTGTACTTAACAACGGGATTATTGGAGAAAATTGTTTCATTTTAGAGAATAATACAATCCAGCCTTTTGTAAGAGTAGGAAATAACGTAATTTTGTGGAGTGGAAATCATATTGGCCATCACTCAGTTATTCATGATCACACTTTCATTACTTCGCATGTAGTTATTTCGGGAGGGGTAGAGGTTGGGGAGCAATGCTTTATTGGTGTGAATGCAACAATTCGAGATCATATTAGCATTGGTAATCGATGTGTTGTTGGAGCAGGAGCGCTATTACTTTCTGACGCAGAACCTGAGGGCGTATATGTGGGCCCGGTTACCGAGCGATCAAGAGTTCCAAGCAGTAAGTTGAGAGGTATATGAAACAGCTATGGACTAAACTTGGGCAGATTTATGCTCCAAATGAAAGCAACCGACATCCAAAACTAAAATCGCATGCATCTAACCCACTGCCAGTTCATGTTGGGGGGGATATTTATAGAGTTTTCTTCAGTGGTCGAGATGACAGAAATCGTTCATCAGTCGGAGCAGTAGACGTTAATATTATTCAATGCAAGGTTATTAAAGAACATTATCTGCCATTTTTTGTACATGGTTCAGGCGGTAGTTTTTTTTCTGATGGAATTAGTATTGGTAACTGCTACGAAGTAAATCAAATTCGTTATATGTTATTCATGGGTTGGCAAAATCCTAAAAACGAGCATTGGAGAGGCGATATTGGACGCCTAATTCTAACCCCTGAACTTGAGCTTGAATTGGATTCTTCAGAGCCTCTTATTGGTTCTGACCATATCGACCCCATTAGCTTATCTTATCCCTGGGTGTTGGCAAGAGTTTCGACAGGATTCGATATGTGGTACGGATCAACTATTACATGGGATGCGGGAAATGGTGAAATGCTTCATGTAATAAAACATGCCTTTTCTCAGGACGGTCATAATTGGCAACGCATGGGTATATCTTTGCCCTCGAGGCTTGGTTATGCACAGGCTTTTTCACGACCTACAGTTGTTCAAAGCAAGGACGGTTTTTTTGAGATGTGGTTCTCTTATCGGAATGGTCGAGGTGAAAAGTATCGAATCGGATATGCTACAAGTGAAAATGGTCTAGTGTGGAAATTAAGGTTAAATGAGGTTGGTATTAGCGTATCCGATTGCGGCTGGGACTCTGAAATGATTGAGTACCCATTTGTGTTTGATCATAATGGAAAAAGGTATATGCTCTATAACGGTAACGGTTACGGAAAAACAGGATTTGGCCTGGCGGTACTTGATGGCTAAACCGTTTAACAATTTATTTTCTAAAAAGACTTTTTACCAGTTTTTTAGGTATGCACTTAATGGTATCGCAATAAATTTTTTGGGTTATCTAGCTTATCTTTTTCTAACTAATTTATGGGGTTCGCCAAAATTGATAATGACAGCACTTTACTTGACAAGTGCTTTGATTACGTTTTTTGTTAATCGACGACTTACTTTTCAACACGATGGAAAAATTGGTGAAGCAGGGTTGCGTTTCATGTTGGCACAAATTTTAGGCTATTTGGTGAATTTATTTTTACTAATAATCTTGGTAGACTGGCTGGAGCTTCCTCATCAAATTGTCCAGGCCATAGCTATCCTAATCGTAGCTATTTTCCTGTTTTTAATGTTACGAATTTTTGTATTTCATCCTATTACAAATAAAACTAAAGAGATGATGTAATGAAAGTTTGTCAAAAATGCAGCTTTAATTTTAATTCTGAAAGTTGGATTTGCCCCTCTTGTAATCATGAACCAGAGCAATTAAATGGAATAGAGGCTTTTGCTCCTGATTTGGCAAAAATTGGTGGAGGATTTAAATCGGAGTACTTTTCTGATTTAGCTAAGGTTGAGTCTAAAAATTTCTGGTTTAAAGCCCGCAATCAATTAATAATATGGGCGTTAATTAACTACAAGTCCGACTCAAGAAATTTTCTAGAAGTTGGGTGTGGTACTGGGTTTGTCCTTTCAGCCATTGCAAAGTCTTTACCTAAGATTGCATTAACCGGCAGTGAGATTTTTTCGACGGGTCTCACCTATGCAGCTAATCGCGTCCCGTCGGCTCGACTGATGCAGATGGATGCTCGAAATATACCTTTTGTAGAAGAATTTGATTCAATTGGTGCGTTTGATGTTCTAGAGCATATTAAAGACGACGCAAAAGTTTTATCCCAACTTGAAAGGGCTTTAAAAATTGGGGGAGTTTTACTTCTAACTGTCCCTCAGCATCGCTGGTTGTGGAGTGCTTCGGATGAATATGCATGTCATGTTCGGCGCTATTCTAGCGCTGAAATCGAGCAGAAGGTTTTAGCTGCCGGATTTGAGATTGTTAGGAGTAGTTCTTTTGTGACTTCTCTTTTGCCAGCGATGATACTTTCAAGAATATTTCAAAAGAGAGCATTAAAAGAATTTAATCCTATGGCAGAGCTTAAGATTAATCCATTTTTGAATATAATTTTTTATCTTTTAATGAAATTAGAAATTTGGGGAATTAGTATCGGTATAAGCTACCCGTTTGGAGGCTCTAGATTGATTGTGGCGCGTAAGGTGACAAAATGAAAATTCCATTCAATAAGCCTTATATGACTGGTAAAGAAGTTCTGAAAATAAAAAAAGCCCATGAAAATTTCATATTGGCTGGTGATGGCCCGTTTACAAAGCAGTGTCACAGCTGGTTAGAGAATCAAACTGGTAGTGATAAAGCCTTACTCACTCATTCATGTACCGCGGCACTCGAAATGTCGGCTCTGTTACTTGAGATACAGCCCGGTGATGAAATAATAATGCCCTCTTACACCTTTGTATCGACTGCCAACGCATTTGTATTGCGTGGTGGCGTGCCCGTTTTTGTAGATATTCGCCCCGACACTCTAAACATTGATGAGCAATTAATTGAGGCAGCTATTACGCCGAAAACCCGTGCCATAGTTCCCGTTCATTATGCTGGAGTGGCTTGCGAAATGGACAATATCATGGAGATCGCTCGGCAACAAAATCTTGCCGTAGTCGAAGATGCTGCTCAAGGAGTTATGTCCACTTATAAAGGACAAGCTTTGGGCTCAATTGGTGATTTGGGGTGCTACAGTTTTCATGAGACGAAGAATGTTATATCAGGTGAAGGTGGCGCACTTTTGATCAATAACTCACAGCTTACTGAGCGTGCAGAAGTAATTCGTGAAAAAGGTACCAATAGAAGCCGTTTTTTTCGTGGACAAGTAGATAAATATACTTGGCAAGATCTTGGATCTTCTTTTTTGCCAGGTGAATTAACTGCAGCTTTTCTTTCTGCACAACTTGATGATGCGGAAAAAATAACAGCTGAAAGATTGAAAATCTGGAATAAGTATCACGTCTTACTAGAGAATTTAGAATTTGATGAGATGTTGACCAGGCCTCATATTCCAGATGATTGTCAACATAATGGGCACATGTACTACATTATTCTTAATAAAAATATTGACCGAGATAAAGTTATTCAGCAGTTAAAATTGGACAAAATTAATACCGTTTTTCACTACATACCTTTACATAGTTCTCCGGCAGGATTGAAATTTGGAAGATTTATAGGAAACTTAAAAAATACTAATGAATTATCTAATCAATTAATCAGATTGCCTCTGTGGATTGGTTTAACTGAAGAAATGCAATTGAGGATTGTTGAATCACTCAAGTCAGCGTTAAAGATAGCGAGAAAATGAATTGTTAGATACTCACATTGAAAAAATCAAAAAAATATTAATAACTCATTGGATTTTTATATCTCTAATATGGTGTTTATGGGTACTTTTCCCTCTTTTAAATACCGGATTTATTTCAGATGATGCCTACAATTCTCAAGTTAGAGGAAGATTGCTACTTGATGGAATTAGTCTTTGGGAAAGAATTAGCTCAGAGTCGTTGGGCTGGCTTAAGGGTGCTGGAAGATTTAACCCTGTAAACTGGGGATACATTTACGGACTTTATTTTTTAACAACCAATGTATTGTTAATAAAGTTACTTTCCTTATTGTTTATCGGTATATCGATACTACTGTTCTCTCAAATTGCATTTTTGTTTACAGGCGATAAGTTACTTAGACTAGTTATTTCAATAAGTATTCCCACAATCATCCAATTTAGATTGTGGCATGATCCCGTTGTAGCTTTCTCAGCGATTATCCCCATCATAGCTGTTCTTTGTTTTACCTCAGTTTTATTTTATGAAAAAGCTATAACTAAGAATAGTTATAAATTTTTAGCGGCAGCACTTTTTTTCTATGCCACAGCTATTCTTACCTATGAACTGTCATATTTTATGTTTCCAATATTTTGTTTGATGCTTTTGTTAAAAAGTAAAACAAGAGTCGCACTTACTGGAATCATAGGATTATTTATTTTATTAGTGGGACACTTTTTATTTACCAGACTTTTGATGGATGCAAATTCATCCTACCCATCTCTTATTCCTAGGCTTGACCCAACTTATTTTTTTAAGGCAGCCTTTTATCAGATATCTGCGGGCTTTCCTTTAACGTGGAAGTTGGCTTTAAATGTTCCGCATGCAAGAACATTTCCATTAGTTGGTTATCAAAGTTATGTATTTCTATTGTTTTCTGTTGTTATTTCATTGCTTATCTATAAGTGGGATTTTTTATATAAATTAAAAGATAAGCTGTTCGTCTTGGCCCTTGCATTCATCTTAATTTTTTTAGGTGCTCTACCAGCAATTATCAGTGGGCACCAAGTTGATATTGCAAAGGCTGGACTTGGTTTTGGCTATATCGTTGTTTATGTTCAGTACTTTGGTGTCGCATTACTGCTTTTATTTTTTATCAAATTCATCATGAATTTATTGGGTGAAAGAAAAATTCTTAAAGGCGTTTTAGCAACCTTTTTGGGGTTGATGATTGGATTGTCTGGTGTTATTACTCGTAACGAAAATACATTTGTTGCTAAAGAATTAACTTGGCCATACAAGGCGCCCCGTGATTTTTTAGAGTCAGTAATTAATTCAGGATTATTAAATAACCTCACTGAAAATGATTTATTAATTAGAAATTACATGGTCCCGAGCGACAATGAATGGTTCATGGCACAAACTATAAATCGACCATTAAATGTGTGTACTGCCAATATTGAACATAATTATTTGCCCTGCATTGATAAATTTTTACAAAAAAATCCCACAGGTGATTTCTACGGTTTGTATTATGGCTTTCCAGCTGAAGGCACCCCCTTCGCGATTTTGGCAAAAATTGAAAATACAAATGGTAGTAATGATTTCAAGGATGCCAACATTAAATTTAATAAGTATTTTTTGTTCAAAAATGGACAAATCGAGACCTATCAATCAGATGTCCCATTGAATTTCGGTGGAATTCTTAATTTACCTATGCGTTTGCCAAAAGGTTACAATTTCGACCATATCAAATTTAGCGAATTCTATAAATTTCCAGTTGCTTATGAAAAATTTTGGGGCGCTGAAGGTGATTTGAATACAGTGTTAAGGTGGTCATCAGGCCATTCATTCTTAAAAGTTGATAATCGAAGCGGTAGGTCTGTCAGTGTTCAGTTGAATTTTCGCTTAGTCAGGCCTGATGAAAATTTGATTCAAATAAGTATGTATGAGTCCGATAAATTTTTAAGAAAATTTGAGGTTAATGGTGCTAAAGAAATTATTGTGCCTGTGAGGTTAAAAAATGGCATTAATGATTTCACTTTTAAAACAAATGCTGAGGCAATTAAAAATGGTGATCCGCGTCAAATTGTTTTTGGTTTAGTTAATTTTAAGATTATTGAGGTAGAAAAATGAAAGCAGTGCTTTTGGCGGGTGGCCTAGGAACTCGAATTAGTGAAGAAACCCATTTGAAGCCTAAACCCATGATTGAAATTGGGGGCAAACCAATTCTTTGGCACATAATGAAAATATATGCTCATCACGGCATCAATGATTTCATTATTTGTTGTGGCTATAAAGGCTATGTAATTAAGGAATATTTTGCGAATTATTTTCTTCATATGTCCGACGTTACCTTTGATATGAAAAATAATTCAATGGAGGTGCATCAACAATATGCTGATCCGTGGAGAGTAACGCTTGTTGATACTGGCGAGGAAACCATGACTGGCGGAAGATTAAAGCGTGTATCGAATTACCTTAAAGATGAGGAGTGCTTCTGCTTTACTTATGGTGATGGGGTCAGTGATGTAAACATTACAGAGCTTATTTCATTTCATAAGTCTCAAAAAACTCTTGCTACACTGACTGCAACTTACCCTCCAGGTAGATTTGGTGCATTGGATATCAGTGCAAATCATCTTGTTTCAACCTTTAAAGAAAAGCCTAAAGGGGACGGTGGAATGATTAATGGTGGCTTTTTTGTGCTGTCACCAAAAGTATTTGATTTACTGAATGATGATTCAACCATATGGGAACGTGAACCTTTAGAGGCCCTCGCCGAAAATAAGCAGCTTTCTGCATATCAACATCATGGATTTTGGCAGCCCATGGATACTCTTCGAGATAAGCAACATCTAGAGGAATTATGGTCATCAGGAAAAGCGCCGTGGAGGACTTGGGGGTGAATAAGAGCTTCTGGCGCAACAAGCGTGTTTTGATAACTGGCCATACTGGATTCAAGGGTAGCTGGTTAACAATTTGGCTTAAATCCATGGGTGCTCAAATACAGGGTTTGGCACTTGATCCGCCCACAAATCCCTCTTTATTTGTAGAGGCTTCTGTATCGGATGGAATTGTTTCAAACATTTGCGATATTCGTGACTATGAGAGAGTAAATGAAATTCTTTCCAAGTTTCAGCCTGAAGTTATTTTACATTTGGCCGCTCAACCATTAGTCCGTCACTCTTATGATTTTCCATTAGAAACTTATACAACAAACGTAATCGGCCTTGTTAATTTATTTGAGGCCGCTAGAAAATGTGAAACTTTAAAAGTAATTGTAAATGTCACAACAGATAAATGTTATGAAAATAAAGAATGGGTTTGGGGCTATCGTGAGGATGAGCCCATGGGGGGATTTGATCCATACAGTAGCAGTAAAGGGTGTGCAGAATTAGTCACATCGGCATATAGGCGCTCTTACTTTGCTTCTTCTGGGGTTGCGCTTGCATCTGCTAGAGCTGGAAATGTTATCGGTGGTGGTGATTGGGCAAAAGATCGATTAATACCTGATATCTTAAGAGCATTTAGCTCAAAGGAGCCTGTAGTCATTCGAAATCCTGAGTCGACTCGTCCATGGCAACATGTCATTGAGCCTCTATCTGGATATTTATTGCTTGCAGAAAGTTTATGGAATAATCCTACTTACTATGCCGAAGGATGGAATTTTGGTCCAAAAGATGATGATGCAAAGCCTGTAAAGTGGATTGTTGATAAGCTGATTGACATTTGGGGAAATGGAGCGTGCGCTCGTTTTGATGATAGTCATCAACCGCATGAAGCCTCATATTTGAAGTTAGACATATCCAAAGCTGGTCAAAAATTGGGTTGGAAGCCAAGATGGTCATTAGAAAGTGCTCTTAGTAATGTTGTGTCTTGGCAACAGGCATGGGAAAGCGGTAAAGATGTAAGGGCTCTATGTTTAGAGCAAATTAATTTGTATTTATCTAATAATCTAGGAAGTCACAATGAGTAGTCATGACGAAATTCGAGCCCAAATCAGTGAGTTAGTTGATAAATATGCTAGTAGTTTTTTGGCCCCTAAAGCTTTTCAAGCAGGAGCCACTGTAATTCCACCCTCGGGCAAATTGTTAGGAGTGGAAGAGATACAACTTATGGTAGAGGCATCATTGGACGGTTGGCTGACGGCCGGTCGATTTAATGATGAATTTGAGAAAAGGCTGGCTCAGTTTATCGGGGTTAAGCACCTGATTACAGTTAATTCAGGATCGTCAGCCAATCTGGTAGCGTTTAATACCTTGACTAGCTATAAGCTTGGTGACAGAGCTATAAAGCCTGGAGATGAGGTCATTGGCGTGGCAGCAGGCTTCCCCACGACTGTTAACCCAATTATTCAATTTGGCGCAGTCCCTGTTTTTGTCGATGTTGAGCTTGAAACTTACAATATAGACGCCAGCAAGATTGAAGCAGCAATTGGCCCTAAAACAAAAGCAATTATGCTTGCCCACACTCTGGGGAATCCCTATAACCTAGATGTAATCACCGACTTATGTAAAAAATATAAGCTTTGGCTAATTGAAGACTGTTGCGATGCCTTGGGATCAACTTATAACGGAAAAATGGTCGGAACTTTTGGGGATATCGGCACAATGAGTTTTTATCCAGCTCATCACATCACGATGGGTGAGGGTGGTGCGGTATTTACCAATAATAATGAACTAAGGATGATTGCTGAAAGTTTTCGTGATTGGGGGCGTGACTGCTATTGTCCCCCAGGGAAAGATAATACTTGTGGCAAAAGATTTTGTCAGAAATTTTCCTCACTTCCTGAAGGATATGATCACAAATATACGTATAGTCACCTTGGCTATAATTTGAAAATCACTGATATGCAGGCAGCTTGTGGTTTAGCACAGTTACAAAAAGCACCTGCATTCATACAGCAAAGAAAAGAAAACTTTAAGTTTTTAAAAGAGCGCTTAAAGAGTTGTGAGGAGTTTCTATTATTACCTAGTGCAGCCAATAATTCTGACCCATCTTGGTTTGGATTCCCGATAACCATTAGAGATGGAGCTCAAATTAATCGCGTTGATTTATTGCAGTACTTGGATCAAAAAAAGGTTGGAACACGATTGCTATTCGCCGGCAATCTCACGCGTCAACCATATATGATTGGACGAAATTACCGTGTTAGTGGAAATTTAATCAATACTGATATCGTAATGAATAATACATTCTGGATAGGTGTTCAGCCTGCTTTAACTAATGAAATGTTGGAGTATTCGGTTGAACAAATTGAAACATTTTTTGGCCTAAATTTTTAATGAAAGATACTGTTCGTTTAGCTAATAGTATTAGACGTTCTGCTTTAAAGATGGTTCATCGGGCAAAAGCTTCTCATATCGGAAGCGCCCTATCAATTGTCGATATCTTAGCCGTTCTATATGGAAAGGTATTGCGCTTTCAGCCTAGTAATTCAACTTGGCCGCAAAGAGATCGACTCATTTTGAGTAAGGGGCATGCTTGTGTAGCTGTCTATGCAAGTCTCGCTGAAGTAGGGCTTATTAAGGAATCTGAGTTAAATACATATGGAGAGGATTTTTCTTGGTTGATGAATCATGTAAGCCATAAGGTTAATGGGGTTGAATTCTCAACTGGTTCATTAGGGCATGGCCTCCCATTTGGTGTTGGTAAAGCTCTTTTTGCCAAATCTACCAAAGAAGATTGGAGAACCTTTGTAATAGCCTCTGATGGAGAGATGGACGAGGGGTCTAATTGGGAGGCATTATTGTTTGCGGCCCATAAAAATCTCACTAACTTAACTTTGATTATCGATTACAACAAATTGCAAAGTCTAGACTCCATCGAGAATACTCTGGCATTAGAGCCACTCATTCCCAAGTTAAAGGCGTTTAATTGTAGTGTTAGAGAAGTCGATGGCCATAATCATGAACAGTTGCTTGAGGCACTAAGTGTTCCTGCAAGCTCTGGACCTTTAGTTGTTGTTGCGCACACTATCAAAGGTAAGGGTGTTAGCTTTATGGAGAATAGCGTGAGCTGGCACTACAAAAACCCAAGCGACAAAGAGCTGGAGACTGCATTAATTGAACTAGGGGAAGTTGGTGCGTAATACGTTTATCCAAGAGTTGGCGATAGCTGCAGAATCAAATAAAAATATTGCATTGGTTGTTGGTGATTTAGGATACGGTGTTGTTGAACCATTTGCAAACAAGTTTCCGGAGCGTTTTTTTAATGCCGGGGTTGCTGAGCAAAATATGATGGGGATGGCGGCTGGAATGGCATCAGAAGGGATGCATGTTTTTGTATATTCGATAGCTAACTTTCCGACTTTTCGTTGTGCCGAACAAATTAGAAATGATGTTGCATACCACAATTTACCTGTAACAATTGTTGCAGTTGGTGGGGGCCTTGCGTATGGCAATTTAGGATATTCGCATCATGCTGTTCAGGATTATGGATTAATGCGTATGATGCCGAATTTACTAATTGCTTCTCCAGGTGACCCGATAGAAACTAAAGCATGCATGGATTATTTAGTAAAAAACCCTCAGCCAAGCTATCTACGTTTGGGTAAGGCTGGGGAGCCACGTATACATAAGACTATTCCGAAGGTTGCCCCAGGTGAATGGCTTATTATTCGCGAGGGCAAGAAAGGCGGTAAAGCCTATTTATCAACGGGCGCAACACTTGAGCTCATAAATAGATTCTCTGATGAATCTGATTCAGTTTTATCAATGCCACTATGGAATATGCACAGTAAAGATTTACAGGTTAATCAGGTGAATAAGTATTCGACAGTTGTAACTGTTGAGGATCATTTAATTGATTGTGGTATGGGTAGTTGGATGTTGGAAGCTTTAGTAAATAGACCTGATTTAATGGTTCGATTAAAGATAAAAGGTTTGAATTCAAAAGTATGTGGTATGGTGGGTAAGCAAGCCACATTGAATCACCTGGGTGGGTTAAATCAAGGTGAAATATGCGCATAGCAATTCTTGGTTCAAATAGTCAGATTGCAAAGGATTTGATTGTTTCTTTTTCTGAAGTTACATCTAATGAGATTTATCTTTATTCTAGACGACCTGATGAAATGAAGTTATGGTTGAAGCAAAAAGATTTAAATTCTTATGAGGCATGTAGTTATGATGAATTTGAAAGAAATGATGTAATTAAATTCGATGCAATTATTAATTTTGTTGGATCTGGTAATCCAGCGAGAACAATTGCTATTGGTGCATCCATTATGGAAATCACGGAGTTTTATGATAATCTTGCGCTACGCTATTTAGTTAAATATCCTTCTTGTAGATATGTGTTTATAAGTAGTGGTGCCGCTTTATGTTCAAACTATGATTCTCCGGTGAGCGAAAAATCTATTGCTGAAATATCGTTAAATAATTTACATTCACAAGATTGGTATGGTATCGCTAAGCTCTATGCAGAATGCAAGCACAGAGCCCTAGCGGATAAGGCTATCGTTGATGTGAGAATTTTTAATTATTTCAGTAGCAGTCAAGATCCGGAAGCTAGATATTTGATAACCGATATCTTGCGGGCAATCAAAAACAAAGTTGTGCTAGAAACCTCCCCTGCTGAAATCGTGAGGGACTTTATCACCCCACCTGATTTTTTTCAATTAATACAGAATGTATTGAATGGCCCCAAGCTTAATATTGCAATTGATTGTTACAGCAAAGGACCAGTGAAAAAATCTGAATTGTTACAAAGTATGTCGAAGAATTTTGGGTTGAAATATAAATCAAAAGAATGTGGAGTTGCTGTAAATGCCACAGGTGCCAAGCCCTTTTATTTTTCAGAAAACAAGAGGGCTGAGGAATATTTCGAGTATAACCCATCGCTGACGGCTATAGAGGGTGTTTTAAGAGAAGCTAGCTTAATTCTTAAGAAGTGAAGTTCAATTGAAGCGTCTTAAATGAAATTTAGCCTGCTGCACAAGCTTTCATTAAATAAAATCAAGTTTTTATTTACTGGTATCGTTAATACCATTTTTGGATACCTGGCTTTTGCGTTACTGATATATTTTGACTATGACTACTTAATTGCACTTTTAATTTCTACGATCTTGGGCGTTTTGTTTAATTATTTTAGTTATGGAGTTTATGTTTTTTCAAGTAAAACGAGTCCTTTAAAGTTTTTTAAATTTATAGTTTCATATATTTTAATTTATTGCTTTAATACATTAATGTTGCATGTTTTAAAGATAGTCTTGATGTTAGATATTTATTTTTTACAAATGATTTGCATTCCTTTTAATGTGGTTATTAGCTGGGTTCTAATGAACCGATGGGTGTTTAAAAATGACTGAACCTAATCAAATTAGAAAAAAGATAAGTATAGTTACACCTTGTTTTAATGAGGAAGAAAATATCGAGGAACTCTATCAAAGAATTTCTTCTGTTATGCAAGCACTACCGTATGAATATGAGCATATTTGTATAGACAACCACTCAACAGATAATACAGTTAAAAAATTAAAATCTTTTGCATTGACGGATGCAAGATTAAAAATTATTGTAAATACTAGAAACTTTGGACACATACGATCTCCTTATTATGCAATGATGCAAGCGTCTGGAGATGCGGTAGTTCTTATAGCTTCAGATTTACAAGATCCACCAGAAATGATTAAGGAATTTATTGAAAAATGGGAGTTGGGTGCAAAAACTGTCCTAGCAGTTAAGCCTCAAAGCGATGAATCCTCCCTTATGTTTGCAATCAGAAAGATGTATTACAAAACAATTTCAAGAATATCGGAAGTGCCACTAATTCAAAATGCAACCGGCGCAGGCTTATTTGATAGGTGTGTAATTGAAACTCTGAGGAGCTTAAATGACCCATATCCCTATTTTAGGGGCCTACTGTGCGAGATAGGTTATCCGATTGATACAGTAAAGTTTAAGCAGCCACGAAGAGTTAGAGGTGTAACTAAAAATAACTTCTACACTCTATATGACATCGCTATGCTTGGTATAACCAACCATTCAAAAATCCCTCTCAGATTAATGACGATGTTAGGTTTTGCCCTTGCTGCAATAAGTATGTTGCTAGCATTTGGTTTTTTTGTTGCAAAATTGCTTTATTGGAATTCTTTTGAGTTAGGTCTTGCGCCGCTATTAATTGGTATTTTTTTCTTTGGCGCAGTGCAAATGTTTTTTATAGGTTTGCTTGGAGAATACATCGGATCGATTCACACTCAAACTAGAAAGATGCCCTTGGTTGTCGAGCTTGAAAGGGTAAATTTTGATTAATAAAATTATCGAACAAAAATTGACAAATAAGGTTGCTATCGTAACAGGTGTGACAGGGCAGGATGGAGCCTATTTGGCTCAGCTACTTTTGTCTAAGGGGTACCAAGTTTATGGTACTTATCGGAGGACAAGCTCAGTCAACTTTTGGAGAATTAATGAGCTTGGTATAAGCAATCATCCGAATCTAAGTTTGATTGAGTACGATCTTACAGATTTATCTGCGACTATTAGGATGATCGAAGTAACAAATGTAGATGAAATCTACAATCTGGCTGCGCAAAGCTTTGTTGGAGTTTCGTTTGATCAGCCACTAACCACAGCAGAAATTACTGGAATTGGCCCTGTAAATATTCTAGAGGCAATTCGAATTGTTAATCCAAGGGTCAAATTTTACCAGGCAAGCACATCCGAGATGTTCGGTAAGGTTCAAGCAATTCCACAAAAAGAATCAACACCTTTTTATCCAAGAAGTCCCTATGGAATTGCAAAACTATATGCACATTGGATGACTGTCAACTATCGAGAGAGTTACGATATTTTCGCATCTAGCGGTATTTTATTTAATCATGAAAGTCCTCTTCGTGGCTTAGAGTTTGTAACGCGAAAAATTACAGACGGTGTTGCAAAAATTAAGTTGGGAAAATTAAATCATATAACACTTGGAAACATAGACTCCAAGAGAGATTGGGGTTTTGCAAAAGATTATGTTGAGGGGATGTGGCGTATGCTACAAGTTGATTCTCCCGATACCTTTGTGCTAGCAACAAATCGAACCGTTACAGTTCGCGAGTTTGTTGAATTATCGTTTAAAAATGCAGACATAAACGTCGCATTTGTTGGGAAAAATCAAGATGAAGTTGCAGTTGATTTGGCCACCAATAAAATAGTGATGAAAATTGATCCAAAATTTTATCGACCGGCAGAAGTTGATTTATTAATTGGTAACCCTGAAAAAGCTAAAGATAAATTAGGGTGGGAGCCTGCAACTTCGCTGGAAGAACTTTGTAAGATGATGGTAAGTTCCGATTTAAATAGAAATGCCTCAGGCTTTTCGTTCTAGATATGCGAATATTAATAACGGGGTCAGATGGATTTACTGGTCGACATTTGATACCAAATGCCATTAAAGAGGGGTTTGAAGTCTATTGTTTGAAATCAAATTTGACCGATTTTGAGGCAGTTTCTAAAGAGATATCATTAATTTCCCCCGCCTATGTTTGCCATCTGGCTGCTATTAGTACGCTAACTCATCAAGATGAGTTTGAATACTATAAGGTTAATTTATTTGGAACAATCAATCTGTTAAGGGCGTTATCTTGTAATGCTAAAAACATAAAAAAAGTTCTAATTGCTAGTAGTGCAAATGTATACGGGAACCAACCATGCAAAATTATTAATGAGGAGATTTGCCCTCGGCCAGTCAATCATTATGCGATTAGTAAGTTATCCATGGAACATATGGCAATGAATTTCAGTAATGCTTTGCCTTTGATTATTGCCAGACCATTTAACTACACGGGTTTAGGGCAGCACAATAGCTTTTTAGTGCCTAAAATTGTTGAACACTTTAAAGATCAAAGAAAAGAAATTGAACTTGGAAATCTGAATGTTATTAGAGAATATAACGATGTTCGTATGATTTCTGATATTTACTTAAAACTATTACAAACAACAGCGATTAGTCAAATCTACAATGTATGCTCAGGAGTGCCATACTCACTTAAGAGAGTGATAGAAGAAATAGAAAAGTTAAGTGGCGCAACTCTAGAAATTAAAGTTAATCCAAAATTTATTAGAGAAAATGATATCAAATCTCTCGTTGGTGATTGCAAAAAAATTAAGAAAGCGATTGGTTCTTTCAAGCAATATGAAATTTCAGAAACCATTTCATGGATGCTAGGAAAGCCGTGCTAATTATTAAAACTTCTGTAAGAATCTTTTTATTCAAACTATTCGGTTTACTTTACCATTTAAAGAAATTCCTGCCCAAAAAAAAATGCAATAAAGTATTTATCATCGGTGATATCTACTCGGTTTCTGGTCTTGGAAACACTGTTAGGGCATTAATTAAATCTTTGGAAGGATCTTTTGATTTTTATTTAGTTAACTTGCCACTCTCGAGTAAATCTTATCAAGGGTTTGAGGACTTAAAAAAATATGAGGTTTCTTGTATTGGCGCAGGTATTAATATTTTTGTTGGAAGCCCAACCATCTTGGCTAGATCACTACTAAGGCGAGATTTTTTAAATGTGTTATCCAACTATTCTATAGGTATTTGGTTTTGGGAGTTGCCTTCAATTCCAAAAGAATGGATTGGATTGAATAAATTGATTGATGAAGTTTGGGTACAGACAGAGTTCACAAAGAGCATATTTGAATCAAAAAGCAACAAAATTAAATTAATGCCTTTTGCATTAATAAATAGAAATAGAAATTTATACAATCGCAAAGATTTTTTTATATCAGAAGATGTTTTCATGTTCACTCTAACTTTCGACTACTTATCAAAAATAGAAAGAAAAAATCCAGTAGCAACTATTAGGGCGTTTCAAGATGAATTTGGTAATGATTCTAGAGTATTGCTGTTTGTTAAAACTTTAAACAAGACAAAAGTTTCGTTTAAACAAGATCAGCTTGATGACTTAATTGGGCAGTCAGAAAATATAAAGGTCGTTGATGAATGCTTTAGTGACGATGAAATTTCGGGGCTTATTGATATTTCTGATTGCTATGTTTCTTTACATCGATCAGAGGGGTTGGGTCTAGCAATGGCTGAGGCTATGAGTTTAGGGACTTTAGTTTTAGCTACAGGATACTCTGGAAATACTACTTACATGAATGAGAAAAATTCCTTACTAGTTCAATATAATTTAACACCGGTTAAACAAGGACATTATTCTGGGTATAAAAATAATTATTGGGCAGAGCCTTCTCTTGAGGACGCAAGAATAAAAATGCGTTTTGCTTTCGAAAATAGGGATGCTACTAAATGTTTAATTATGCAGGCCAAGTTAGATATTGAAAAATATGCCAATGGCTCCCAAAAGAATTGGGTATTTCAAGAATTATTAAAACATATTAATTAAAAATTCTTTATGGCAGAGACATTAAATAAAAATGAGTATTTTTCTGAAAATTTAGCTAAGAATTCGATTGCATGTGTTTTAGTATTTTATCAACCTAGTGAGGATGATTTTTCAAACGTTGTTAATCTATTAAATAGAAAATATGAAGTTATAGCGGTAATCAATCAAGTCACTAATGGATTTAAGGAAAAACTTAGTTCTTTAACTCAGTTACATATCATTCAGAATGAAAAGAATATTGGATTAGCATCAGGTTTAAATCAAGGAGCAGTTTTTGCGTTTCAGGTTCTCAAAGCAAAATATGTTATTTTTTTTGATCAAGACAGTACTCCGAATGATATGTTGCCGCAAATGCTTATGGAGGAGTTTGAAGCATGCTCATGCTTAAACCTGGCCTGTATAGGTCCTACATTAATAGATCGGAAAAGTACTAAGAAGTGTCAAGTCAAAAACGCTTTAAAAAATAATAAATCCGCAACAATGCCAACATCTGGAACTCTCATACCGATCTCAACTTGGTATAAGGTCGGCCCAATGCTTGATGGCTTATTTGTAGACTGTATAGATCATGAGTGGTGTTTTCGAGCAAAAAGCAAAGGTTTAGAGATTCGAATCTCAAGCAAAATAAAAATGACTCATGATATGGGTGATTTGGGAATTAACTTCATGGGATTTTATAAGCCAATATATCAGTCACCACTCAGACATTACTATATTGTGAGAAATACCTTGCTCTTACTCTCATTTAATTATGTTCCAAGAAAATGGATCTCAAGAGAGTTATTAATGACAATACCTAGAATAATTTTTTATCTTTACTATAGTAGCAATAAGAATCATTCGATGAAGCTTATCTTAAAAGGTATTTGGGACGGCTTAAGAAAAAAAACTGGTGAATATAAATAGTGATTAAAGATAAAAAAATTACTGTTTCTATAGTTAGTCATGGACATGGCGATATGATTTCAGCCCTTTTGAAATCAATTGTTGTGATTGAAGAAGTTGCTCAAGTAATACTTACCCTGAATATTCCCGAGCAGATAAGCCTTCCAACGAGTGAAAAAATAAAAATTGTAATAAATACCTCACCCTTGGGCTTTGGAGAAAATCATAACAATGCATTTAATCAATGTGAGCAACCATTTTTTTGTGTTATGAATCCTGATGTTAAGATCTTAGAAAATCCATTTCCAGAATTAATGAACATGGCTAAAGAGGATTCAATTGGGGTATTGGGACCATTGATTAAAAATCATACAGGGATTGCAGATGATAATCAAAGGGATGATATAAGCTTAATATCCGTAATTAAGAGAAATTTGTTCAAACGTAAATCAATAGAAAGCAGTAGTATCCAAAAGTATGTTGATTGGGTTTCAGGGGCATGCATGCTTTTTAAATCCGAAATTTTTTCTAATGTTCAAGGCTTTGATATTGGATTTTTTATGTATTGTGAGGATGCTGATATTTGTTCTAGAATTCGTGGTTTGGGATTTAAGGTAGCTGTAAATAGTGCTGTATCTATAATGCATGATGCTCAGAAATTAAGTCACAGTAATTTCAAGCATTTTATTTGGCACGTAAAAAGCTTAATTAGATATAACATCAAGCACTCATTTATTAATTCTAGCAATAGAAATAAGAGATACGAAAAACGCTCATGATTGCTCTAATAAGCTCTTTGATAACTACATTTGTAGCAGTATTCATAATATTGCTTTATGCAAGAAATGGTAGTGCTTTCATATTAGATAATGATTTAACTGGCATACAAAAAATTCATAAAATGCCCGTTCCTCGAATTGGTGGGGTGGCTTTATTGCTTGGTTTAATTACAGGTTTGGGTATCTCTTACAGTAAAGATATTGGTATATTTAAGCTTTACCTAGTAATTTTATTATGTTCTCTTCCTGTTTTTATTGCTGGGTTAATCGATGACTTAATTAAAAACTTAAATATTAAAATTCGTTTTATCTTAGCTTTTATATCTGCATTTCTGGCGGGGTTTTTCTTAAATAATTGGCTTAACAATGTTGGATTAATACCAATTGATTATTTATTTTCTTTTTATTACTTTTCAATATTTTTTACTTGTTTTGCAGTAGTTGGAATAATTAATTCTTTTAATATTATTGATGGAAATAATGGATTATCTTCCATGGTAGGGATAATTATTTTTATTGGATTGGCGTATATTTCATTTAAAGTTGATGATTATGTATTATTGTCATGTTTGCTTTCGATAATAGGAGCACTTTTTGGATTTTTTGTTTGGAACTACCCAAGAGGATTAATTTTTTTAGGTGATTCTGGTGCGTATTTAATAGGTTATCTGGTTGCAGAGCTCTCTTTATTGCTTGTGGTAAGAAATCCTGAGGTATCTCCTTGGTTTCCATTTTTATTATGCTTATATCCAATTGTAGAAACTTTATTTACAATCTACCGAAGAATACACTACGGTCAGTATCACTTTAGCTTCGCCGATTCAATTCATTTACATCAAATCATACACAGGCGTGTTGCTTGGTTTGCTTTTCCAATGGGTCATACTGCAGGTGATTTGGTCAAAAGAAATTCTTTTACGTCACCATATTTGTGGGTGTTTACATTTCTTTCCTTTGCTCCATCTATAGTTTTTTGGGATAATTCTTATGTTCTTATTATGGCAGTCATATTCTTGTCAATCGTTTATTTGAAACTCTATTCAAGAATTGTTCGATTTAAAACTCCTAAATTCCTTTTTTTTAAAAAATAATAATTTATGCTTTTAGTTACTGGAGGGGCTGGTTTTATTGGTGGAAATTTCATCTTAGATTGGCTTGATAGTCGCAAGGTTGAGGGTGTTGTTAATTTAGATAAGATATCTTATGCAGCTAATTTATTAACACTCAGCTCTTTATCTCATGATTCTCGGCATGTATTTATCCGCGGAGACATTTGTGATTATGAGTTAGTTCTTTCGTTGTTAAAAAAGTTTTCAATTAGAGCTGTAATTAATTTTGCTGCTGAATCGCATGTCGACCGATCTATTCATGGTCCAAAAGATTTTATCCAAACCAATGTAGTTGGAACATTTAACTTGCTTGAAGCAGTGAGAGCGTATTGGACTGACTTATCCAATCATAGAAAACAGACGTTCAGATTTTTACATGTTTCTACCGACGAGGTTTACGGTTCTTTATCCTCAAATGATCCTGCCTTCTCGGAATTAAATCGTTATGAGCCAAATAGTCCATATTCAGCCTCTAAAGCGGCATCAGATCATTTGGTTAGAGCGTGGCACCATACTTATGGCTTGCCTGTTTTAACGACAAATTGTTCAAATAATTATGGTCCTTATCAGTTCCCCGAAAAGCTAATTCCTTTGATAATCTTAAACGCACTTTCTGGTAAGTCGCTCCCAATTTATGGGGATGGTCAACAAATCCGTGACTGGCTCTACGTTAAAGATCATTGCTCGGCAATATGTCGAGTATTGAATTTCGGTAAAGTTGGTGAAACATATAACATTGGGGGTGGCAATGAAAAAACTAATTTAGATGTTGTGAACATAGTGTGTGATATTTTAGATAACCTGCTTCCTAAATCTGATGGCTCAAAATATGCTTCTCAAATTAGCTATGTTAAAGACCGACCTGGGCACGATCGTCGCTATGCGATTGATGCGAATAAATTAATGCATGAATTAGACTGGAGACCTTTAGAAAGTTTTACTTCTGGCATACAAAAAACAGTTAGCTGGTATCTTAGCAATCAAGAATGGACCAAAAGTATTATCAGTGGCGCATATCGTGATTGGGTCAAATTTCAATATAACTAATTTTGTACAACATCATTCTTATCTTTAAAGCTTATGGATCAGAATAAATTAATTCTTATATTTGGAAGAGATGGTCAGGTAGGAAAGGCTTTACAAAAATATTTGGTAAATTTGCAAAGCCCTGCTGTTTTTTTGGGGAGATCTGATTGTGATTTATCTTGTGAACAATCTATTGAAAATGCGCTCAATTTTTATCGTCCTCAGATAATTATTAATGCTGCAGCTTTTACAGCGGTAGACAATGCAGAAAACGAGTGCAAACTTGCTTTTTTTATAAATGCAAGGGCACCTGAGTTATTTGCTCAATATATATCTAAGGTTAATTGCGGCATATTTGTTCATTTTTCCACAGATTATGTTTTTGCTGATACCAAGCAAGACGCTTATTCGGAAACCGACTCCCCGGGCCCAATTGACCAATTAAATATTTATGGTCAGAGTAAGTTAGCTGGTGAGGAGGCAATAAAAGCCGTTTTTCATCAATTCTATGAATCAAATATTTCAACTTATACCGATGGATTCCCAAGATACTATATATTAAGAACTTCTTGGGTGTACGGTGATGGCGTTAACTTTATTCGTACGATGTTGCGTTTAGCTAGTAAGCATGATCAATTAAGGGTGGTGGTTGATCAAGTGGGAGTGCCTACCTCGGCAAAATGGTTGGCTGAAATGTCTATCAAGTTTATAAAATCTAAAGTCAACTCTGGAATTTATCATGTCGTGCCTGATGGAGAAACCACTTGGTATGGATTGGCGTTGTATGCGATAGAAAAGGCCGCTAACTTTGGCGCAAAGTTTTTCGTAAGTCATAACAATATCTTGCCAATACCCGCAAATGAATACCCCGTTGCTGCTAAAAGACCTTACAACTCACGACTAAATAATGCTAAGTTAAAAAAAACTTTATTTGAAGCAGGCCATATTGATCGTTATCCTAATTGGGAAGATCAGGTAAAAGAATACGTCAAAGATTTTTTAAGTTCGAAGTAGAAATATTGATTTCCTCCTTGTTGCGGACCCGTATACTTCAAAAAGATGTTTTTTTAAAAGTTTAAATGCTGGATAATTGCCAAATGACTTCTATTGGAATTAATCTTCATGAGTGAACTTCAGCGTAAAGGAATAATCTTGGCTGGAGGTTCTGGGACGCGTTTATATCCCGTAACGCAGGCAGTATCGAAACAATTGATGCCTGTTTATGATAAACCAATGATTTATTACCCACTAACAACATTAATGCTGGCGGGTATTAGGGATATTTTATTAATATCAACTCCGCAAGATACACGTCTATTTTTTGAATTACTAAAAGATGGTTCACAATGGGGCTTGAATATTCAGTATGCAGTTCAGCCTTCCCCCGATGGTTTGGCGCAGGCATTTATTATTGGTAAAGAATTTATAAGAAATAAACAGTCAGTATTGGTTTTGGGTGACAATATTTTCTATGGTCATGAGCTTATGAATCAATTGAAATCGGCAAATCAATGTACCACCGGAGCCACAGTATTTGCGTATCGCGTTAATGATCCTGAGCGTTATGGAGTTGTTGAATTTGACCACTCATTAAAAGTTTTATCAATTGAAGAAAAGCCCCTGATACCAAAAAGTAATTATGCTGTAACAGGATTGTATTTCTACGATCAGCAGGTTAGTGATATTGCAAAATCTATTAAGCCAAGTGCGCGAGGAGAGTTGGAAATCACAGCGGTGAATGAGGCATATCTTCAAATGAATCAATTACAAGTTGAAATTATGGGTCGTGGATATGCTTGGTTGGATACCGGGACGCATGACTCTTTATTAGACGCTGCAGGTTTTATTTCTACATTACAAAAACGTCAAGGTCTTATGATTGCTTGTCCTGAAGAGATTGCATATCGTCAAGGGTGGATTGGCCCAGAGCAGGTTTTGAAATTGGCTGCACCATTAAAGAAAAATGATTATGGAAAGTATTTGGAAAAAATAATTCTAGAAAGTAAGTAATGCCAATTAATGTCACTCCAACAATGATTCCTGATGCTCTCATTATTGAACCACAAGTCTTTAATGATGGTCGTGGTTATTTTTTTGAGTCATTTAATCAAAAAGATTTCTCAGAGGTTGTTGGGAAAAAAATATCTTTTGTTCAAGATAATCAGTCCAAATCAAAAAAGGGAGTGTTGAGAGGCCTGCATTATCAAACAAATCAAACGCAAGGTAAGTTAGTGAGGGTATTTCGAGGTTGTATTTTTGACGTAATTGTTGATATGAGGCAATCATCAAAAACTTATGGTCAGTGGACGGGGGTAGAGCTTTCTGAAGAAAACAAAAAACAATTATGGATACCTGAAGGGTTTGCCCATGGATTCTTTGTTTTATCTAATGAGGCTGATGTTTTATATAAAACAACAGATTATTGGGATCCCACCTCTGAGCAATGTCTTTCTTGGAAAGATGAAACCTTAAATATTCAATGGCCAAATATAGGTATTCATCCTATCTTAAATACTAAAGATTCAGTTGGAAAGACCTGGGATTCGACAATTAAATTCAAATAAATAAAAATTCTAATTTTGAAAAATTACCTAATTTTTGCCCCTGAATATGACGAGAATATTGGAGGAATTTGTGCCTTACATTTTCTTGCAGATCGACTAATTTTTTTGGGGGTGAAAAACGTTTTTCTAACTTCGCCAAGAAAAAATAATAGATGGAACGCTAATTTATTAGATTCATTTTTACAAGCAAAGTATGACAACTCATTTAAATTTCGCATCTACAAGATACTTCTTTTTTTTAGAAAATTGATTAACGTAAAAACAGTTTATAGGAAAATTAACCGGAAAATTTTGACTCTGTATCCACTTTTTATTTGGAAATTTCTAAATATTGAAAATACTGTCGTAATTTATCCTGAAAATATCAAAGGAAATCCAATGGGGGCAAAACATATTGTTCGTTGGGTCCTTAATGATCCTGATGAGTCCAAAGGCTTTGGTGTTTTTAATGAATCAGATCATATCTTTAAGTATTTTGACTTTTATAAAGTAAATTCAAGATATTCAATAAAAGGAGTGCTAACTGCAATTGATCTTAACTATCATCTCAAAACTTATCAAAATAGAAATCATAATTCAAGAGATGGTGGGGCTTTTCTAATCAAAAAAGGACATCATAAAACCCTAAATAAGCATCCTAATAATTTTAAATTTATCGATAATATTTTTTTGAAATTTAATGATGAAGAAAAGGCCGAGTTTTTTAACACCATAAAAACATTTATCTCCTATGATCATATGACATTTTTATCAGTGCAAGCAGCGCTTTGTGGATGTGAGTCAATTATCATTCCTGATGAATCTGGGTCGTACAGTGCTGAGGAGTTGAAGAGAAAAAATAGGCTCTTCGGTATAGCTTATGGTTATGATGATTTGGCTCATGCAAAGACTACATTGCCCATGTTGAGGGGTTACTATGAAGACCTAAATGATCAGTATTTACAAACAATTATTGAATTTAAAGCATATTGTGAGAATCATATTTTTAGAGAAGATGAATGAAAAAAAAGAATAAAATTTATGATTGCTTTACCTATTTCAATGAAGATCAATTATTAAAGTTACGTTTAGAAACTCTTTGGGATTCAGTTGATTTTTTTGTTATCTGCGAAGCAACTAGAACACATACTGGTAAAGAAAAAGCCATAAATTTTAATATTAATAATTTTTTAAAGTTCAAAGAAAAAATTCGATACCTCTTAATTGAATCGTATCCATTTCAAACCACTGATCCTTGGGTTTATGAAAATTATCAACGCAATTATTTAATAAATGGTCTTTGGGATGCAAATGATCATGATTGGGTAATAATTTCAGACTTGGATGAAATACCTAATCCAAGCTCAATTTTTTCTTACAGTCCAGTTTTTTTTCCAAGGGCAAGTCTTTTGCAGTACGCATATGTCTACTATTTAAATAATCAAGTTTTTTTTAATGGGCAGCCCTATATTTGGACCCTGCCAAAAATAACTACTTTTAAAAATATAAAGTGCAAATTTTTATCTTTAGAAGAGGTGAGAAATTTCAGAAGCTCTGGATTTTGGCGGGGAATTAAAAGAAATTGGATGAAATTTAGAACCCAAACAATTAGGAATGGTGGTTGGCATTTTACTTGGATGGGTGGGGTTAAGCGAATTTTATTGAAAATGGATAGCATGGCTCATCAAGAATTCAATAAACCTGAAAACAGAGACTGTGAACTTATTGAGTATAAGATTCGAACGGGAGGGGATGTGTTGGGAGAAGGTATTCCAGGGTTTTCGACACATTTAGTTAATATCGATCAGAATCGTATGCCTGTATATTTAGTAAATAATAAAGACGAATTTTTGAGTTTAATTTTGCAGCCACGTTTATGAATTTACCCCAATATCTTGTAGCTGTTTATAAAGCATTTATTTCTCCAGCTAAGGCAAAGTTGTCTTATTCTCAATTTGGAGAGGATCTTTTGATTCAGTTGCTACTAAAAAATTGTACAGCCAGTCCATATTATGTAGATATCGGATGTCATCATCCAAGACGTGGCTCTAATACTTATGGCCTATATAAAAAGGGTTGGCAAGGATTGCTAGTTGATTTAGAGGATGAAAAGGTTCTGGCTTGCCGTCTATCTAGGCCGCGAGATAGAGTAGTTTTGGCTGCTGTAAGTGATATTGAAACTTATGTAGATATTTTTAGCCCAAAAAATTTTTCAACCAATACAACTATTAAGCTTGATTCCATAGTTGATCAAAGTGGCTATAAAAAAATTGGTCAAATTAAAACTAAAAAACTAGACTCTATTTTGTTCGAGAATCAAGTGCCCACAGATTTTTCACTATTAAGTATCGATGTTGAGGGAATGGATTTTTTGGTTTTAAAAAGTTTGGATTTGGATAAATATCACCCTAAAATTATCTGTATAGAAGCTTGGGAGTCAACAAGCGGTATTGAAGCGCTTATCTTAGGAGAGACGTATCAGTATTTAATAAAAAATGGCTATCGATTGAGTGCGTGGTCGGGACTTTCAGCTATTTTTGAAGACAGTGAAAACGCTAAATCCACCTAAAACTATTATTTTCTCTGATGCCATGAATTGACATATCGTATCGTTTAACTTCATCGGAGCTCCACATCTTTTCTTGCTTCTTTTTTTTATGTTTCATTAACTTTCTATCGAGCCAAGATTGATTTAAAAGCTTGTAATTATAGCGATAACCTAGACCATCTTTTTCATTCATGCCGCGCTCTAATTTAATTGCTGTTTGAGTTATCGAGCCATAATGATGAAGCCAGCAAGCGCCAGTCATTGCAGTAGGAATTTGGAATTTTCGAACTTCATTAAAAAATAATGTATCTTCATATCCTAAAAGTCTTGGAACGGGTTGAAAAAAACCAATTTCCATCCATACAGAACTATGAACTGCTAAGCAGACAGCGTGTTTTGCGCCAATTCTGTGAACATTTGACATTCGCTTACTGGCATCGCACTCAAATATATCGAAATCATAATCTAGTGGGCCTTCAATTAGGGCTGGTGAGATTATTCTGACATTAAGTTTTTCAGCTGTATTAATTAGTTTTTCAATCCAATTAGGGGAAACTAAAACATCATTGTTCATGACTATAGTCCACTCAGCTTGTTGGGCTAAAGCACCCTGATTCCAGGCTACGCCACAGCCAAGATTAAGTTGATTAAATATTCGACCTCCCAACGGTAAGCTTTCTAGATAGGCTCTTGTTTCATCAGTTGAACCATTATCAATAACAATTAGACGGTCTAAAGGAGTGCGATGCTTAATCATGCTATCAATGCAAAGTTTTGTATATTTAACTGAGTTATAGCAAGCGAAGGTTATTGAATACTTATTTTTGTTCATGATTTTGCCAAAGAGTTGTTGCTAGAAGACCTGAAATAAAGATAGCAAAGAAATTATAGCTTGCCTTAAGACTCAACATTTCACCAGTTAAGCCGGAAATAAACATACCAACGCATAAAATTATGCCCATGACTTTACTTTGATGATGATTTGATTTTAAAAAAACATAAATTGGGATTAAATAAGTTAGCATAAGCCCTGCTAACCCAAGTAATCCATATTGCAATACTCTTGATGCTATTTCATTGTGTGGCCCGCAGCATAGAATTGTTTGAATTGAATCTATATCTGCAAATGATGAGATGTACAGATCATTTAAAACTGGAAGGGTTGAAAATTCTCCATAACCAATCCAGGGATTTAGAGTAAACAAATACCAGCTCATTTTCCACATAGTTAGTCGAATGCCAGCAGACGAAATTGGTTGAGTATGATTGATCCAACTCATAACCTCAATTAAAGTTGAATCCACCCTAATTCTGAAGATTGGCAATGTTAAATAAAAGAAAAAAAGAGTAGATGAAACTATTGCTAGCACAAGAAATATTTTTCTTGCTGAAAAATTTCTGAAATTTATAAGCGCCCACGTTATTGACATAAAAATACCAGCCAACCAACCTGATCTTGATTGGGATAATATTGACATAGTTATACCCAGGACCAATCCGAATAATTTATATGTTTTTAATAGTTTTTTATCATCATTATTGATGCTAGCGAAACAAATAAATCCAAGAATAATTGAAAAATTACCCCAGATAATTGGGTCTAAATAGTTATTGGTAAGCCTTGCCCCATAAAAATCATTCGGTACTAGTATGGCGTATAAAAATATATAAATTAGCGCTAGTGGTAAAGTGAAAGAAATTACTTTTGAAAAATTGATTTTCAATTGAAAAATTGATATTAGAATTGGTAAAGCAAGTATTAGTCTGATGGGGCCGTCATAGGCTTGTATATGAAAATTAGCTCTTAACATTTGCGAAAAAAATGTTGATAAAAAAATTGCTGAAAATGAGAAAAAAATCAAAAAATTGTATTTCTCCTTAAAAAAAATATTACGATTCTTATTTAAACTCAATTGAAGAATTGATAATAAAAACAAAAGTGCACATACATACCCAAAAAAACCTTTTTGTGTCATCCATCCGAATGGAAGAATCATTAGCAAAATGAGAAATGCGATGGTAATTTTATTTTTTTGAGAAAATTGAATCAACCCTAGTTTTTCGAAAATTGAATAAATCATTATTAGTTATATGTAGTTAAATTTTTCAATTAATTCTATTAGTTTTTTTATTAAATGTTTATAACTCTTAAAAAATACTTCTTAAGTATATCTATTGGCTTAAAAGTTTAGTAAAAAGTAGATACCAATAAGTTGATATGGTTACTAGATTTCTATATTTACATTAATTTTAGTCTTCTTTTTAGGTGCCTCCTAATGAATTTAGACGATGTTTATGATTATTTTTTGCAATCATCGTAATGAACAATTCAAGGATTTACCATCTATCCATTGGACGATTTAATCAAGTCTAATTTTCATTGATTTTTTTTAATCATTTCAATAAAAACTCGGGAATTTTTATTTTTGAGGGAAAATATGTCTCTATGAAGATTTTGATCGTTAAGCTGTCCTCGTTGGGCGATGTTTTGCACAATTTACCCTTAGTTTGGGATTTGCGTATCAAGAACCCAGAAGCTCAGATTGATTGGGTAGTGGAAGAGGGCTATGTGGGGCTTTTGGATCCTCTGAAGACCATTACTTTGCCATCTGGCAATTCTGTTGCTGGAATCAACAACATTATTCCTTTGGGGTTTCGTCGTTGGAAAAAAGCCTTAAAACGAGGCGAATTCATCAGCAGCATTCAGGAATACATCGCTTTTAAAGAGCAATTTAAGTCAGGGGTGTTTGCTGACTATGGCTTGATCATTGAAACCCAGGGTTTACTGAAGTCAGCTTGGGTCACACATGTAGCCAATCCAAATAAGACTGCTTCAGTTTTTGGTTTGGCCAATCAAACTGAGTTTTCTGGTTACGAGCCGTGGGCTCGTAAGTTCTATACGTATTGTGTACAGGTGCCGTTTCATTGTCATGCCGTTGATCGCTCGCGT
>JACCDL011182910.1_pt1 | contig 30916 bp, 48 predicted proteins | sample 7441931 | NCBI WGS metagenome assembly JACCDL01 (sample SAMN15323437, study PRJNA562643) | freshwater metagenome | isolation source: river surface water | place: USA:Blue River Watershed | collected 2017-08-16 | reverse complement strand
ATTCATGCGCGGCCGAACTTTTAAAAATTCGTGGATTATTGCTGACGAAATGCAAAATGCTACACCAGCACAGGCAAAGATGCTCATGACTCGAATAGGGACAAATAGCAAGATTATTATCACAGGTGATGTTGAGCAAGCCGACCGCCATAGCGGGGAAAACGGCCTCCTTGACCTGTGTGAGCGACTACAGTCTCAACCAGTGCGCGGCATAGAGGTATGCCCCATGGAAGCCCGAGATGTACAACGCCACAAGATAATTGGTTCAGTGTTGAAATTGTACGCAGATTAGGAGGTGATTATCGCGTAAATTTCCCGCCAATTTTTGACCACCGGATACGGGCACTCATGCTGCATGTTGTGCCCGTGTTCCATTAATACACTCCTAAGTCCCATGCTAAATCCCACATCAGCATTTTCCGGTTTGTCCTCCACCCACCAACAATTAGAATTTCGATATGGTTCCAGAGCTTCATTTTTATCTGCACCTGTGTCCAAGCAAATGATTTGTTCAAACACAGTGTCGCCAAACAGTTTGCGCAGATTCATTTCACGCAGCCGGCCGGCGTTGACGTCCAGGCTCAAACTGGTGATACAGTGAAACACATATCCGTGTTCTTCGTGCAGGCGTTTCACATAGTACATGGCATCACGCAAGGGTGGCAAAAAGCCAATGGCAGCCGACTCATTGAACAGTTTGATTAACTTGCGACCTTGATCACGGCTGATGCCATAGCGTTCGCCTATGTCATACACAAATTCTGAGCCAGGTTGTTTTTCGTGCCCGTGTTGTTCCATCCATATAGCAAAGGCATACTCCCAGTTAAGAAGCACGCCGTCTGCGTCAACCAGGATTAGTTTCTTGGGGTTGTACTTCGGGTTTTTCAACTTTGACATCATATCCATTTTCGTTAAACAACCGTGTTATAGTTGCTTCATAGTGTTTCATGTAGTATTCCACAATGCGGTTGAAGTCTTTGGGGACTTGTACACCGCCCATGCTACATTTTAACACATTCAGGGTTTTGAAGTCAAGTATCACATTTGCCGTTTGATGGTCACGGGTTTTTAAGTTTTTGGCCACAGCCATTACTTCATCAATTTGGCCGTTGGGTTTGGTGTAATAGGTTAGAATTAGGTATCTCATATTTCCTCATTATGGTTTGATATGTATCTAGTGTTTCGGCCTTGGGCGCACAAAGTCCACACCAACACCTTTCTTTGGCACAGCGTATGATGGATTTGTTTGGATCGCGAGCCTGGGCCAATATTGGTTCAATGTTATTTAAATTACCAATTGGGCCCACAGTACCATCGTAATTCATTTTGCAATCTTTATTGACATAAACTTCGCCGTTGACTTGTTTCACATACAAAAAGAAATGATTTACACTACAATACCAACCGGGGAATTTATTTGACACAAACTTTTGTGGTTCACGACGATTTTGATTCTCACACAAATTACGCCCGCCACAGCAGGCTCTGCCGGTGTCTGATAGATCAGATTTGCTATCATGTATAACAGCATGATCCAGAGGCTTTTTGTATAAATTTTCAAACCAAACCACTTGTTGTTGATCGTAATTAAATTCTTCCCGAGCAGGATGATGATCCAGTTGACGAGGCAAGTGTTTGATATCATTCAGTGTCAACCATGAAATCATTTCTTGTGCATCTGCAAACCGATCTGGTTCTGAGTGCATGAGCACAATACATTTTTGCCTACGACCTGCAGATTTAATTTTTAACAAATTGTCCCGAAACTGTTGTTTTTGTTTTGGTGTATTTTCAGTATGATAACTCACCGTGAATTCATCAATGAAAGGAATGATTTGATCCAGTCGGGTCGGGGCAATAACAGCATTGGTGGTAGTGGTAATGGTCAAGTGCCACCGATCTTGATAAGGTTGATATCGCTCACGCAACACTGATAGTATTTCCACAATGTTGGGATGATGCAACGCTTCGCCGCCGTAGATATTCAATATCACATAACGAATGCTCTGTGGCTTGGTACGCATGTAAATGTCTGCGTACTCAAACATAAAATCAATGGTGCGTAAACAATCTTCTACAGGTGGATGACGTTGTGAATTGTCATGGCCGCCATAGATACCAGTCCCACAATATGTGCAATCTAAGTTGCACTTCATTGTAAGTTCCCAATCCAATAAGAATGTGATTCTATTGTTGGGATCTATCGCAGGTTCAAGTGATTTGGCCAAGTTCAATTAAGGTAGCACTCAGGTTGATTTCTTGATCCGCAACCAAGGGGATTTTGGCTATGCCGTCGCGAATGATCACAATGGCTTGATCTTGTTGCTCCGGAGTTTTGCCCCAGAGATCCAAGTTGTTGTACATCCATGTGAATATCTCATTGGTTTCCTCAGGATCGGCACTTTGGCACAACACAGATCTTGCTTCTTTCACACGTCCTTGTTTGAACAAATCCACACATTCCAGTTTCCAATCGCGCACAGATTTGTCACTGGCTGCTGGTGGAACCAATGTACCAGACACAGAATTGGGCTGTACTAGATTCAAACATTTACGCAGATCTGGATAGGTTGCTTTGACATAGGTGTCCAATACGTCGAGATCAAACTCAACGCCTTCTGTGACCAACACAGTGGCCACTCTAGCAGTGAACTCTGTGTGGTCTGTTTTGGTAATGTGAAATCCTTGACAACGACTGTGCAATGGCGGGATAATCTTTGATGGATAATTACAAGTGAGAATAAAGCGAACTGTTTGGCTGTAATCTTCCATTAAGTTACGCAGTGCAGGCTGCACTGAGTTTGGGTTCATGTAGTCTGCTTCATCGATCAGCACAACTTTAAACTTACCAAAGGGCATGGTCTGACAAAAGCTGATCAGCTTGTCCACCCACTCAACCTTACGTGCTTCCTTGGAACCGTTGGCGTACATGACATCGTATTCATCAATGCCCAGTTCGTTGATCAACAGTTTGGCCAGCGTGGTTTTGCCTGTACCAGCAGACCCGCTTAACATCAAATGCGGAATAGTTCCTTCTCGGATCCAAGTTGTTACCTGCTCACGCTGTGCATCATCCACAAACACATAACCATCCACTGTGTTGGGACGGTACTTTTCTACCCATAGTTCTTTCATCCGTATATACTTCCTGGTTGGCCTGGTTCATTTGAATTGGTACAGGCATTGTTGTGATCAGTTGCGTGTGGGCAACGTTTGTTTCCGCATGTGGGGCACAGTATCATGCCATAGAACCCTGCGTTGGGACCAGGCATGTTTACAAGAGTGCTGCCTACGCTGTATGATAGCATTTCTCCGCGCTGTTGTAAACACTTTCGGCAATTACAATCGCTCATGTGCGTCCTGGAGGAAGTTTGTTTGTGCCCAATTGCTTTTCAAATGAACTTTGAGTTTGCAGTTCTTCAGGCAGGGGTGGCGGAACCCAACGTGGCTTTGGTTCCTTCTTGCCAAAAATATTATCTAATCTATCGTTAAGTTCGTCCAAGGGAATACTCAATGGACGAGGTCTTGATCCTTTGCTCATACTATCTCCTCCACAATGCCTAACAGTTCGGCAAAAATCAGCAAGAAGCCGGCAAAAAACAAGTTGCCTTGAATCAAGCAGCCTCCTGCGCCAATACGAATAATGCTTTTCGCGAGGCTCACATAAAAGTGGCCGCGACTGGTGTCTCGAGGTTGTATTTCTATCATGGGTTTTCTATGTGGACAGCGACCTTGGTTGTAGTCGCAGTCCGGGGTGATTTCACTTCTGCACGTTTCGCACTTCATTCAAAGCCTTCCAAACTTGTTGTTTATCATGTTCTTCTAGCCATTCTTCTTCGCCGGTGAATGTGCTAGTGTTCTTTAGCATTTCGTCTACAGCAAATTTTACACGATACAAGTCTTGTTTGCAAGGCCAGTTATTCCAACCTGTGACATAAGGGTCGTTGGCACCGCGGTACATTTTTTGGCATTCTCCGATTACTCGGTCAACATTCCAGTCAATAATCATATCAATTGTGTTGCATCCAGCTAGGTTTGGCTTCAACATGAATGGCTTCGGAGAACGTCATATCATCTGGCAGTTCGTCTGATTCCATCATGATGTCTTTGGGGTCAACTCTACGCAGAGTTGTTTTACCATTTTCGTCTTCGATTTCAATGCCGCGAGTCCAACGTCCGTGTTCTACACAGATCCATGTGCCCACGCGAATGTCCTTTTGTTCTGGACCCACAGCATACACTCGGCCCCAACGTGGGCGAATGCCTGAACTTTTGCCGTTGTCCTTGACCAACACAATGCCTCCAGTGCTCAGGCGTTCTTCAAAGTTCATGTCACTAACAATCACTGCATCGCGCAGTGGTTTGAGTTGATCTCTGTTGATTCTATGTGCTGAAAATGCTGGCCTAGTCATACGTCATTGTCTCCGCGTTTTGAACTGGGACGAACAGGTTTGACCTGTCTTTGATATTGATTGTTCACCTGTTCAGTTTTCTTTCTGATTACTCGACCCCGTGGATCAATTTCATCTCCACGAGCATTAACCTTCATATTGCCTACAGCACGAGTCTTTTCGTTTTTTAAACGCAAGGCGCCCATGTCCACAATCTTGCCATTGGCTGATCTGTATACTTCTTTGCTCATAATTGTCTCCTAAAAACATATTTAACGCAAGAACTCGCTCACGTCTAAATCATAATACATTGAGTCAATTTGATGCACACCCAACAGGTACAACACATAACTGGCCGTGCTCGAACCTCGACCCACTCCCCAAATCACACGGTTGTGTTTCATGATGTCCACCAGGTACACAAGATAGCGTAGCAAATCAAACAGCTCACGTTCTTGATACAACAACAATTCTTCGCCACAGCGTTGCAGTTGCTCTGGTGTGGTGCATTTTGCCAGCACCAGTTCTGCAATGTCTAGTTGTTTGTACTCATCGGGCATGAACCAAGTGTTGCGGCAACGATGATCAAACTGTTCTTGTGTCTCTTGAGCCAATTTGTCATAGTTGATAAATCTTGGCACGTCTTCAAGTATGAGTGCGGCAGTTTCTAAATCTATCATGGGCTGTACAATCAGCCCGTTGAGATCGGCCAAGGGTCCCCCACGCATGACCATGTCTACCAAGTCTGCTTCGTCAAATATAATTCTACCCACGTGATCAGTTTTCATTTTTTGGAAAGTTTGCGTATACCACTGTGTTGGCAACAGGTACCTGGTTCTCCGGCCAATCCAACCCCATTTCGTACCAGCCTGTGGAAATAACTTTTACTACATTGTCTGCTACTTCTTGAGGCTCAATAGTTTCGTGTTGTGTGCTTGATTGGTGCCACCATCCGGCCCCTGGGGCAAAAGGACCAGATGAATCTTCTTCATCGTGCTGATACCATACTCCATCGCCTAACTCACTAGATATATCCAATCCAGTGATGACCATGCGGTTTTCCATGATGGCATTTAATTTGTAGTATAGCATCATACCAACAATCTGATCAACCGGTTCTTCCGGCAACGTGGTTACATTGACACCCATCATTTGCAAGAATTCAGCACGTTCCATGTTGTTTTGATTTATAAAAACTGTGCTGGATAACTCATCAAACACAAAAGCCTTGAGTCGTTCCATTGCAATGTTGGTACTGGCAGCGTCTTTGGTTTTGGTCAGTAAATTCATACTGACATCATATTTGTTTATTTGCAAACGATCTTCGTAGTAGATGCCTGCAAGAAATTCTAAATCATATTGTAGTCGTACATTCATTTGATATTGATTTTGTCGTCAAAGTTTATGGCAGACATTTCGTCTTGGCGACGATATGTTTCTTGTAATTTTTCTTGATACTTGTTTCGATAACTTTCCAGAGCCATGCGAATTTGATTACAGAGGTGCCCGTTGCCCGATCTGGTTGCTATCGAAAGTTTGTTTGAAAGTTCATTGACCTTACTGCTGAGTTCATCAACAGTGAGTTCATCTAGATTACCAATTAAAGGATGTTCCATACTGTATTATACATGGAACCAACCAGCTGAATCAAGCAGTCTGGTTAACTCCAATTGCCCACACTGGCCACAGAACTTGTGCCTACAGGGATCATTCTAAAGTAGCTGTTTTTCAAAATAGTCGGTGCACCACCAGGTGCTGAACTATATTGAATTTGGGGAGTAAATGTTCCTGCGGCGTTGGTACGTACCATGCCCTTGATCACCACTGTGATTTGTTCATTGGTTGCTGTGCTGGCTGCTGTTACCACTGTGGCTGTGGCAGCGGTGCCATAGATTCTACTGACTGTGCCCAGAATATTGGAAGCAGTGGATGTTGTGTCAGCAGTATAAGTGATGCTGGTCAGCGTTCCGCCCGTTGCAAACAAGGTGCTGAGTGTGTGACTGTTTGATCCCAGCGCACGACTAATGTAATACACCCCTTCAAATCGATAGGTAGTGGTAGCATCCAAGGTGATAGCGCCATTGGTTGGTGAGTTGAATACTTTTTGTGCCGAAGCTGAGTCGTTGGCCACATAGTCATTGACCAAGGCAATAAATTGTTCTGCTGGCAACACACCACGATTACTTGCTGTGGCTGTTCCATAAAATACCACACCATCGTATTCGATAGCACCGCCAACTGGGCTAGATACATTAGTACCAGATGTCAATCTCACGGGTGCTTGACTTGCTGAACCTGCTGTGGGGCGAACAAAGCCTGCCACGTTGCCGCCAGTGACGTTGCCGCCAGTGCTGATTTGTCCTGCTGAGCTTACAATGTTGCCGCCCGTGATGTTGCCTGTGGCACTGATTAAACCCACTGTGGTCATGTTGGCACCAATAACGTTGCCACCTGCAACCACGTTGCCACCTGCAACCACGTTGCCTGTGGCGCTCATAAATTTAGTACCGCCAAAACCTGCAATGATGTTGCCTGTAGCAGTGACGTCGTCCAGTGTGATGTCAGCGCCAGAGAAGTTGGTCAGGCCACGATTTAAGTCAAATATAGTAATGGTTGATCCGTTGTTGTAGGTTCCAAATGCCAGTTCGTATGTGCCAGGTTCAAATGTGATTGTGTAAGGGCCTGCTGCTGGTGGGGTTGGGCTGATACCTTGAATACCACTCACTCCCAGAGTCACGGCAGCTGGCAATGTAACAGTGTGTAAAGCATTAGATATAACTAGTTGTAGTTTGATGTACCCATAAGTTCCGCTGCCGGGGAAGTTGATAAAACTCAGGGTAATAGCACCCGATGTTGTGATTGATTGATAGTGTCCTGAACTGTAGTTAATGGACACTGCACCTGACAAAGTTCCCAGCGAAACTTTTTGTGCGGCAAAATCTTGAATCAAAGCGTCATACAATAAACTGCCGCCCATGTTGTTGTCCAGGGTTGTACCTGTGAGTGCAGATTTCAAAATAACTTTGTTCTGCAAATCAGTTATTTCGTTGGCTGCGGCCGTGAAATTTGTTTTGATGTTGGTAAAATTGTCGCGAAAGCCTTGCGAATTATTGTCTTGACCAGCAACGGGATATGAGCCGTCGATGTCATTTGGGTTGATGTTACTTGCCATTAAAGTGTCCTAGTTATACCAATACATTGGCTTTGGGGAATACGAGATATTTATCATAGCGATCGGTAGGATCGTACATATCCAAAGGCACTTCAAATGCCATGGATCCATGATCAAACGTGGTTTCTCCCAGATTGGATTCGGGTACTTGAATCCAATTCACCACTGTGTATCCTTCAGCAGGGCTGGTTGGGTAGTACAACTGTTGCCCCAAGAAACTGTTGCCACGCAACACCTGCACATACTGAGTTTCTGCTGTTTGAGTGGTTGGAGTCAATGTAACCAATGTTGTCACGGGATCCACAGAAATTGTAAAGATTGCCATGCGTTGATTGCCAAAACTCATCAGCATGCTGCCAGACGCTGTGGTCAGTGTTGTGTTGGTTCCACCTGCACTGGTGCTCACAGTGAAGAATCTTGTGTTCACCGTCATTGTGCCTGAGGCATTGGTCAAACCCACAAAACCGCCGCCCAGTGTAAGACTGACTTTGAACTGTGTGGCGTTGATCTTGGTCACATAGTAAGGCTGTATAGCGTTGCTGGCATCCAGTGTGTTTATCCCGCCAAATGTAGTGCCTGAAAACCACACAATATCATCGTCGGCTAAATTAGCGGTGCTGGCACAGGTTATGACATCGGTGCCTGCGGCAGTGGCCGTGCAGGTAATCCCTACCACAGAAGTCACATAGTAGATTTGTGTGAGACCACTGGGTTTGGTATCTTGTATTCCACCAAATGTGTCACCTGAAAACCACACAGGATCTCCTATCACAAGACCCACTGTGCTGTCCGTTTGTATACGATTGGTGCCCGAGAAGGTATTGGTACATGATACCTGTGTGCCACCGGGAATCAATGCGCTCTCGTCAAAAGAGTCTCCTGGCAATTCTGATGAAAATCCGCCTTCATCATACACAACACTGTAGTCTTGCCAGGCGTTGTCGACCACTGGATAATTTTCGTAGTATTCTTGCTTGACAAAAATTATAGTATCACCGTTGATTTGACTGATCTGACCGTCTAGGCCACCTTTGGCTGCAATACTTGCCAGCGTTTGTTGGTTGACGTCCGCATAGGCCAATTCGGTTGCAATATCTACATAGCCCAAGAATGGGAACTGTCCTGATCCAAAACGGTCGAACGTGGTAAGACTGGCTTCTGGAGTCCAGTCTTGAGTGTCAGCGTCCCAGTTACGACTCAGTGTACGGTCCAGCACATAACGATCAACTTTGAAGTCTACTCGATTGAGTTGTTCACCGAACTGAGTTTGTATGTAATATGCAATTTGCGCACTGCGATTGGGCTTGGTATAACACATGACCCAAGCCGGAGTAAATCCCAACACACGCCCATTGGCTTGTTTACTGGTCATCCACAGTGGTAACTTGGTTGATATTTGGCCCACTTGATCGATCATTTGGTTGCGCATGTCTACCAAGCTGTTGGGATATACCTGAGTCAACACTGTGCTGCCATCGCCGGGATCCACAATGGGATACGGCAAATTCACAATCTTGGCCACACTGTCTCCGGCCGCATTGACCAAGTCATCAATGATTCTACTGTACACAACTTCATAAATCACTTCGCCTGTGACAGGATTCACTGCCTGTGCTGTTTCAATTGAGCCCAACACAAGATTTTTCCAGTAGTGGTTTTCATACAACGCACTGACATAGGTGTCCAGGGATTCGGGTGCAAGACCAAAAGCGTGTTGATATACCACTCGACGGGCCTTGCCAAAATAAGGATCATCGGGTCTGTAGATATAGTCAGGCACAAATATATCTTCGTTGTCCAGCAAGCTGGCAATCAGAGCCCGATCGTTGGCCGGAGGCATGGCCATGATGCTGAGATTTTGATAAGGTTTGTTGTAGGCACGAATCAGTCTGAGTCTGAAAGTTTTATACACTGACACCACATCTCGTACTCCGGTGGCTCTCATCACTGGAGTGAACACTGCTCCGGAGCCGCCAAATCCTTCGGTCACGGTGAGTGTGGCTTGCCCAGTGTATCCAGCCCCTGCATCTGCTACTTCTACAGAAGTAATAGCACCACCTGTTACGATTACGTTGCCCACTTGCGCTTGAACTGCTGTTGCACCCACTGGTGTGCTGAATGTCAACACTGGTGTGTTGATACTGCTGTATCCGGATCCACCATTGTTGATGGTCACTGACGTTATGTCATACACAATTTGTTCAGTGTCTTCAGCATAGGCGTTTACTGTGAACACAAAAGAGCTGTCCCACGTGGTTTGATTTTGATCAAAAGTTGTAGAGCCAAGGTCAACTGCAAAAGTATTAAAACTCACCCGCCCCGAAATCTCACCTGTGGGCAACAGTTCTAGACCCTGCGGCAACTCATTGAATGCTCCAGATTCCAGTCTGTAACTGAGAGTGCGGCCACCTGTGTTTTCTGCCTGAATCACCAAGATGCTGGTGTCTCCGTTTTCAATAGTGCCCAGGTCTTCAGGAGTGATCCACACCACTTCAGCATCCACCGCGCCCGAAATTGTAATGGTAAATGGGTACGGATCAGACGCCACAATCAAATTGGCCTGCATTGTACCACCTGATGTGGTCAGGGTCACTGCAACGTTGGTGTTGAGGTTGTCAGTGATCGTGAATGTTGTATCATTTATCACACTCAACACATAATAAACCTGTGTGGGACTGGCAGTGACGCCACCAAATCCGGTGCCAGTAAACACAATAGGCTGACCAGTTTCGACCTGTGCGGTGCTGTCACAGGTGATACGATTGGTGCCAAATGCAGTGGCAGTACAAGTTATAGGAGTTCCTACAAAGTCTGCTTGATAAGTCACCACATTGAAACTGTATTCAACTTCTGTGACACCTTGGTCAGGCACATAGCCATAATAAAAACCCGAGTTGGGATCCAACGATAACCCAGGTGGCAAACCTGACCCTTCATTGACATTGATAGCATACTTTAGAGCCGGCGTATCATAGTCATTGCCAATGAATTGATAGGCAAAATAATTGTCTCCGCGCACTGTGCCTAGATTGCTAGGGTCAGCGTTTACAATGAATGGTCTGCGTTCGGTTGTTTCATCGGCAGTGACTGTGGTTGAGTCAGCGGTGATTTCTGTAGTGTCAGCGGTTAATGTGTTACGGTCATATACAAAGAAATAAAATGTACGTAGATTACTGGTTTTGCCATCGGTCACTTGCAGGGTAAACTGATAGTTTTTGCTGATAGCCGATACCACAAAGTCGTAAGGCAATGTATAAATTGGAGTAAGGTCGTAGCCCGGGGTCTCTTCAACATTCACAGCAGGTTGTATATAACCTGATATCAACCCAGTAGAACTCACGCTAACACCGCCAGGCAAAGAACCGCCCACCAGGGTCACAGTGACTTCTTCGTCAGGATCTGTATTGGTGTATCCAATTTGAATATTCAATCGATCACCATCATAGAACGTGCCAAGACTGCCAGCGGGGGTGGTAAATTCCGGTATGTCATTGCCAGTGACTGTGAGTGTGAAGGTTCGATCACGTATGCGACTGACTTGTTCGTCTACTGTTTCAGTATAGGCCCGCACCGTGAATTTGCTGGTAACGTCTTGGTTTACTGCAACTGGCACACCCTGCAGACTGGCCACTGCCATGGGAGTACCCACGATGAGACCATTGGCAGTGCATTGAATGCCTTCTGGCAGGCTGCCGGCAATAACTTCGTAGTATATGTCGCCACCATCAGGGTCGTAGGCCAACAAAGTTTGTTGGTAGAATACACTTTCGGGTACTACTCCTAAACTGCCTGCTGGTGTTTCCCATACTGGTTGTGCCATTGTTATTGTGCCTTTTAGATATTTATTCGGGGTTAGAAGCCATTGGTCAGGCTGTTGTAGAATATACGACCAGATATTGAACTGGTGCCAGCAATAGTGAAAGTAAAATTGCTTTGAGCAAACAAGACATAGTCATAAAAGCTGCCAGACTGATTGACAAACTCATACGGTAATGTGGTTGACCACTGAATTCTTATGGGCACTGGTGAATTGGCTGCGGCAGTAAAGTTGCTGCCACTGGTGCCATTTTGAATTAGTGCGGTGTAGTTAGCGCCATTCCAGCCCGATTTGGCAGTGTTGCCGGTCCAGATGTAACAGGTACTGTTGCCACCGCCGCCCCAGTTATAGACAACAGGGCTGCCCCCGCTGGTGTACTGATAGTATTCAGTATAATTGCACACAGCACCCAATTGAATGGCACTGGACGAAGCTGGACGATAGTAACCAATCCATTGATAAGTCACTGAATATGGCCCGCTAAAAGATGACTGGTTGCCAATGTCAATGGGCGACAGTTCAACTCCATATGTGGTATTAAACAAACCATTTTGGTAGTTCACTGCGGGCAACAGTGAACTCATGGCCACCATGATGCCACTCATTATGAGATTCCTGTGCCGGAAATGTACCAGGTGTCTGTGCCCACCTTGATCAAACTGGCCTGACCATACTGTGCCAGTGTTCTAGAACCTGTGGTGCCCACGCCGGCCCAGATCAGTGTAACACTGCCCGCATTGATTGTTGTGGCCGCGCTGGCAATAACAAGAATTGCAGTGCCCACTGGCAGTGCAACAGATGCATTGGTAGGAATGGTCAACGTTCCTGATCCGTAGTAATGTTTGCCACCATCGGTTGTGGCCAAGGTGCCAAATGACGTTAGTTGTGGTAGGTCTCTATAGCCGATGGTGTATCCTGCTGATGTTACTGTTGCTGTGTTGCCAGATATTGCCAACGAAACAGCTGACAGCGCCGCAGCACTGATGATGTTTCCGCCGTTTACGTTGCCCGAGACTGATACTGTGGTACCTGTGTGTGTTGTGGCATTGACGTTGGCGCCACCCAAGATGTTGCCACCTGTGATGTTGCCTGTTACACTTACTGTAGTTCCTGTATGTGTGGTGGCGTTGACGTTGGCAAAACCAACTGCATTGCCGCCAGACACATTGCCAACAGCACTGACGTTGCCCTGGGCAAGCAGTGTTCCCATGACCAAGTTACCATAAGTGTTAACAGTGACAAGTTCTCCAGTGATAGTAACTGCTTTGGCAACAACCATGTTGCCAGTCGACAATTGATAACCAACAAACGCAGACTTCTCAGATGTGTCATAATAGTAAAGTTGACTACCAACGTCAGTTGTGGTAGCACTGCCCAGTGATCCATTGTTTGCTCCGCGGCCCAAGCTGAGAATAGGATCCGTGATTGCCACAGTGCTGGCATTGATATAACCAACTGTGCCCGAAGCAATCAAGTTACCAGCAAAGGTTGCAGCTCCAGCATTTATTGTTCCTGTGGCAGATATCAATCCACCTGTGAGCAGGTTTCCACCTGTAATGTTACCGCTTAGACTTGCTGTGGTACCGGTCAAAGTTGTTGCATTAACGTTGGCTCCGCCCAACACATTGCCACCTGTGATGTTGCCACTCACACTCAAAGAAGCACCGTTGATAACTCCGGTAGTGCCCAGGTTCGACCCTGAGATGTTGCCCGCGGCGCTGACTATGCCGCCAGTGTTGATGTTGCCTCCAGTGATGTTGGCCGTGACTGTGAGCGAGCCTAGTGTACCAATGGTAGTGATAGCTGGTTGAGATGCTGTGGCTATGTTGCCCACAAAGGCATTGGCTGTGACATTACCAATTGCACTCAAGTTGCCAGCATTGACATTGGCTCCAGTGATGTTGCCTGTGGCGCTCAACAGGTTGGTTGTAATCAAAGTGTTGGCATTTATTTGATTGATAGTAAGGTTACCAGATACAACGTTGCCGGTAAAGTTCACTGCAATCACGTCGCCACCAAACGAGCCATCGCTGGTGGCCACTACCTTGCCACCAGTGTTTATATTGCCTCCGGTTACATTACCGCTGGCTGAAACTGCGCCACCTTGCACATTAATTGCGTTGGCAGTGATAGCTCCGGAACCACCCAATGCATTGTTGACTGTGAGATTGGCTAAAACTCCAACAGATTGTAGTGAGCTGTTGACCACGTTGGCTGCCAGTAAACTGCCAGTTAACAGGGCTGCATTGGAACTGACCACAAATCCAGTGAGTCCAGCACCGTTGCCCACAAAAGCATTGGCTGTTACTGTGCCACTACTGTTGATATTGCCAGTTACATCCAGCTGTCCTGCAGTGCTGACGTTGCCCCCAGTGACGTTGCCTGTGGCTGCCAAATCGCCCACTGTGCTGATATTTTGACCTAGAATATTACCAGATGCGCTGATTTGTCCTGCTGTTCTTAAATTTCCACCTTGCACGTTGCCTGTGACACTGACACTGGTCAATATGCCAACTGAAGTCAAGCTGGAATTTGTTACGTTGGAACTCAATGTGCTGCCGGTGATCAGTGCAGCAGGAGCACTGGATATTACGCCAGTGAGTTGACTTCCGTTGCCATAATACAAACCGCCTACTGTGACGTTGCCTGTGGCAGAGATGTTGTTACTGATAAACAATCCCTGATTGGTAGCACCTGTGCCTGATACCACAAATACGTTTGCCACGTTTGCAGAGCTAATGCTAACTGTGCTGTCCTCAATAATACTGATATTGCTGGTACCGTTGGCAATACCAGAAATACCACCGATGTTGTATAATTCTGTAAAGTTGTCGTTGGTTTTGATAAATGCTGTGCGCAAAGGGTCGCCTTGCCCATCATTGGCCACATTGCCTACATCGATTACTTGCTGTGTCATGTTTGGAGTCCTAGTGCTGTATTTACCAATTGCTACGGGACGGAACACAGACCTAGTTTGTCGCTAAATATACATGGATTCGGAGCAATCGATGTCATATATTATTAATAACACCCGCGGAGAAATTGTAGCTGTAGTTGCAGACGGCACAGTTAATACCACAGCCACAGACCTTTTCTTAGTGGGACGAGCCCTTACGGATTACGGTACCTACGAAAACGAAAACTATGTGTTTTTGCTGGAAAACTTTGCTAATTCTACAGCACCAACTCAGCCAGTGCTGGGACAACTTTGGTACAACAGCGACACAGATGTGATTTCAACCTACAGCAGCACCGATACTTGGTTGCCGTTGGCCACACAGGCCTATGTACAACTGCAAAAGATCAGTCCTGTATTCACTGGTGTGCCTGTTGCACCCACTGCTAGTTCTGGTACTGCAACCACACAAATTGCCACAACTGCTTTTGTATCTAATAGTCCAATATTCTACGGTGCTCCTGTGGCACCAACTGCCCCTCCCGGAACATCTACTACTCAACTGGCTACCACTGCTTTTGTGAGCCAAAGCCCAGAATTTTCAGGAACACCGTTGACCCCCACAGCAGCGCCAGGTACAGCAACCACACAGATTGCCAGCACTGCGTTTGTTACCAACAGTCCACAATTTGCAGGAGTTCCCACAGCGCCCACAGCAGCTGGTGGAACGTCAACCACGCAAATTGCCACCACAGAATTTGTACAAAATCTTCGGGCCAATATTGTTCTAACTGGAACACCCACTGCACCCACCCCCGCATACGGTGATAATAGCACAACTTTGGCTACCACTGCGTTTGTGCAAGGTGAAAAAAATAGTCCTGCATTTTCAGGTGTACCCACCGCACCCACTGCTACAATTTCTGTAAGCAACACACAGATTGCCACCACAAGATTTGTCACTGACTGGACCAATGCGCTGCCCACTATGAGTCAGCAAAACGCCAATGCTGTGGCCATCACTGGTGGTACAATCACTGGCATTACTCCAATAGCAGTGGCCGATGGTGGTACTGGAGCGTCAACCGCAGCAGGTGCAAGAGCAGGACTACAACTGGGCAACATCGCCATAATGAACACCAGCAACGTGGCGTTCACTGGCGGTACTATCAGTGACATCATAATCACTGGCGGCACAGTGTCAGGATTAACCAGTCCATTAGCAGTGGCCGATGGTGGCACTGGTGCCAGCACCGCGGCTGTGGCAAGAACCAACATTGGCCTGGGTTCAATTGCCACGCAAAACGCCAATGCTGTGGCCATCACTGGTGGCACAATTGTAGGCGTTGATCCTATCGCAATAGTATCTGGCGGAACAGGTGCAGGTGATGCCATCAATGCCAGAAACAATCTTGGCCTGGGCACCATGGCCACACAAAATTCATCAGCGGTGGGCATCACTGGAGGTACATTAGATAACATCACTGTGCTCAATGCTTCAGGAGTTAACATCACCAGCGGTACTATCACTGGTATAACAGATCTTACAGTGGCCGACGGTGGTACAGGTGCCAGCAATCCCACTGACGCTAGAACCAATCTAGGTGCGGCTGCATCAGCAACCACTGTTACCGTGGGCAGTGGATTGACTGGTGGTGGCAGTTTGGCTTCTAACATGACCATTGCATTTGCTACCAATTCCAATGGCTATGGCACAAGATACGTAAGTACTGCGGCACCCACCGGAGGCAGTGATGGTGATCTTTGGTATCAGATTTAATTCAATATGGCAATAGTAGTTAGACCAGCCGGCTATACTGGTAGCCTACAACAATTAGTTTGGGCACAAGGCAATGCTGTGCCAGTTACTGCTTATCTATGGGGTGGCGGTGGGGGTGGTGGTGGCAACGATGCTGCAACCAACGGTGGCAGTGGTGGTGGAGGTGGCTACACACAAGTAAATTTTGTAGTCAACGAAGGCGACACCATAGAAGTTGCTGTGGGCGGCAAGGGTGGTGGCGGACAAAACAGCGCCAGCAACGGAGCAGGTGGCCCAGCTGGTGCCAGTTATGTCACTGATTTTTACTTCAACACCAGAGACGCAGTTACTTCGCCAGCGGTGTACCCACAATTTAATTCGGCTTACTGCACATTTTTAAACACCTACGGTGTATGGGAAAATCCCACCAGTGCAACTGTATTTGATCGCACGTACACTGTGAACTTTCCCGTCACACAAAATTATCAATTCACTTGTGCAGCCGACAACAGTGCTAGATTTTTCGTTGATGGCGTAGAAAGATTTTATACTGACAGTTATACCAGCCCGTTCTATGTGGGATTTGAAGTCCCAGCCGGTGATCATACCATTAGAATATTAGGTAACAATTCAGGAGGTCCGGGCGCGGTGGCATTGACCATCGACGGTGGAGACAGTTACAGCGGTGGACGAGGTGGTAATTCAGGCCCTTCGGGTTCATCAGGCGCCGGTGGCGGCGGTGGCGGTGCCACAGTTGTTATCTTGAACTCCACGCCTATTGCGGCTGCCGCCGGCGGCGGTGGTGGCGGTGGTGCTGGTAATTCGGGTGCAGCCACTGGCGGCAGTGCTCCAGGACCCAACGGACAAGCAGCGCCCGGCGACAATGCTGGGCAAAACGGAACCAACAAACCCGGCGACGGTGGCGGCGGTGGTGGCGGTGGCGGTGGCTGGGGTGGTGGCCAAGGTGGTACCACTCCTGGAGGAGACCAAGGCGGCTATGCTGGATCATATGGCCTAAGTTCGGGCACTGTTGTAGATAATCCCGTTGGACAAACTCCTGGTGGAACTTCTAATCAGTACTGGCGCAATGCAGGACGGGGCGGCAACGCCAATGGCGGTGACGGTACCACTGGTTATGCTGTGTTTGAGTTTGATGTATCTGGTATGTTTGTACACGTAGATGGTGTATTCAATCCTGTCAAAGAAACCTATGTCAAAGCCAATGGTGTTTGGAATCAGGTACGATCTGCTTATATCAAACAAGGGGGTGCCTGGATACCAGTCAACGGATCTACCATTCCACAGTTTGAAAATGTTGCCAACAGGTTTGGTGTTAATCCTCGTAGCGGGGTTGTTGAAACTCAGAGCGGAGGAGAAGTGTCCGGTGGTGGCGAAGGTGGCGGCTATGACGGCGGTGGTGGAGGCGGCGGCTGTTTCTTGGCAGGCACACAAATTACCATGGCAGACGGCACTCTCAAGGCCATTGAAGATATTGCGATAGGTGATGTGATTCTCGAAGCACTGACCAACCAGCCCACACGAGTCATCGGCGTCAAGACTCGTGCTCATGATGTTGATAAGTGGGTATTCTCACTGGACAAAAAAGTCAAACCTTATATCACAGAAGAGCATCCGTTCTACAACGAAGCCAACGAACTGTGTGCTATAAGTGATCTAGCAACCACATTGGCTCCTTGGCTGGGCCCAATCAAGATTGTTGATGTTGCCAACAAGAAAAAGATCAAAGATGCTGTCACTGTGTACAACCTAATGTTGGAAACTGGCGAGAGTCACTATGCCAATGGTGTACGTGTCAACAACATTGTAAAAACAGGCGGAACTTATGCTCTGGTTTACAAGGGATTCTTGGATCAAGATGTTTACGAAAGTCATGTGTACAACGAAGAAAACCAAACTGTAAGCCCAGAGCAACAGGCATTGATTTTCAACTACACATTGAAATTAACTGACTATATATTGCACAACGACAACATTAGAAGCAAGCTGTTGGGCAGATTCCTATCTTGGGCATTGAGAAATAGAGATACGTTGTATCCATACATTGATCGTTGGTTCAAGAGTGATCTGCGTCGTTGGATATTTAGAAAGAACATATGAAAATTAGATTTACGGCAAGTTTATTGCCGCTGAGTCCATTGATAAGACTGTGGACCTGGAGTCGTGTGAGCCATTGCGAATTTGAATTCAGTGATGGCATACAAATAGTGGCCGCTATGGAAGCAGGTAGAATCATTGCCACTCGTAATAGAAAGTATCTTTGGGAATACAACTACGAACTGGACATCACTGCCGAACAAGAACAAATCTTGCGCGACTGGTGCGAAGCAGAACTGGGCAAGCCCTATGACTATACTGCGCTGGCACCATTGAATGTTCTCATTCCCAGGACCAAGAAATTTTGGAAAGATCCCAAACAATGGATGTGCTCGGAGTTCTGTGCTCGTGGTCTTGAACTGGTGGGCATTGAATTTTTTCCAGACAACTACAAAAAAGTAAAACCAAGTGACTTGTTTGATGCCATAAAAAATTGCCCCAGGGCAAAATTAACAAAGGAATAAAATATGTTTTCAGTAGAAGATCTAACAAAAAAGTTTCATGCTCTTGACGACGAAGGAAAGTCCATAGTGTTTGAACAACTGACTCGCAATGCCACTGCTTACAGTAAGATCATGCCGGACATGCCATTGTTGAAGTATATCCTAGATGGTGAACAAGGTGTACCTTTAAGAGAGCAAGGACCCATTATCAATGCCTACAAGGCCTGGGTGGCCAACCCTAAAAATCGTGCTAAATTGAGAAACTAGATCCACAACCACATGTGGTCTGTGCTTGTGGGTTGTCAATCACAAAACTGGCACCCATCAAATCCTCTTTGTAATTGATGGTGGAGCCTTGTAGATACTGCATACTCATAGAATCAACCACCACTTGTATTTCATCATATGCAAAGTCAAAATCATCTTCGTTTTTGACTTCGTCAAATGTGAATCCGTAGCTCATGCCTGAACATCCGCCGCCTTGTACAAATACACGCAACATGAGATTAGGGTTGCCTTCTTCAGCAAACAACTCACGTAGTTTTTCCACAGCACCTGATTCTAGTTTCATGTTTTTTCCAGTAATAAATTTAAATATCTTTCACGATGATTTTTAAACAATTGGTTAACGTAGTTGTTCCAATCGTTGTGATCTTGCCATATTGTAGATTGATCGCGCAACAACACATCCATTATTTCTGCTGGTTTATCTGCTATGCTCAACAAATAAGGCAGAGTAAACAAATCCATTTTACTATCAACAGCTAGGTTGTTGTATTTTCTATCTTTGTAGTATTCATTGGTGACCCACTTGGCATCAATACCTGCTTGCTCACTATTGTAATTATCTGTAGTCCATCCTGATTCAGTTGTAGTATATCCAAATTTTGCTGGCTCTTTGTCAATTTCAGATATTTTTCTATAACGATTTATACCCAATGAATTGATGCTTATGTCACGAATCACATCACAAACCGGGGCTGAACGCAACCATTCCAATATCTGATATTTGGTGTCGGGTGTGTCGTGTGGTAGGCCTAAAATTAAACCGCTTTCTACCATGACCTGCTGTTGCCATTTTTCTTTTAGCACCCACAGAGCTTCGTTGATACGTTCCTTTCCCAGACCTTTACCAACTGCTCGGCCACTGGCATCATTTATGGTTTCTATGCCCATGAATGCTCCCACCAGTCCTGAGTCTTTTAACTTGATGGCCATGGTGGGAAATCTCCGCAACATATCTAGTCGTATAAAGCCCGAGTAGTAGATTTTAAATGGCAACGATTCTGCTACATCTAACACTAAATTTACTTTGTCTTCACTATCGTTGAGTAAATCGTCAACAATGTTATAATGTTGTGTGCCATGCTCGTTGTAATTGGCAATTAGTTCTTCTCGAATCAAATCAAAATTCTTACTGTAATCTCCTCGAGTCTTGCCTGTGAGCTGATAGGTACAAAAACTACATTTAAAAATACATCCACGGGCAAATTCAAAACTCAAACCTTCGCCGGGCACAATACAATCTTCTTTAACAAATTCAGTTTTGCTTGTGGCAAAATCTAAATATGGATATGTATCTTGTGTTACTATGTTGGGATCAAGGCTGGCTGTACGGAAACGTGAATTATTTTGTGAAGCCTGCACTATTGCCAACAAACTTTCTTCGCCTTGTCCAGTTACAAAAACATCCACAAGTTCATGTGCGGGAATTGTAGACATGGGTACTTCTGCCACTTGAGACCCCCCAACTATAATTTTAACGTTGGGTGCAAGTTTACGAATTAGTTTTAATCGCAAACGCAACACATCATCAGTTATTCCAAAGAATCCGTGCTTTCGGTTGCCCAGTAAAGTGGTGGAAATTCCCACTACTAATGTGTCTGCGCCAATAAATTTTTTACAAATATTGTAAAAATCTGTTGGGTTAAAATTTTTCCAACCCCAGATGTTTTGTACGGAAATGTTATTTGCTCTTAGATGCGTTGCCAAGCGATATATTGACAGAGGCCGAGCAAACCTCATTGCCGAGTCGGCAAACAACACAACCTGTGTCAATTAGATTCTTTCGTTGCAAACGTCCCAATCAATGATCTTCCAGATATTGTCTAGGTAACGTTCTTTGTCTGATTGATAGTCTAATGCCCAGGCATGTTCCCACCAGTCCACCAGCACACAGATGTCAGTGCGCACAGCATGGTTGGCAATGGTCTTGATGTCACCCCCGGTGCTCAAGTACACCCAACCCGATCCTTGAATCTTCATTGCTGCTTGCTTGAATTCTTCTTTGAAATCTTCCCAGGTTCCAAACTTGTCTTCAATCAGCGCAAGTACTGCGCCACGGGGACGGTTGGCGCCTTTAGGAGCCCTAAGCTGAGGGAAGAACTTATTGTGTAAAAAACTGCCAGCACGATTAAAATCCGCATTGCCTTCTCCTGCGTTGTAACGCTTTGCATAGCCTTTGGCCAGGTGTTCAAAATGATAGTCGATGGTTTCTTTACTCATCACAGGTTCAAGATCTTTGACACCATATGGGAGAGGGGTAGTTTCCAGTTTTGCTGGACGGGTGCTTGCTTCTACAAGATTGATGTGGTTGCGTAGTTCCATCTTGTATTTATTTGCGACGGGTAATGCGTCCCTTGGTGAGATCATACGGGCTGAATTCTATTTCTACCCGATCTCCCAACAGCACTTTGATGTTGTTCTGACGCATACGACCCGACAAGTGCGCTAGAACTAAATTGTTAATATTATCCAACTTTACACGAAACATAGCGGCGGGCAAGACTTCCTCAACCCGGCCTTCCATGTTAATAATATCTTCTTTAGCCATAGTCCTTACTTAGTTGAAACTGAGCTCCGCAGTGACCTTCTTTAGCCGGTCAAAGCGGAAACTACGCCACTCACCCTTTTCAAGATCAAACACACGGATGCTGTGTTCATCGGGCTTTTTACGTTCCTTGCTTTCTTTCACAATGCCATCAACTGGCCCAGCAGGAACTGCGGGCAATTTTTCCGGATCCAGGGTGCAGAGCATGTTACGGTCGGTGCCATCTGCTTTGGTAAAGGTCACTGTGATTGAACCGTTTTGCAACAGGCTCTTAATCCAGTCACGAATAATGGCCTTGTTGTCATCATTGGCTTCTTGGTATTGTGTTCCAGGTGCTCCTTTGAGCAGCCGCACAACTTCTTGTTTTTCCCACATATCGTTTTCCATTGCAAAAGTTCCTCTAAAAGTTAATAAACGTTTTTTCTTCATTGCGCTAATATTTCTAGTATTGTAGCATACTCTACCTCAGGTTCCATATGAAATCCGGTGCCCCATACTGCCCAATATCGTCGTTTGTAGGCAACAGTTAGCCAAAGTGGTTGCCCTGTGATACTGCGTCTGGGCCAGAGCACAAACGTTCGACGCCACGGATAGCAGTCTGCCCCATCATAAATCTTTTGTGTTATTTCCATTGTTGCAAATTCCAAGTTCCAACCAATGCTTCTACCTGTTTTGAGTTTCATTGCCACCTCAACAAAAACCAATCTCTGTCTGCTTCGTTACGGAACCAAAATTTAGCATTGTTGGCATACCACCGAGCCCCCGGAGTCCATATGCCATCTTCGGGCCCGGGACCAAATGTGTCTATGGTCCACGACATCATGGCTTGCCAGGTATCTATGTTTCCCCAGTCTCCACCTAGGTCCCAACTGGGCACAGGATGTACAGTGTAATACCTTGCCCCAAAAATACGGCCTTCTTCAACTTCTAGTTTCATGAAAATTTTAACGAAAACAGTGTAGCGTCTTCGTCGTCTTCAAACTCTACAAATGTGCCAGACCAGGCCATGGCCATGTAAGACGGCGCACGACAATTCTGCTTGCACCAATACTGCACTTCTCCCCAGTTGTATTTGGGATTGTAGTTTACTCTGTGCAATCGTGGCACTTTGAAAGTAGGCTGTTCCGGCCACGGATATGTGTAAGTGATCATACCTTGTTCAATCTTCCCCACATGTCAATCTGCTCCTTGAGCCTTTCGTTTTCTTTCTTAAATGCTTGCACAGTGGCCATGGCTTCTTTTACAAGATCCTGGTTGGCTTTCTTCTCCTGTTTGACTTCTTCAAGAAAGTCCATGATGCCGCGGGCTTTGAGTCGGTCTCTTTCTTCTAGGAGGTCATCATACCGGTATTGCAAACCCGACAGTTCTTCTTCTGTGTCTTGCAAGTCTCTTCGAATCTGTATGATATAATCGCCTGGATACATGGATTGCCAGTCTGTTTTAAACATCCAAGTATCAGGATCCATGCCTGCGTTCTCAAGGTCAGTGATCAAGGCACCGCGTGTTTTTGCCAGCACATCCACTAGTCTGCGAATCAGTGGGTCATCAGAATAGATGTCCAAGTAATGCAACAATTCTAAATCTGTCATTGAGTTGTAGTTCATTTCTTTGCTAATGCCCTTATGATTTCATATTGTTCTAATGCGTGTTCTACTTGGGCCCAAGCATCCTTTTCTGCGGCGCTAACTTCGGCTCTGGTTCGCAGGCTGTATTTTTCATACCAACCTTCGGGATCTGTTTCAGTCCAGTAGATCACATTGGCCGACCGACCCATACTGGTATTGCTATCAGTCCACTCTGCTCGTCGAGCATTCCAGTAGTAATAACCAGTGTTGGTTTCATCATCTCCCATGCTCATGCCCTTGAACGCAAGATAGTAGCCTGTGCGAGGCGGGCACTTTTCTTCCATGTCATACCAAACGCCTGCTTTCATACTGGACCTATCACTTTGTAGACTCGCATCTTGTTGCAATGCCCGCAATGACTGTGTTGAAGATTGTGTGTCCCGCCTTTGGGCAGGTATACTTCTGACCATTGTGTCCAACGGTGCCAGCCAAATCTACACAGCCACGAAGTTACTAACAACGGTTCGTCCTTTAGTGCTCTAAATGTGTTTTCTGCTTCAACGTTCACTTCCATGCTCCGCCCAGACGTCGCCAGGCCAGTCGTTGTTCCATGTGCAGTTTGAATTTTTCTGCTTCGTATTGATCACGAAACTTTACCCCAGGTATAACATATTCAGCAAGTCTTTTTGCCATGTGCTCACGTGCCTGGTCACTGTCATACCACAACGAAGCCGAAATATGTGTGGTGGCCCAGTCGTTGTCACGGCCTGGTTGTTGTACGCCAATCATGGCCTCATCCACGCCCACATGCTCGAACATGATCTCTAACAAGGTCAACACCTTTTTAGGATTGTTTACTACATTGTGTTCGTGGCCGGGCCAGCACACTGACCACTCGCCGTTGGGCAAATCGTTGAGAACAAAATAGTTGTTAGCCACGACGCATCCGACTAATTTCCACTGCCTCTTCGTCAGAGAACACAGGCACAGCATTTGACTTGTGCATGGTGGCAATGCCTTTGACCTTGGTACCAGTGTAGACCTTGGGCGGCGCCATGGTAGCCGTGCCACCGGTATCCACGCTGGGGATATGATTGCTTGTGCTTCTACCCGGCGGCGCAGTCAGTTTATATGTGAGTGGCTCAGCTTTCATAGCACGTCGACGTTTTTTGTCATCGGCCTCCACAGCCCACTTTTTTTGCAGTTCTTTCCAGGAGGCGTCGAGCTCACGACTCTTGCGTGCCTCTTCGGCATTGCGAAACTTGACCTTGCCTTTTTTCTTGCCAATAAGGGATAGTGCGGGACCGCAAAGATGCATTGTCATTTTCGAAGTAACTCCATGGTATATTCGGTGTCACGCATGTGTGCCACAGGCTTGAGCCAACCGTTGTTGAGGCATTCTGCAATTACCTGACGGTATTGTGCAGGGCAATGATTGCTGATCTCAAATCCTGCTCGCGGCACCACTTTGAAGCCGTCGGGCGAGAATGTAAAATCAGCATCGCAGGAACGCAGAGTTTTGTGGGGACGACCAGCAGTAATCTTAATCATGCTTTATTATAGCAGATCTGGGATTATTGGTCAAGTAGTACTTTTTACTTAAACAGTATTAGGGCCATGCACCCTGCTTGCAGTATAAAACCCAAGCCAATGGTGATGATGTTGAGCATGTCTTTCAGCACCACTGCTCGCATGAACAGCAGAACTAATCCGCCCCACAGGAACAGGATCATGTCCAGGCCTGGGGTTTTGTCTGATAGTCCTGTCATCAATGCCAAGAAAGTGGGTAATGTGGCACAATGCAACACAATGGCTGCGAGCCAGCCCAGAGTGTCTGCTGACAGTTTGGCCAAGCTGTTGGCAAGGAACTCACGAACAGCAACAATTGTCATGGGAAACTTAAAAGGCATCAACGTGCTCCGTAAAAAATGTGGCGACCAATTTGGTCAATTTTAGGCAGTTTCCAACCTGGACTCACATAGTCGGCATGATAATAAAGTGCTTCTTTGAGTCCGGGCAGTCGGAAGTTTTCCAGCAGAACTTTCTTGGCCACCAGTTCCGATTCTTTCCACAGCGGCTGATGAACTGGTTTCACTTTGTGTGTGGTTTCGCACACCCACGAGAACTGACAAATGACTTTTTGGTAGACCACATTTTTTTGGTAGATCACGCCGCATACAGAATCTCCAAATCGACCTGATTCCAGTCTGTTCATTGTGACCTGGGCCACAGCTACTTTGCCTTCAAAAGGTTCCGAAGCAGCTTCCCAGTAGATGTTGCGTGTTAGGCAATCCAGTTGTTTGATTTTTTCAGAGGCACTGACATAGCCTGCAGGCATAGACTCAATACCGGAGCGGAGTTCGTTGAGCTTTTGGTCACTGACAGCAACCACAGCCAACGCAACTATCCAGAGTCCAGCGACCTTCAAGGCCCTGGAACTCCAAGTTGCAAGTTGATCACTGATATAGTTTACTTGTGCTTTCATGGTAGTTTTACTTACTCAGATGGTTGAAGAACCGGGCAAAGACCGGGCCAAAAAGACACCGTTTTGGAGTAAACGGCGTAGTTTACTTAGGCATTTCGCAGACCGGGATCGGCTGCATCTTGTGCATGTTTCTAGCACGGATCTCACGATACTTCCGGAGTTGTGCTTTTTCTGTTTTAGACATTTCCAATGGATTATACACACAATTGTCATTTTTGTCAAGAGCCATTGCGTGTTCCAATTCTGGGTAAGTCATGCCCAGTTGGCCTTCGTCTGTGCGGCCATCGTCCCACAGTCCATCAGTGGGTTCTGCGTCAATAATTTCCTGCTCTAGGCCAAACTCTCTGCCCATGTCCCAAACTTCGGTTTTCAAGCAATCGCCAATGGGGCTGATGTCCACCCCGCCGTCGCCGTATTTGGTAAAAAATCCCACACCAAAATCTTCTACTCGATTGCCCGTGCCCACAACGATACCGTTGTTGCACTGTGCAATTTGGTACAGTGTCATCATGCGCAGTCTAGCACGGCTATTGGCACTGGCTAACTTGTAGACATCGTAGGTGTCATCTTCAATGTTGCAGAACGGATCCACTTTCTTTTCAAATGCACTGAACACTGAAGTTAGGTCCATGCTCATGTGCGTGACAGTGTCTGGGAAATGTTTCAGCAGCCAACCGGCCTGCATCGAACTGCGATTGTCTAGCTTTCGGTTTTGACGGATAGGCATCTGGACCACAATGGTTTTGATTCCTGTGCTGGCACACAGTGCGCTGACCACGCTACTGTCAATTCCGCCAGAGATACCTACTACTAAGGTAGAGATCTTGTTTTTTGTTGCGTATTGTTTGATCCACTTTGTGATGTGTTTGATGCGTTGCTTAGGGGTCATCCGATCTCCGGTTTGGGCATTGATTTGAGTTTCTTCCACATTTCGGCCTTTTCTCGGCACTTTTGTTCCAACTTGCGATAGCGGTCTCCCAGCTTTTTCAAGTCGTCCCATTCTTTTTCCAGTTCCACATTGGGTTGCATCCAGTTCATGCGTTCCTCCATGGCCTCCATCCATTTGACCAAGCTCTTGCCATTGATGTCAATGTCGGCGTTGTTACCTTTGAGTGAAACTTTGCCGCTTTGATTAACTCCCATTGCTGGGTCGCTCCACATACCGCCTATGGCACTGGGATTTGTGTTTGTAGTCCAGATAACATTTGCATGTCCTAACCCCAGTCCAGAATCTATGGCGCTGGTGCCTGTGCCAGTACCAATAGTGTAGCCTGTGCCAGTGGTGTTTGATATGCTGATTGTTGACGACGTTAAACTGGAAAGGTCAGTGGTAGTAAGTGCTGGTATAGCACTGAGATTGTAGTCAGAGTAACTGCAGGTACCACTGCCAGTGATGTTTATTGATTCGGTACTGATGTCCTGTTCATCTGCGAGGTTGATTGTAATAGCCATGAGCCATCCTTGTTGTCTATCCATTCCAAGGTGTCGCCTACTTGCCATCCAAGTTCGGCGCACAACTCGGTACCCAAATCCAAGAGCAGTTCTCCGGGATTATCTGGGTCTTCAACTACGTTCAACGTCCGGCTGGATAAGGTCATGATTTCTAAAATGATTTTGCCATGCGACCATACGAGCTAACTTTTCTTGCAACAGTTGTTCTCGTTGCTGTGGGGTTAGTTCTAGTGGCCATTCTGTGTATGGAAGTTGGTGTAGTTGACTCTCTTTTACGATCATTTTGCGGCTAATGCTTCTTTTTCTGCTGTGATTTCTTTGCGACGCTCTTTGATGCCTTTGCTCATTTCTTGCAGGGCTTTTCGGGCACGGGCGGCAGCAGCCTTGACACCTTTTTCTGTGAACTTGGCGTTCTCAGCGATGTAGGCTTCGTAAGCGGCAACAATTTGTTCGTGTTGGGTCGGTGCGGGTGATGTCATAGTGTACTCCTTGTAAATGACTAACAGTAATTATACTGTGTTACAAGGCGATTGTCAATAAAATGCCAGGTTTTTGGCACTCTTGCTAGTCAAAGTAAATGTGTCTTTTTAACCAAGTGTCCCACACTGTGACTGAATCAAGGCTGTGTGTCCAGGTCACACGAAATTGTTCAAACGCACGTTGATCATGCAACATCATTCTGTTGCCAGAGACGTTGGCATGCTCAATTCTATTTTGTTTGATCCAGGCTCTAAACAGTTGTTCGGCCTGATTGTTGTTGCGCAGGAACACAATAAACAGTGGTTCCACTGCGCGATAATTTGGTATGGTCATTAATGGAAAGTAGCGTCCTTGGGAACTTCTATAGGTGCTACATGTTTATTTAATTGAGACAACATGGCGCCAAACTTTTCATCTAGTTCTATCATTTCGTTGTCATGTTCCGATGCCTTGGCATCGTCAACTCCCAACAGTCTCATCATGGCACCCATGTGTACCAGTTTGATACCATTGTCGTATAGCACTGCCATAATGTCAAGCATGACATTTTTGATACGCTCGTGCAAGAGATCATCTTGTTCTAACATAGTATTAATTACCAGTTGATGCAAAAAGCCATAGAAAAGCGGCCCGAAAGCCGCCTTTTTGGCACTCCGGCCTGCTTATGCTTGCTCAGCAGTCTTGGCAGTGGCCTTGGGTGCAGAGGCTTTGACAGCCTTGACCTTGACTTCGCCTTTCTTGGCGATTTTGCTCTTCTCTGCGAGCTTGTTGGCTACGGCGTAGCCTGCATCACCTTCAGTGATACCCTGCTCGGTGAGATACTGGAGAGCCTCCAACTTGGTCATAGCACGGGGCAGTTCAACCAAGTTGATGTTGGTGCATCCTGCCTTGTTAAGGATCTTGATGCGGGCTACCAGGTCGTTGGCGAAACGAGCCTTAGTAGTACCATCTGCATTAGTAGCGGTACCAGCCACGGTAAAGAGTTTGTCTGCGGACATAAAGTTGCCTTTCAAAGTTGCCTAAAAGTTTAAAAAAAATGTTTTGCATTACTGCTCAACATATCAATATTATAGCAAAAGGTGATATATTGGTCAACCACTTTTTGCATAATTTTGATTCGATTTGCCCGTTTTATTGGGCCAATTCCTTGCTGGTTTGCTGAATGGTTTGCACGCCTCGATCAAACATGCGAGCCAGACCGGAGAAGCCCACAGTGGCAATGACCAGTCCAAAGATGGCGCCGAGCACAAAATTCTTCATTGACGCTTCTCCCGAATATCAACGGAGGGTTTGGGTTCTACCCATTTGCCCACTGCCTGGATATCTTTGCCGGCACCTTGCAATACCCCTGAAGCGGTATGGCAGGCACTCAATGCCAGGGCCACTGAAATTGCAATGAACATTTTCATCACAGTACCTTTACATAGTTGAGTTGAGTCAAGTTTGTATCTCGGTGGGCCTTGACTTTGCCCTGAACAGTGAGATGTGTGCCCACATCAAATTTTTCTTTGTTGCTGAACGTCACTGGTTGATCCGCATCAGTGATGCCACGGATCCAGTAGATGTTGTATTGCTGACTGTAGGTAGCACTCAACACCTCAAGATTGACAGTGACCTTGGCACCAACAGTACCAATATGGCCACCTTGTGCAAACTTGACACGGCTATCAGTTTCTTGCCGTGCCTGTGACTTTACGGCAGAGTTGGGCAGGCATGCAATCACAGCCAGTTCGTAGCGGTGACTCACAGTATAAAAGCGATCTGTCACTGCAAGGCACTTACTGGTTGATGCATCAAACTCAGTGAGCCGGCCTTTGACTGCACGGAAGGTTAGGTCGTTCTGCAACCAGTTGCGAACACGCTCGCCTTCTTCAACGTCTTCGACCAAGAGCCGATCAGGATTCTGCAAAAACTCCATCATAACGTCGCGGTTGCGGCGCTTGACAATGCGAGGGGCTTCGCCTTCGACATGTTCGTAAACATACTCTTTGAAGTAGCCGCCGTTGATGCGTTGGGCGGCACAGGCCGCGGCCCACACATCGCTCACAGCATAGCCAACTTGGGGTAGGGCGCGACGGCTACCACGCGGAGCGTCAACCATGCCAAAGTCATCATCACGCTGGCCCAGACGCTTGATTTCAAGATCGCTCATATTAGACACATCAACGAATCCAGGCATGGTCAAGCTCCGTAAAAGTCTTCGCCTTTGGCGTAAAAGCCCAAAGCATCATAAACACATTCGCGCACAGCGGTGTCAGTTGCTTCGCCAAACTGTTTTTCTTCAGACAGTTTGCACAGAGCGTGATAGGTCTGGGACCAAGTCAAATTGTTGGCCTTGGCGGCAATTACAATAGCGTGGACTGCGGCGTTGCCAAGTTCGGTAAACATGGCGTAGTCTTTCACAGCACCAGTCAGATTGTATTCAATTTCAATGCTCATTTTGGGCTCCTTGTTTCTTACTATGCTTCTATTATAACAAATTGGCAAATTCTGGTCAACCGTTTTATCGACGATACACAGCAAAGGTTTTGGCGTGCTTTTTAAGGCAAGTCAAACGCATGGAATCGTATCGCGGTCCGCGAAAGCGAATTCGAACTGGGATACCCTGGGCCTTGTACCCGGCACGGACCTGTTCCAGTGTTTCAATGGGATGGCCTTTGCTCAGGCTTTGTTCAAACATTTGACATTGCATTTAGAACTCCTTTTTGCTGTCTATGTGTATATTATAGCAAATCGGGCATTTTTGGTCAACCAAAAAAGTAGTACTACTGAAGTATTACTTTTTCTTGCTGGAATTTTCAGCATCTGAGGCCCGTAGCACAGCCAGCATCTGCTTTTGCTCTTCCCGCTTCTTTTGCTCTGCTTGGCGGGCACGTTCTCGGTCCTCATATTTCTTACGCTTCTTGTCGTCGCTCAGTCGCAGGATCATGTCGTATTGTTGAGCACGAGCCCAGCCTGCAAGAAACACCTCCACTTGGCCAAAGGTGCCTGCAAAAATCTCAGCATCGCGAGTGAATGTGGGCAGTGCCTCGCCATCGGGATACAGGGCCACAGCATCGCCTTCGTCACGATGACCCCAGCCATGCTTGGGATTGGCCAGTCGGAACCCCATTAACTTAGCCTGTGCTTCAATGCGTTGCCAACGAGTGTAGGTCGAATATCCGCTCATTGTAATAGTGCTTTCATTTCATCAACGCCGTCTGGGGGCAGATTAACCAGTAGATACATCATTTGTGATTCTTCGGCAATGACTTCTTCATTGGCACCATTGGGGCTTTCAGCAATCTTGCTCGTGATGAACTTTACTTGCTGGCTGTCTGTGCCAAATATTAAATCGCACAGTTTCAGGTAGGTGCCCAAGGTGCTGTCTTGGCCGGTAGAGAGTTTGTTCATTCTTCTGTCCGTGTCAATAAAAATGCAGTTAAATCAGGGCCTTCGACTTTGACCAGTTGACTGCCATTTTGTAGCAGTTCACGCTCGCCCCACTTGGTCTGCCAGCAGATGTAAGGCT
>JACCDL010646177.1_pt1 | contig 30948 bp, 29 predicted proteins | sample 7441931 | NCBI WGS metagenome assembly JACCDL01 (sample SAMN15323437, study PRJNA562643) | freshwater metagenome | isolation source: river surface water | place: USA:Blue River Watershed | collected 2017-08-16 | reverse complement strand
TTTGGATGCAGAGACTGAGTCGTGTGGATGTCTCTGGATTATCCCCTCAATTACCCATTATTGATGGACCGGTTTTACTTGCGCGCGAAGAAACAGGATTAACTGATTTTATTCCTCGCGTTTGGACTAAGGGAGACCGCGTAATCAATCAAAATCTGGCACCTTGCCAACCTCAAATAGCGCCGTGTTAAACAGCGGCCCCGCCTTGTAAAACGTCGTTCTGATCGGTCTAAACCTCGTGTGCTTGATCGCAAAAAATTAAGCGCGCGTTCGCACGATTATTTCCAGTCAGGATAAATAAAGACTTACGAGTAATTTACATTTTTAGGGCGATTTTAGTCGTTGAATTTGCGTGAAACTTACTCGGAAATTACACGATTTAATTTTTACTATTGATCCTGAATTTTTTGCAGATTTATTTTGCGAATAGCTGAATTTTTTGGATATGTATTTGTTGATTTTTTCATGATTACTTGTATTATCCGCTGGCCTGATAAGTGCTTTTTGATAAATCGGTGGTTGTTTCTAAAAAAGCACTTAAGTAAGGGGTATGTAAGAGATAGCAATGACCTTGCTAAATTTAAAATGTCGATTCGTTTTAAAGAACGAACTGGATGGAGACAAAATGAAACTATCAAAAAAACTCATGACAGCAGCAGTCATGCTGGCTTCGGCTCAGCTGGCTAATGCAAGTGAAGGATGGGGCGTCTACGGTGGTGACACTGGCAATACGCGTTACAGCGAGGCCAAGCAAGTTACTGCAGCTAACGTCAACAACCTGCAAGTTAAGTGGGCACTTCAACTCGGTACTAACCGCTCGCAAGAATCGACACCGATTCTGGTTGGCGACACGATGTATGTCACATCATCGTTCGGTCCTAAGAACGTGTTCGCAGTGAATGCAAAAACGGGTGAAGTTAAATGGCGTCATTCGCCAGAGATGCCTAAGAACGTTGATCAGTTCGCTTGCTGCGACGTTAACAGCCGCGGTGTAGCTCATGCTAACGGCAAGATCTTCTTTGGTCGCCTGGACGCTAAGCTGACAGCTCTGGATGCAAAAACTGGTAAAGAACTGTGGACATCGACAGTGGTCGATTACACCCAAGGTACTGTTATCACTTCGCCTCCTACTATCGCCAAAAACTTGGTGATCACTGGTTTCGGTGGTGGTGAGTACGGCGTAGTTGGTGCTCTGGTTGCTTATGATCAGAACACAGGTAAAGAAGTTTGGCGTACTAACACCGTGCCGCAAGCCGGTGAAAAGAATGCCGACACATGGAAGGGTGACTCCGCTAAGCATGGCGGCGGCGCAGCTTGGTTCATCGGTTCTTACGATCCTAAGCTGAACCTGGTTTACTACGGTACATCGAACCCAGCTCCTTGGTCAGCTGTTGTTCGTGGTAACGACAGCTCCGACGTGGGCAAGTTCTCCAACCTGTATACCGCTTCTGTAGTGGCTCTGAATCCTGACACTGGCAACATCCAGTGGCACTATCAGTTCACACCACATGATGCATGGGACTACGACGGTGTAAATGAGCTGGTGTTTGCTGATCTGCCTATCGATGGCAAGACAACTCCAGTGATCATGCAAGCTAACCGTAATGGTTTCTTCTACGTTATCGACCGTGCTAACGGCAAATTGCTGTCAGCTAAGCAGTTCGTTGACGGTGTTAACTGGGCTACTGGCATTGACCTGAAAACAGGTTCGCCAATCGAAGCTCCAGGTAACAGCAAGCGTCCTGGTTTGAAGCGTAAAGCATCGAATGTTTGCCCGAATCTGATCGGTGGCAAAAACTGGATGCCTATGAGCTACAACAAGCAAACTGGCCTTGTATATATTCCAACGATCAACCTTTGCATGGACATGGAAGGCATTCAGGAAGACTACAAGCGCGGTCAGTTCTATCTCTCCGTGAACTTTGATCTCGGCAAGATGGGCCCTGGCGGTCACGGTGGTGGTCTGAAAGCTTGGGATCCAGTGAAGCAAAAAGAAGTCTGGTTCCAGAAAAACTCCCTGCCATTTAATGGCGGCACGATGACTACTGCATCGGGTCTGGTATTTGCTGGTGACATCCAAGGCATGTTCCGTGCATTTGATGCAAAAACTGGCAAGGTCCTTTGGCAGTTCAATACCGGTTCCGGTATCACTGCTGCTCCGATGACCTATGTAATCGATGGCAAACAGTACGTGGCTGTTGTTTCAGGCCGTACCCAATCGATCCCAGCTTTCTTCGGCGAGCTTGGCGAGAAGATGGTTAACGCTAGCCCAGAAGGCGGCACGATGTTTGTTTTTGCTCTTAACTAATACGGAGTTGATGTAATGCCCAAGTCGCTTATCACGCCATGCAGATCTGCGTTGAAGACTGCGTTGATTGTTGCCGGTATGTTGTCGATGTCACTGGCCTGTGCTGACCCGTTAAAGGTTTGTTCAGACCCTGACAACATGCCGTTCAGTAAGTCCGAAGGATCCGATAAAGGTCTCTATATCGAACTGGCTGAAATGGTGGGTAAGCGCTTGGGCACCTCCGTTGAATACGTTTGGTGGTTGTCACACAACCAGCGTCGCGCTGTCCGTAATACGATGGACAGCTGCGATGCTTACTTTGCATTGCCAGCAACCGCTGACTATAAGGTCAGAGGTGCAGAAAGAACTCACGCATTTTTAGATGTTGGTTACGCTATTGTTGGACCAGCGTCATTCAAATTGGGAGCATTGGAAGATCTTAAGGGCAAGCGCGTAGGCGTTTTGCACGGGTCACCTCCCCATGTACTGCTGTCGTCAGAAACGGGCTATGAGCCACGTAATTACCGCACTCAAGAAGATATCTTTGCTGCGCTCGCTGCAGGCGAAGTAGAGCTTGCAATCTTGTGGGGCCCAAGTGCTGGATTTGAAAATAAGACGACGCAAAATAACCGTTGGAAGATTACGCCGGTAGCAGGTCAAGGCTTAAATGGTCAGATCGCTGTGGCGGTATCCAAAAACAAACCTGAGTTAAAAGAAAAGATTGATCAAGCGCTGACTGAGTTACAGCCTGAGATTAAAAAGCTTCAGCAGAAATACGGTTTCCCTCAAGCCGTTCCCGTTGTGCTGGATGCGAAAGCCTCATGGTTGTCGACTACGCACCAAGTGGCGGGCGGTCATGCTCCTGCAGGCGCCATCAAATTTGCGGATAAACATGCGCAGCCAACACTGACACGCGCTCGCGCTGACGTGGTTGATCTTCGTCTGAACATGGTCAAGGTTAGCGATACAAATATGGATGAGACTAAATCCATGTTTAACAGCCGCTGCTCGCACTGCCATGGACAAAACGGTGCTAGCCCGCAGCAAGAACGTGATTTGCGTAAGCTGAAAATTCGCTACGCAGACAAATGGCAAGAAGTGGCCCACACCACGATTACCAAAGGTCGTCCTGACATGGGTATGCCTACCTGGGGTGGAACGATCTCGGATGACGACATCAAGCGCATCATCGGTTTCTTAGAAACGATACAGAAGTAATCGATTTAATCGTTTAAATAAAAACCCGCTAAGTCGAAAGACTTAGCGGGTTTTTTATTTCTATCAGCTTTACACGTTTAGACACTTACTTAAAAGCTTGAATTAAAAGCTTGGAAATTTTTGATAGTTAATCGCGACGATCACGCGCTTATCAAAATTTTCAGGTACGTGATGTTCCAAAATTCCGGGGAAAATAACTAGTGTTCCAGGCACTGGTTTAACCATGATCGAATTGGCGAACACGATAGGCGCGCAGTTTTCATTTGCTTCCAGATAAACCACAGCGACTAAATCGGAGGGAAAGTGATGATGCAACAGCGTTTGGTCAGAATGTTCATAGATCACACCCCAACAGTCGGTCGCTTTTAAATCCATGTTGAGTGCTGGTAGATCGGCACGTAAAAATTCACGTGACACGCGCTTGGAAATGGCCGCCACGGTATCAATCAAGGGGTTGAATTTTGGGCTAATCAGATGGCTTTTCCATGGGCTCATGTACACCGCTTGTACATTCGACGGAGTGCTGTCGGGATGGACAGCGCGCACATCATCAATCGCTTCTCTGGCAAGACGTAATTCTTCTGGGAAGTGGTTCAGGCTGCACCAGAACACAGGCATCTTGGCAGGCACGTCCAGTTGATGGAGTTCGACGGCGGGAATGGGGTCGGCAACAGTATTCATCAGCATTTCTCACGTAATAGAGTCAATCGGGCGAGTGATGCGGCGCGCTTAAATGGCAGCACCGATCAACGCATGCCGTACTTTTATCATTTGCCCTGCAGAAAAAGATTGACCTGAGTCAATTCTGGCCGACTCGCTTAGGGAAAGTGAGGTTCTTTACACGAGGACAATATTTTTTAGGAATGACTGAGCAGGTCGATGAAACCCACCACCGCGCCGCAGGAGAGCGTGGCCAGAGTTCCTGAGAGTAGGGTCTTGGGTGCGAGTTCGAGAATATCTTGCCGACGGCTGGGGATCATGGTGGTTAGCCCGCCGATCATGATGCCTAGGCTGCCGATATTGGCAAAACCGCATAAGGCGTAGGTCATGATTAGGCGACTACGTTGAGACAAACTTTCATCAGGCAGTCTGGCCAGATCAATATAAGCCACTAATTCATTCAAAATCGTTTTAGTGCCTAGTAGGGCACCGGCAGTGCCAGCCTCAGCCCATGGAATGCCTGCTAACCACGCAATCGGCATTAATACGACCCCTAAAATGCGTTGCAATGACCAAGCTGTACCTTCATGCGGTAGCCAAGCTAACAGTTGATTCATGATGGATAGCAGTGCCACCGCGACAATCAGGCAGGCAATGATATTTAAAAGTAGCTGCAGGCCTTCGGCAGTGCCTCGGTAGACAGCCGACATGGCGCTATAGTCGGCTTCAATATCGATCTGCTCGCTGCCGGTGGCATGGCCCTGATGAGGAATCATCAAGCTAGCGAACATGATGGCCGCAGGTGCACTAATGAACGAGGCCGCCAGTATGTGACCCAGTGCATTCGGCACCAGAGGGCCAAGGATGGCGGCGTACAGCCCCATCACGCTGCCTGCTACGCCAGCCATACCGGCGGTCAGGATCACGAACATTTCGCCGCGTGAGACTTTCTCAAGGTAGGGCTTGACCACCAGCGGCGCCTCTACCATGCCCAGAAAAACATTCGCAGCGGTCGATAAGCTAACAGCGCCGCCTACGCCCAGCACGCGTTCAAGGAGTGTGCTCATGTGCGACACCAGCCAAGGCAGCACTCGCCAATAAAACAGCAAAGCGGATAGAGCGCTCATAACAAGCACGATGGGTAACGCCTGAAAGGCAAGTATGAATGTTGAGCTGCCAGCGTTCACGGTGAAAGGCGGAGCGGCACCCCCCAGATAGCCGAATACGAGTGAGGTACCTTCACGGGTCGCTTGCTCAATCGAGAGCATGAGCTGATTAAATGAAGCGAACAGCGTTTGTGCAGCAGGAAGTTTAAGAATTAGGAGCGCTAACACCCACTGCAGTAGTGCACCACAAATCACGGTGCGCCATTGAATGTGTGACTTGTCTTTGCAGATCAGCCAAGCGATGCCTAGCAAGCCGACATAACCGACGACAGCCTGGACGATTAGATTCATTGCCCGCCAGTTCTCATAGTGCTCGGCTAGTCCTTGTCAGGTACCACGGTGATTTCAATGGTCTTACGATACTTCTCGCCCAGGGAACGATGAGCGCCATCGCCTAATTGCAGCGTTAACTTGAATTTGCCCGGTGGAAGAAAGACCAAGGTCTCAGACTGACCTTTATCGTAGTGTTTGTATTGGTCGTTTCTCGGTATGGTGTGATTCTCGGGTACGTCATTGGCATTGATTAGCAAATGAAAATGCCCGGTGCCGGGAGTTTCAGTGTTGGACTTTGCGAGTGTTTTTCCATCGACTGAAAATTTAGCAGTGAAGGTCGAGGTCACCGTATCACCGTCTTTGGGTTGAATGAAATCGACCCCTTCAGCCTGTGCGGCGCAATTCAAGAGTAATGCAAACACGGCAACGACTAATTGTATTGTTTTCATCTCGTCTCCTTTCAATGCAAAAAACACAAGCCCTAATCACCCATTCCTATTCTAAATGAAGTGAAAGACTCATCAGGTATTCATCAGCCAGCCCCGATTCGCTGTGAATAGATTAGTTCGCCATCCATTGCTTCCAGCTGGTATCAGCCAATGCTTCATAGTCAGTTCTAACAGACGATGGAATCAATTTTGGGATGATGGGCACATAGGTATAGTTTTTACCTTGAATTCGATATCCCTCAGCCCATGCGCCACACAAAACAACTTCTTCTTTGAGTGTGTCTGGTCGGCTGTTGTAGGTTGCTTTAAATTCTAGTAATACTAATTTTCGACGTTCAATTCCATCATCACGAGTAGCATTACCTGTGCGTTCTTTTTTTTCTGTGACATACAGATTTTCAAATACGTTCACAAAATGCTGAAAATCTACGGCAGATGCTTCATTATTTTTTTGCGTTTCACTCAACATAAAAAAAATTGCAGAGCAGCGTCCGGATTGCATTTCAACGCGTGATTCTTGAGCGATGACCTGATGACAAAAGCAGGACAACGTAATTAGAGAGGATAGCGAAAGGAATTTGGTCATTGGGTTCATAACAAAAAATCTCCACTCACATCATAGAACTTAGCGTACCGTTGCGGTGGCAGTCTAAAAATTAGCTACGGCATAGTATAGTCCTGATAATTAAGCGTAACAGATCGGCGCTATTGTTGAGGTAGATTGAAAGCATTGGCAAACTCAGAGTCGTTCTGAATTTCACAAATAACATTCTTTAGACATGACTATGCCCAGCTGGCAAGCACGATTAGCAAGTTTCATTATTCGTCGACGTATCAAGCCGCGTTTGAGTGATATGTCTAACCTTCACTACGTGCGAAAGATATTCGGACAACCATTACCGGCGCCTCCGGGTGGTCAGTTCACACCGGCGACTGTGGCGGGTGTTGCTGGTGAGTGGGTGACGGCTGACAGTAAAAATACGCCACTCGGAGTTTTACTGTATTTGCATGGCGGTGGTTTTATTGGTTGCTCGCCTGTTACGCATCGTGCGCTTACCGTAGCGTTGGCATTAAAAGGCTGGCGTGTGTTCGTTCCTGATTATCGTCTCGCTCCCGAGCATCCCTTTCCGGCGGCAATAGAAGATGCCGTTGCTGTATGGCGTGAACTGTCGCAAACAGTGGGTGATCAACGACTCGTAGTGGCGGGAGATAGTGCCGGCGGTAATTTATCCTTGGCCTTAATGCTGCATGAAAAAACAGCGGGTCGTCGGTTACCTGATGCGGCTGCACTTTTTTCACCGGGTACTGACATGACCGGCCAAAGTCCTTCGTTGCAATCGAATACTGATAGAGATGCGATGTTTCATGGGCCGGCGTTGCAGCAATTAGTGATGGCTTATTTGCAGGGGCATGATCCTGCGGATGCATTGGCTTCTCCCTTGATGGGGGATCTGTCTGGTTTACCGCCGTTTATTGTGCATGTGGGTGCGGATGAAGTCTTACGTGATGATAGTTTGCGCTTGGCAGAAAAAGCGATTGCACAGGGTGTAAATGTCAGAGCCCAGGTTTGGCCCGGAGTGTCACACGTATGGCAATTACTTTGGCAGCTACCCGAGACAAAACAATCAGTTCAGCAATCATCTGATTTTTTGCGAGATGCGCGAGTACTTTCAGATCAACAGCCCGAAGATATTGATGTCGTGATTGTTGGTGCCGGCTTGTCAGGTATTGGCGCGGCCTCCATGTTGCAGCAACAGTGTCCACAGCAATCCTTAGCGATACTAGAGAGTCGAAGCGTGTTGGGTGGAACCTGGGATTTATTTCGTTATCCCGGCATACGCTCTGATTCGGATATGCACACCATGGGTTATCGATTTCGTCCGTGGGGCGATACAGCAGCGATCGCTGAAGGTTCAGCCATACTGGATTACGTGAACGATACAGCGGCTGAGCGTGGCTTAAATTATTTAATTCGTTATCAGCATCGGGTGATACAAGCTAACTGGTCAACGCCTGATGCACGTTGGATATTGACGCTAGAAGTAGGCGAAAAACGCGAACGTAAAATTATTCGCTGCAAACTACTTCACATGTGCTGCGGTTACTATCGTTACGATAGAGCGTATCGACCTGAGTTCAATGATGAATCAGCGTTTACAGGCACCGTGGTTCACCCCCAGTTTTGGCCGGCTGATTTAGATGTCACCAACAAACACATCGTGGTGATAGGTAGCGGTGCTACAGCGGTTACGCTGGTACCTGAGCTTGCTCGCACTGCGGCGCATGTCACCATGCTGCAGCGCTCGCCCACTTATGTGATTTCATTACCATCGCACGACAACGTAGGGCGGTGGTTGAAATCATGGTTACCAGCTATGTTGGCTTATCGATTAGTGCGATGTAAAAATATCGCAACCAATATGTTTTTCTTTAAGTTATCTAAGCGCTGGCCAGAGACCATCAAAGCGCATTTAGTTGGATTGGCAGCACGACAGCTAGGCTCAGAAAAATTAGCAAAACATTTTTCGCCCAGCTATCGCCCGTGGGATCAGCGCCTTTGTGTCATACCGGATGGCGATTTATTTAAGGCAGTAAGAAATGGAAGCGCATCCGTTATCACCGATACTATTGATCGCTTCATATCGGGTGGCGTTCGTCTTTCTTCGGGTCAGGAGCTGAATGCAGACATCATTGTCACTGCGACGGGACTTGAGCTCAGTTTGATGGGAGGCATCGCAATTTACGTTGATGGAAAATTAATCGATGCATCAGAAACCATGGCTTATAAAGGCATGATGTTTAGCGGCGTACCCAATCTAATTTATACCTTCGGTTATACCAATGCTTCATGGACTCTGAAAGCGGATCTGACGGCGGAATATCTTTGTCGATTAATTCGGTATATGCAAAAGCATAGCCTAGATACAGCAATTCCCGCGCCAGATTCCTCGGTTATGCCCCGTGCTTTTTTAGATTTCACTTCTGGCTACGTGCAGCGCGCGGCCAAGCAATTACCAAAACAAGGTAATAAAAAACCGTGGAGGTTGTATCAAAACTATCTACTGGATTTACTAACCATACGTTATTCACGCATTGACGATGGCGCTTTGCGGCTGAGTCGTCAGCGGCTTGTTGATTGATAACGTGATTGATAACTTGATTGACAGCACCTAGTCATGATCATGATAATCTGCGCTGGAATTACAGCTGCGTTGGCAGTGTGATCTAGCAGCGCCCACAACAACAACTAAGAGGCACCTACCATGGCATTTTTTTCGGGTTTTACAAAGCATCGTATTCGCACCAGTGGGGCTACCATCAATGCTGTCAGCGCAGGTAGCGGTGAGCCTGTCTTGCTTTTGCACGGCTATCCACAAACTATGGCGTGTTGGCATGAGTTAGCACCTGAGCTGGCAAAAAAATACAACGTGGTGTGCGCTGATTTGCGTGGCTATGGCGGCTCATCTAAGCCCAAGGGATTACCTGATCACAGCAATTACTCTAAACGTGCCATGGCACTTGATATGGTGGAGTTGATGAGTTCACTGGGTCATGAGAAATTTCATTTAGTAGGGCATGACCGCGGCGGTCGTGTAGCTCATCGATTAGCGCGTGATCATGGCAAGCGCGTACAGACACTGACCGTGCTCGATATTTCACCGACGCTGAAAATGTTTGAGAATACAAACTTAGCTTTTGCCACAGCTTACTATCACTGGTTCCAAATGCTGCAACCAGCCCCCTTACCCGAGAAAATGTTGCAAGGCATTGTGCCCTTTAATATCTTGGGTCGCGTGGGTCGTTCCGAATTAGATTTGTCGGCATTTAACAAGGCAGCTATTCGCGAATACGTAAATGCATTTAAAGATCCCAAAGCCATACATGCTAGCTGCGAAGATTATCGTGCCGCTGGTACGATTGATCTGGTGCATGATCGTCGTGATTTGCATAAAAAATTACGCATGCCCGTTATGGCGCTGTGGGGCAAGCGCGGCGTGATTCATAAAATGTTTAATTGCTTAGAAGATTGGCGCGAGGTGGCTGAGAATGTGACTGGTCGCGCAATCGATTGTGGACATTTCATACCCGAAGAAGCGCCTGCAAAAACTCTGGCTGAGATTCGACGTTTTCTCCGCAGCCACCCGATGTAATTCACATGGCAACGACGAACGATACCATTCAATAATTTGCACTCAGAGTGATTATGAATACCAATCAAGGTTCTCAGTTTTTGTGGCGTATCACTCTGTGGGGAGTGATGTTAAGTGCTTTTGCAATCACCCCAGCGCAATCTGCAGCTGCTCCGATCGTTATTAAATTTAGTCATGTCGCTGCCATAGGTACGCCGAAAAGTCGTGCGGTTGAGCGCTTCAAGCAATTAGTGGAGGCCAGCACCGAGGGCGCGGTGAGGGTCGATGTGTACCCCAATAGCACGCTCTACAAAGATAAAGAAGAACTCGAAGCTTTACAGATGGGTGCAGTACAGATGCTGGCGCCAACCTTGTCAAAATTTGGTTCACTGGGCATCAAAGAATTTGAGCTATTTGATTTGCCGTTTCTGTTTGCTGACCACGCCTCGGTCGATCATGTGCTCGAAGGCCCCATAGGCAAACAATTATTTGCCGGTCTAGAAAGCAAAGGTATTAAAGGACTCGCTTACTGGGACAATGGTTTCAAAATGATGTCGGCGAATAAGCCTATTCATGTGCCGTCTGATATGCGCGGTTTGAAGATACGTATTCAAGGCTCGAAAGTGATTGATGAGCAGATGCGTACTTTGGGAGCCAACCCCCAGGTTATGTCATTTTCTGAAATGACTCAGGCATTGCAATCAGGTGTGGTGGATGGTGCCGAGAATCCACCACTGAATTTTTATTCGCAAAAAGTCTACGAGGTACAAAAGCATCTCACCCTAACCAATCACGGCTACATGGGATTTGCTGTGATAGTGAATAAAAAATTCTGGGATGGACTGCCGCTAGATCTTCGTAAAAAACTCGATACGGCATTGGCGGAGGCGACACGGTTTAATAATTCAAACTCTCAGCGTGAGAGTGCCGAGGCTATGGAAGCGATTCGCAAGACCGGCATGACAACGATTTATAAGCCGACTAACCAGGAAATGGATCAGTGGCGACAGGTGCTGCTACCGGTGCATAAGAAGATGGAAGACCGCATCGGCAAAAGCTTGCTGGATGCGGTCTACAAAGATCTGGGGCAGAAGCGTTAAGGCTTCTGCGCCGCTATCAAATTGAAAACGGTCTCAATTTGACGAGTGATCTGAGCCATGTGGTGGGGTGTGGTCGGAAGAGTGATCCGATGAATGATCCGATGAGTGATCGTCAGAGTGGTCAGCCTTAGCTTTCTCGATCTCTTTGATCTTGGCTTCCAGTTCATGTTGATCCGATGTAAAGGACTGAATCAGGTTCTGGTAGGCCGCTCGGGTTTCCATTTCAGCGGCGACTGTCTCACCAACTGGCGTGGGTTTCTGTTCACGTTTCGCTTTTTTTGACATAAGCAACCTCAATTATCATTGAAATAATTATCGGGAATCTGTTTAGCACTACAGCCTTAACCTTACCATGACGCTAGCTGCAGACTTGAGATGATCGCCGCGCACCGTAATCCTAAAATTTTCGGTGTTGGCTAACCATCGAATGAGATGATATCAGGCTTCAGTAAAATCCATGCTTTGATTGCGGAGCGGCTTAATCCTCGAGACAATCAGTTTGTTTTTCCATCGTTTTTTTATCGCACACACTATGTCAAATGATTCACTGTCCGAGTTTAAGCAACAGCAGCGTGAAATGTGGTCATCCTTTGCGCCTTCGGCGATTTTCACTACCCCCGTTGCAGCGAATCTGGTGGCCTTTGCAGGTATTCGCGCCGGCCATCGCGTGCTTGATGTCGGAACCGGGACGGGTGTTGCAGCCATTACGGCCGCACGAGCGGGTGCAGAAGTCAGTGCGCTTGATTTAACGCCTGAATTACTAGAGCAAGCCAAACAAGATGCAGCTATCGCTGATCAAGCGGGAATTCACTGGATAGAGGGTGATGCAGAAAACCTTCCTTATCCGGACCATAGCTTTGATATCGTTATCAGTCAGTTCGGTCATATGTTTGCCCCCCGCGCTGATGTGGTTGTGCGTGAAGTTCATCGAGTACTCAAGCCGGGTGGTTTATTTGCTTTTGCCAGCTGGCCTCCTGAACATCTGATGGGACGGGTATTTGCCTTGGTAGATACCTTTGTAGCCACGCCCACTGCGCCTGATTCTGCACCTCAACTTTGGGGTGACACTCATGTGATTACTCAACGATTAGCGAATTTTTTTGAGTCACCATTTTTTGAGCGCGGCGTGATGCTCACACCGGCGCTGAGCAAATCGCACCGTCGTTTAGCGTTTGAGCGTTCCTTTGGTCCTATGCGTCAGGCGCTGCAAGACTTAGCAGCGACGCCAGAAAAAATTCAGGCACTGCGTACGCAGCTGGACGATTTGATAGAACCTTACTGCCTGAATAATCAATGTCATCAAAGTTTTTTGATGACCCGCTGCCGCGTCATCAAGTAATGAGTCAAAATTAATTAAAAAGAGTAAGAGGTTAATTATGCAGAATGAATCTATGCATAACCCAGAGCATCACCCGACAAAAGAGGGGGGTGATTCAGTGGCTACGACATCACAACCATCGAATCAGATTGAAAACCCTGAAAAAGTTTTACTCGAGCGCTTTCGCGAATCGCGGCAGAGCATTCTGATTCAGGTGTATTTTTATGGAGGTATTACAGTGTTCGCATTGTGTGCTGCGATTTTCTTGATGATGTATCTCGCTTGAAGTAGCCGTGCAGCGGGCGGGCGCCATGGCCTGCCCGAACTGATGCGGTTATTAGCGCTTTGAGTGCCAGTTATCTGTTTGGCGTAGCGTGTTTTTTAATACGAGAATTAAGCCAACAAAAATTAATGTAAATATTCCATACACCATGGCGATTAACCTTTCATTAATAATTCACTCGATAATAAAAAATTGCGCACAGATGATATTCGACCAATGCATCAATCTGCGCGGGCCCAACTTACTTAGACTCGTACTCAGGACAAACACTGTCTAGTACAGCTTCGTTGATTTTACCGGGTTCTATTTTTACCCATTCGCCGACGGTTTTGAATTCACGTACTAGTGTACCTTTGCCATCGATTTCGCCATAACTGGTCATAGAACGGGTTCGCATACGCTCAGCGCGGCAATCATACTCATCAACGGCAATAACAGATGCCACACCATCATCAGTTCGTTGTCGCATATTGACGAGTACTCGTACCGTCATACGATCGCGTTTCTGAGCAATCGATTCTGAATCAACAAACACCACAAACGGATCAGGCGCACTGCTGTTGGGCTCAACTAGTAACCATTCTGCATGGGTTTCGGCAACCGGTAGCAGGCAAAATAGGAATACCGCAAAGCACAGCGACGACAATTCTCTTGCTTGAATAATCAGCGGATTGGGATGTGACGATTCCATGGCATCACCTCGAATTCTATAACTAAAGAGTACGCGGATTTTGCTTGCAATTGGAGCAATTTATCGGTGTCTTTTACGTAGCTAGCGTAGCCTGAGCTGTCACTAGTCAGTGCATTCAACTTGACTGGTGCACATCCAAAATCCACAGTCAGTGACGATGTGCTTGGCCTGCTTATTTCGTGCTGCGCAGTAGCTTTTTACTTTCTCCCAACCCGCGCCAGAGAAATTGAAGGTGCTGTAGGAGTAAGACAAAGCATTCGGACTCGAGCTCGTTTTCAAACTTGAGCAAGCCGCGATCGAGGCCAGCATAGCCATCCAAAATAAGCCGCTTAGAATTCGAGTTTGAGTGATCGTCTTTCTGGAGATCATAATTCGTCTGGAAGGCGACAGCTTGAATGTTACGGTGTAGTTTGCACTGTATACAGCTTGGCCATGAAATTGCCTACATCAAGGACGCATAGTCCCCATAGCGTTGATTGTGTCGTTGTGCGATCACATCCAACACGATTTCACTGAGCGACAAGTTGTCTGGACTATCGCTCATGCACTGTTCTACGGCATTTCTGAAGTCTTGCATGAATTGAAATTTATCTTTTGTTTTTAGATACATTTCGTAGATTGAATATTCCGATGGTTCATCGAGGCCGTGAAAGTTCAATCCCTCGGCATAGATAGCTTGGAGGATGAGTTCTATCAACTCGAGTTTGGACGCATCCATAAAGCGGAAATGCACCAAATCCTCGATGAGTGATTTCATGCGATTAAAGTCTTCTTCCGTCTCAGTCCATTGTTGGGTGCTTTTGCCCATAGTCCTCCTCCGTTTGAGGAGTTAATTAATAGTTATGTGTTTTTCGACAAAACAGCGCTCCCAACACAGACCATAGTCGAGTTCCGTTAGAAAAGACAGTAATTCATACTTTGGGACTAAAAAATGACTCGTGAGTCCCATCAAGGAATATGTTGGGCTGCACAAAATTATCTTGACTTGTGGTTTCACGCCTCTAAAATGACCACTGTTGCGTCGCACCATGTTTTGCAACATAGCTGCAGTACCCACTATCTAATATCAAATAAGTAAGCAAGGAGAATTGCCGTGAATCCTGCAGTCAACCAGCTTTCCCAAGCAACCAAGACATCCATGGAAGTTCAACTTCACGCTATGACAGAGCTGGCTGAAAAAGCCCTGCAAGGCGTCTCTGAGCTTGTCGAACTGAACATGGCTACCGCTAAAGCCTCATTCGAAGAGACATCTGCTGTTGTTCAACAGATTCTCAGCGCTGCTGATGCGCAAGAAGCTTTTCATTTGGTGCAAGCACAAGCGCAACCTAGCGCAGAAAAAGCAGCATCGTATGGCCGTCATTTGGCATCGATAGCTACTCGTACTCAGGGTGAAATCGCTAAATCAACACAAGAGCGCGTCGCTGATACAGCGCGTCACGTGAATGGTTTGATCGACGATTTGACCCAAAAAGCACCTGCTGGATCAGAAGCATTTGTGAGCATGATGAAAGCCGGTATCGCTAACTCGAACGCCGCATACGAGCAGTTCGCGAAAGTCAGCCAAACTGCTTTTGATAATTTTCAAGAGCAGTTGCATTCAGCTAGCAATCAGTTTGCAACCAGCGCAACGAAGGCTGCAAAGTCGAAAAAATCCGCTGCCTGATAGCTTTCAGTGCAACGTAAAAGAGCTGCTTCGGCAGCTCTTTTTTTATGCTTTAAAAGTGAATAACCAGGCTGGTTGCGTGTTCAATTCACTTGGCATCAGCAAAAAATAACGCAGTAGTCTATGCACACATAATTGACGCTCGTTTTTTATGGCGCTCTTTACTAAACGCGTTCAGCGTTTAACAAGGTCATCAGCTCTCCCGACTCGGCTAGGACTTTCAAATCCTGAAAACCGCCGATGAGCATGCCATCGACAAATATCATTGGAAAGGTGGGCCAACCGGTCCACATTTTTAACGCATTACGCCGGCGCCATTGCGAGAGATAGTTGCCGTATTCCAGATAACGATAACTCACACTACGTTTATCCAACAGCTTGCGTGCACCCGAGCACATGGGGTTGGTCGCCATACCTATGATCACCACGCGATTATCCGCAACGCAGGCTTGAACCTCTTCGACGATATCTCTATGACTGCCAGCAATCGTACTGCGGGCAGCGGGGTGGATCCAAAATTCATCTAAAACGTGGCGCGGCATGAGGCTTCCTTTGTATTGAATAGTGAAGCGATTAATTTGTTGCATTGCGAAAACTATTTATACCCATTCCCAGTCTGAGATGTTGGGTAGGCCGCAAATCATGGCTTAGCCATGGAGAGGGCATTCAATTTTAAATACTATAACTGATAAAAATTCACTATTTTTGTCGATTTTTCATTGAGTAGTCACAGAAGCACGGTAATGTCCCAAGTTATAAACGTATAAGCAATAAACTCGAGTAGTAGTTTAGCTCTTGTGGATTCAGATTTTAGGATATGTAAATATGGCATCGTTCAAATTAGCGCAACTCTCAGATACGCACGTCGTTAGAAAACATTCGGTGTTGAGTAATGGAATTGATAGTAACCAAGCTTTGCGCGCAGCGGTTTATCAAATGATCAAAGCGGATGATATCGATGCGGTGCTGTTATCTGGCGATCTGGTTGAGCGTGGTGAAATCTATGAATACTTCGAGCTGAGAAACATACTCGATCCGCTCATGGGTTTGAAGCCGGTGTATCTGATGCTGGGTAATCATGATGTGCGTGATAATTTTCTTGGTTTATTTAGAGATTATCCTTTCATCAATCAGGCAAATAATTCATGGGGCGTTCAGTATTCAGTGGCATTGAACGACAGTCACGCATTGGTTGTGTTGGATACGCTCAAAGAAGGTCGCGATGCAGGTTATTTAAGTGAGGATAAGTTGATCTGGCTTGATCGCACTTTGGAGCGGCATCGCGAGAGGAGTGTACTACTGGCAATGCACCATCCTATGATTGATGTAGGCAATGCCATGATGAATCAAATGAATTTGGTGAATCAGTCCGACTTGTCAGCCATCCTGCAGAAACACAAAAATATTACGCGAATACTTTGTGGTCACATTCATCGTGACTTAGTAGGATCTTTCGGCACGATTCCCGTCCAGGTGTGCCCAAGTACCGCCTTTGCTTATCCAGCGAATTTGAATGAAAGCAATGTCGATCAATTGTGCCGTGATAATCCAGGTTATCTGGTTCACGAGATCACTGACGGGGTGCTAACCAGTAAACGCCACAACCTAGACCTGCATGCCAGTACTGCCACGGTATAAGAGCGACGCCTCTCTTGAAGACCTATTGATCCAGCAAGCCTTGGGTGCGAATAAAGTCAATCACCGTATCTACACCATCGCCTTTACGTAAGTTGGTGAACACAAAGGGTCTATCTCCGCGCATTTTTTTGGCATCGCTAGCCATGATATCCAGATTGGCACCGACGTGTGGGGCAAGATCAGTTTTATTAATAATCAACAGATCCGATCGTGTGATCCCAGGGCCACCTTTGCGGGGAATTTTTTCTCCACCCGCGACATCAATCACATAAATCGTCAGGTCAGACAGCTCTGGACTAAAAGTAGCCGCTAAGTTATCACCACCTGATTCCACTAGTATTAGATCTAAATCAGGAAACTCTGCGCTCATACGTGCAATCGCTTCCAAATTAATCGAAGCATCTTCACGAATAGCCGTGTGTGGGCAGCCACCGGTTTCTACGCCCATGAGTCGATTCGCAGGGAGCGCATCGGCACGCAATAAAATTTCCATATCTTCGCGCGTGTAGATATCGTTGGTGATGACGGCCATGTCGTAGTCATCACGCATTTTTTTGCAGAGCATCTCGCACAGCGCTGTTTTGCCGGAGCCTACCGGGCCACCAATACCGACACGCAGTGGATTAGGTGTAGTCATGTTGATGTCTTTCTATATAAAAAATCAGGAGCGATAGAGTCGGCTGTACTGCACTTCATGCTGCATCGATAGCAGTGACAGACCGGGCGACCAATTCGAGAGTTCATCATCCTTCAAACCGCGTGCGGTGAGTGAAGCTGCCGCTAGCGCAGGCTCAAGCGATAGTAATAATCGTTGACCACTGACTTGACCGAGCGGCACGGATTTCACGCAGGCGATCACTTGATTTTCAGCCCATGAAAATAACAGGCCTATCAGTGCTTCGTCTGATGGGATGTGGAGTGCAGCACACGCAGCAGCAAAAGCTGTAGGGAAGGCGACTTCAGGTAGTGAGCTAATAATCTGAGTGATGTCTTTACGTTCAGGTGTGAGTTCTTGCAGTAATTTGGATAAGGAGTAACCCATCTGCACTGTCTCAGCACGAAATTCTGCGGTATCACGCGCGGCTAAAAAACAGTCGTTCAAATCGTGAATAGTTATCGTATCGCCTGACGAGAACGCCTGCATCAAACGCCAGCACATCGGTGCTTCAAACCGTGCCACGACATCGTCTAGCATATCGACAATCCAATGCCGTGCGCTTGCTTCGTCATGCACCAAACCTTGCACCATGGCCGCTTCCAAGCCTTGTGAATAGCTGTAGGCCCCAACCGGCAGTGATGGGCTGCAAATTTGTAGCAGTCGAACCAGCGCAGCAGTATTCATACTCATGCCGGATCACCCGGGCGATGAATTTTTTGGCGTAGTGGTATCGGCGCAAGTAAATGAGAATGCCCATCATCATGATGATGACCGCCACCATAAGCACCCGATTCGGGTTCGAAGGGAGCTTGTTCTTCGATCACTGTGGCACCTAAGCCTGCCAGCATGTCTTTCAGAACAGGATCGCGTCGAATCCGAAGAAAGCCATCACCTACCTGCGCTTGCGTATGGCGATTACCCAAATGAAAAGCGCAACGCAATAAGGCTTGTGGTGATGCGCATTCCACTTTATAGGTCGCCTCTGCAGCAGCTACAACACGAATCACGCGACCATCATCACCTTTAATGAGATCGTCATTGCGTAGCACCGTTCCGCGCACCGTAAAAACGGCTACTTCTTCGCCTGATGCTAATTTGGCGCGCAGCCGACTTTTTTCGCGTAATTCATAAGGCAATACCAATTCGCCAGCAATCGCATCGGCGTGACTAACTTTAGTGTTAAGCGTGAGCATGGGGTCGTTAAAAAATTAAATCAGAATAGAAAGTAGCGTTGCGCCATTGGCAAAATTTTTGCCGGCTCGCAGACCAGTAGTTCACCATTGGCACGCACTTCATAGGTTTCAGGATCGACTTCCATGGTGGGTGTGTAGCCGTTATGAATCATGTCTTGCTTGCGCAGATGACGCATATTTTTTACCGCTTCAATTGACTTATTCAGTTTGAGTGTTTGACCCACACCAGAATCAAAAGCTGCTTGAGAAACAAACGTCAGTGATGTACGTAGCGCACCGCCATACGCACCAAACATCATGCGGTAGTGCACCGGCTGTGGCGTGGGTATGGAGGCATTCGGATCACCCATAGGGGCGGCTGCGATCATTCCGCTTTTTAAAATCATCGATGGTTTCACACCAAAGAAGGCAGGTTTCCACAAGACTAGATCAGCGAGTTTGCCCGTTTCAATGGAACCGACTAAATGCGATACACCATGAGTGATAGCTGGATTGATGGTGTACTTAGCGATATAGCGCTTGGCGCGGAAATTATCATTGCGCGAGCAATCTTCTTTTAGCGCACCGCGTTGAGTTTTCATCTTATGTGCAGTTTGCCAGGTACGCATAATGACTTCACCCACGCGACCCATGGCTTGCGAATCGGATGACATCATCGAGATCGCACCGAGGTCATGCAAAATATCTTCAGCCGCAATCGTCTCGCGACGAATACGTGATTCAGCAAATGCAATATCTTCAGTGATGGCTGGGTCGAGATGATGGCAGACCATCAGCATGTCCAAGTGCTCATCCAACGTATTGACCGTGTACGGACGCGTTGGATTGGTTGACGAGGGCAGTACATTGCCTTGACCGACAGCCGCAATAATATCTGGCGCGTGGCCACCACCGGCACCTTCGGTATGAAAGGTATGAATCGTTCTATCTTTGAAGGCAGCAAGTGTGTGCTCTAAAAAGCCCGCTTCATTTAATGTGTCGGTGTGAATCGCTACTTGGACATCCATGCGATCAGCAACCGACAAGCAGTTATCTATCGCAGCGGGTGTTGTGCCCCAGTCTTCATGGAGTTTCAAACCAATCGCACCAGCCTGTATTTGTTCTTCCAGTGGCTTAGGTAAACTCACATTACCTTTACCTAAAAAGCCCAAATTCATAGGAAATGCATCGGCCGCAGCGAGCATGGATTGGATATGCCACGGACCTGGTGTGCAGGTAGTTGCAGCAGTGCCGACTGCAGGGCCGGTGCCGCCACCTATCATCGTTGTCACGCCCGACATCAATGCTTCTTCAATTTGTTGCGGGCAGATGAAATGAATATGGGTATCGATACCACCTGCCGTTACGATCATGCATTCGCCGGCGATGATTTCAGTCGCACCACCGATGGACATCGTCACATCGGGTTGAATATCGGGATTACCCGCTTTGCCTATCGCAGCAATGCGCCCTGACTTGATGCCGATATCTGCTTTTACGATACCCCAATGATCCATAATCACCGCATTGGTGATGACGGTGTCCATCACATCGTTGTACGCACGTTGCGATTGACCCATGCCATCGCGTATGACTTTGCCACCACCGAATTTAACTTCTTCGCCATACGTGGTGTAGTCTTTTTCAACTTCAATAAAGAGTTCGGTGTCAGCTAAACGTATGCGATCGCCAGTAGTCGGCCCGAACATTTCTGCATACGCTTTGCGAGTAATCTTGCTCATGCTTTTTTCTCTTTCAGTGCTCCCATGACTTTGCCATTGAAGCCATAGACTTTACGCGAACCGGCGAGTGCGACTAATTCAACCGTACGATGTTGACCAGGTTCAAAGCGCACCGCTGTTCCTGCCGTGATATTGAGACGCATACCGTACGCAACAGCACGATCAAACTCGAGTGCAGGATTAGTTTCGTAAAAATGAAAATGCGATCCAACCTGAATCGGTCGATCGCCTGTATTAGCGACTTTGATGCTGGCCGTTGCACGACCGACGTTCAATTCAATGTCGCCATCTTCGATGAGCATTTCGCCTGGGATCATCGTGTGCTCCTAGTGTGCGATTAGGGTATGGGGTTATGAACGGTTACCAGTTTGGTACCGTCGGGGAAGGTCGCTTCCACCTGAATATCTGGAATCATTTCAGCCACGCCTTCCATCACATCGTTGCGCGTCAGGATTTTTGTTCCTTCGCTCATGAGTTCAGCCACGCTGCGACCATCACGCGCACCTTCCATGATGGCAGCAGTGATTAATGCAATTGATTCGGGATAGTTCAGCTTTAATCCACGCGCTCGCCGACGCTCGGCAACCAATGCCGCTGTAAAAATCAGCAATTTATCTTTTTCTCTAGGTGTGAGTTCCATCGTCTCCCTCGTTGTGATGGATAGTTCAGGTATTCCATATACGCGGTACGTGCGCCACTTGCCCGAGCAGGGCAGGTCGCAACACAGACCACGCGGTGAGCATCAGTTCACGCGCTACTTCGCTACTGTTACAAAGATAGCGCACTACTACGACAGTTTTCAATTGGCTCGCTCCGAACTGACCTTCTACAGCTATCGGTTCACAACGTGCCCGTACTTCGTCTAAGCAGCCAGTTGCAGGAGCATGCGCACCCGCAACGATGAGTGTGGCGCACACGCTATAGCCCGCTAAACCTAGAGGGGAAGTCATCATGCGACTATCCGCCCTGAGATCGCCTTGTTCAAACCAAATTGGTTTGCTCTCTCGAGTAATCTTTAGTCGTTGACGCAAACGACCATGAGTAAAACGTTCACCGTGGGCAGTGCGGCCGAAACATAAAATTTCACAACCGAGATACTGCGCATCGCCTTCTAGTGCTATCTCGCTGTCTAAAACGACATCCGCACCATTAAAAAAAATGGTTTCTTGTGGCAGCCATTCCATTACCGCGCTCGGCGCTAGTCGTAGTTTTAACTGCTGCTTTGATACATGGCCATTCGCTCGATACCACTTCGCAGCACCGGGTGTAGATAGCAAAGCTCTCGCACCACTCTCTAATTTTGTTTGCACACGTAATTCATCACCACCCACTACTCCACCTGGCGGATGCACGATCACGACATGACAGGTTGCTTCACCTTCGGGGTACAGCGGTTTTTGAACGCGCAATGGCCCACTGTGTAAGCGGTGAATCAATCGTGTGCAATCACCATCACGTCTAAAGCCTAGTTCCAGTGTGGCCAGCAAATGCGAGCGCTCGTCCTCTACTTGCGTCATACTCGTGTTATCAGATTCAGCAGTTGTAGTTCTCATCATGCAAAGCATAGCAGTTTGCACACCATCAAAACAATCGAAGATTCATGTTTTAATCGTGCTTACTTTTGGTGCGATAGCAAAAAATCATCGTATACGCTTTTCGTTTCCTTATGCACTCAGTTGTAAATACAGTTCAGGCAATGTAATCGGTAATTGTTCCAAGTTATCGATCACGCGATAGCGATGCGAACCAAAGATCTCTTTCAGATAATCATCGCCTGCGCTATCGACAGAGACGCAAAAAACGGGCGTTCCTTCGGCTGTCGATTGTGCAACCGCACGCGCCGCATCTTTGGTCAGCATAGTTGGCCAGGGCATGTCAATGTCATGCGGCTCACCATCAGTTAATAATAAAATCAAACGCTGCTGCGTTTTTACATGACGCATCAAATGACTGGCATGCCGTATAGCAGCTCCCATGCGAGTTGACCATTCGCCTTCCAATGCCGCCATTCCTTGCAAAACCTGATCATCCAGTGGTTGATTAAATTTCTTCAAGCGAAGGTAATGCACTTGATGCCGTCCGTTTGAGCGAAAACCATGAATCGCCCATTGATCGCGACTATGTTCAATAGCGCTACCTAGCAAGAGGCTGGCTCGTCGCATTAAATCCAGCATGTTGGTACCGTCAGCGGTAGGGCGAGAAGTCGACACCGATAAATCCATCAGCACTAACACCGATAGATCGGGTTTTTGTTTGTGCGCACGCTGGAACAGGGCTGTATCAGGATCGTGACCTGAGCGCAAAGCTATCTGCGCTTTAACCATCGCGTCGAGTTCAAGATCATCGCCTTCGGTATGTCGTACAGGTCGTTGACGCTGCCCTTGCTTACGCGCCTGCAGTAATTGCGCAAGACGCGTGGATTGTTTTAATTGAGCCGCTAGCATGGCCGTCAAGTGGGACGAATCTGCTTGCTGTGGAATTTCTTCAATCAGAGTGCACCATTGAGGACGGTAGAGACCGATTCGATCATCCCACTCGTCATAGCGCGCTACCGTAGTGTAGGCACTAGGAGGCGCTTCTTCAGCCGTCTTAGCGATGGGTAGTGTGCGCACACGCCATTCCTGCGTGGCGTTGTTATCCATGCGCGGCACCGTTTCATCTTGCTCGTTGGGTTGAGCTTGCGCACTGAGTTCGGACCGTGTTTCTTCGGGCGGCGCATCACTATCCCAAAGAAACAGATTGTCATCACGATAAACTGGTTCGATCACATACGACTTAGCATCAAAGCGTAAGCGCATCTGTCCTAAATCATTACCTAAAAGCGATCCGATATCACGCAATGCCTGCGGACCGCTGTGTGATTGTTGTGATTCGTGATACAGCTGCCGCGCTTTACTAATCCAGGGATTGGTATCTTCAACCGATGTATCGAGTAATGCTAACGATAGTCGTAGCAATAATGCGTTAGCAGTGAGATTGGATTCATTAGCAGAGTGAACACTAAAAAATTGTCGCCATAATCGGCGCAGGCCCGGCATTTCTTGAATAGCGAGTTGTTCAATGCGTGCATCTTCAAGCAAAGAAATAATCGCCAATTGCACAGGCTTGAGTTTTTTGCGTTCAAACTGCTGTGTTGAGAAAACACAATGGGCCGCTGCATGAGCAGCAGCAGCGCGGTACAAATCTCGTAAGGCACCGCCTTGATGTGAAGTGTACTGACGCGGAAGATGAATGCCTAGTTCTGAGATGAAGGGTCGTTGCAGGGGGCTATCACCGACTACTGGCCAGAGTGAAAATTCTTGATCCCACAATCCATGCAAATAAGGACGTAGATGTCCGGCAGCGCTATCAAATCCTTGTCGTGGTGATTCGGTACTACTGATGGGGTTCATCGCAAGCAGCTCTGTACGATTCCAGAAAGTGCTTCCAGCATGTCGGCATCATCGCTGATGGGTTGAACTAACGCCATACGGCAGGCCGCTTCCGGAGCGATACCGCCGGCGATCAGTGCGCCTGCGTAAACCAGCATGCGCGTAGAAGCGCCTTCATCCAGACCGTGACCTTTCAAACGGCGCATACGCGTTCCGATTTCCACCAATGTTTTACTCATGGCGCTATCGACACTACTTTCATGCACGATGATTTCAGCTTCGAGTTCGGGTAGGGGGTAGTGAAAATCAATCGCGACAAAGCGCTGCTTGGTCGATGGCTTCAGATCTTTTAACAGCCGCTGATAACCCGGGTTATACGAAATCACTAATTGGAAATCAGCATGAGCACTGACGATTTCATTACGGCGATCGATAGGCAGTGATCGGCGTGAATCAGTCAGTGGGTGAATTGCGACCACCGTATCCTGTCGCGCTTCAACGATTTCGTCCAAATAGCAAATGGCTCCTGTGCGGGCAGCCCGAGTGAGCGGTCCATCTTGCCAATACGTGCCTTCAGCATTCAGCAAAAAGCGTCCAATTAAATCACTGGCACTCGTATCTTCATTACAGGCAACCGTAATTAGCTGGCGGCTTAAACGCCAAGCCATGTGTTCAATAAATCGCGTTTTACCGCAGCCAGTAGGCCCTTTAATCATCACCGGCAGTCGAGCCGCATAGGCGGCTTCGAACTGCGCGACTTCATCGTGAACCGGAAGATAGTAAGGTTCGCGATCGACACGAGTGGCTGGAATGACTGCGGCAGTCTGCATTATTTATTTGTGTTTAGCGGTATCGGGATTAGGAATGCCAGGTATTGGGCATTCTTCTGTGCCAACCATAGGTCGCGTAATTTGCTCAACCATGGCGCGAGTACCTTCCGGATCATTCACCCACTTTGAGTAAAAGTCATACGGGCAGGTAGCAACACCACGTTCATCTTCACCGGAATTAATTTTGCCGGTGTAGCCACGGTGTAGTAGTTTGAACAAATGATTTTCTGATTGCATATTTTTACGTGCATCACGAATCAGGCTGGTTGACAGCTGCGCATACTGAATACCGTTGTCTTCTTCACCGCATTCGCCCATGGTGCGGCCATCAAAGCCGATGATGGCTGAGTGACCAAAGTAGGAATACACACCATCAAAGCCGGAGGCATTAGCAACAGCGACGTAGCTGTTGTTCGCCCATGCCATCGCTTTTGCCATTAATACTTGCTGATCTTTGGCTGGGTACATATAGCCCTGGCAGCGCACGATGAGTTCAGCACCTTTCATAGCGCAATCGCGCCAGATTTCCGGGTAATTACCGTCATCGCAGATGATGAGACTGATTTTTAAACCTTTAGGACCTTCAGAAACGTAAGTGCAATTACCAGGGTACCAACCTTCAATCGGCACCCACGGCATGATCTTGCGATATTTTTGTACGATCTCGCCTTTGTCGTTCATCAGTATCAGCGTGTTGTACGGTGCTTTATTCGGGTGCTCTTCATGGCGCTCGCCAGTCAGTGAGAAAACTCCCCATACTTTCGCAGAGCGGCATGCTTCAGCAAAAATGTCCGTTTCTTCACCAGGCACAGCGGCTGCGGTGTCGTACATTTCTTTGGAGTCGTACATGATGCCGTGAGTCGAGTACTCAGGGAAAATAACTAAATCCATACCAGGCAGACCAATTTTCATGCCCTTGACCATCTCAGCGATGTTGCGTGCATTCGCCAGTACTTCCGCTTTGGTATGCAAGCGAGGCATTTTGTAGTTAACGACTGCAACACCTACGGTGTCCTTACTGCTGGATATATCGCCGTGATACATGGAGTTCTCCTTCAAAGAAAAAACTTATCGCGAACGCGCTAAAAGTAGCTTCGATGGTACGTGGCGGAGAAATTTTCTGTCAATTACAAACAGGCTTATGACACCTGAATCGTATGCGTCATTTGACGTATAGAAGAGGGGTTAAGATGATTTTCTTACGAAAAAAACCTTCTTTGCATTGAATGAATCAGTAACTGAATAATCACCTTAGTGATTTCTTAGGTCAGATTTGTCTTGCCTGCAACCAGTGCTGCAGCTGCCGAACGCGTTTCTACTCCTAACTTCACATAGATATGTTCAAGATGTTTATTTACAGTGCGTGGACTCATACCCAATATCTCGGCAATATCACGATTAGTTTTTCCTTTGGCTACCCACAAAAGCACATCTAACTCACGTGGTGTGAGTTGATAGTGATCTAACGAAGATACACCTTCTTCGGATTTTTCTTCTAAAAGAATCAGTAATTCACGCTGACGTCGCGCTATGGTTAAGTGTAATTCGAGCCCCGCATTTTTAGCGTGAAGTGGCGAGTGATCACCTTCTTTAGCAAGCTCTGCTTTAAGCCATTCAGCGACAACCGTAGGAAGTTGGTCTTTAGGTAAAGAGTCAGACGAAAAATATTTTTTAAGCCACTCAGCCGCTTGTCGTGTTTGCCATAATGGCGTGCCATCGGCATTCACAGAAATCGCTGCATGCGATACCGCATCAATCGCATGACGTGCTTGCGCCATCATGCGTGCATTACGGATATGCGTGGCAACGCGCGCAAGCACCTCGGTAGGCTCAATCGGTTTAGTCACGTAGTCCATACCGCCGGCATCAAAACCTTGCAACACATGTTCAGTTTCGGTCAATCCGGTCATAAACATAATAGGTACATGGCGTACGTTCTCCATTTGCTTTATACGACGACAGGTTTCAAAACCATCGATACCCGGCATAACGGCATCGAGCAAAATAATATCGGGCACGATGCGACTTAAGCGGTCAAGCGCTGATAAGCCATCGGTGGCTACGAGTACGGTATAGCCTGCTTCGGAAAGTGCATCTGATAATAGCGAAAGATTTTCCGGGACGTCATCCACAATCAGGGCGACGTCTCCCTCAAACGTCGTCATAGCGCAGCTCCTTAAGTCGATTCATATATTCAGGTAAACGAAAGCGTTCAACCAGCGAACGTAGTTCAGCGCAGAACGGTGCATACAATGCATTACCAGCCTCAATTTCATCTAGCGCAGTGTGTATACCTTTGACGTAGCCGATGTCACCTAAGGCTAAAAGTTTTTCAAGGGTTATTTTGGAGGGTATCAAGCGAACGGCTTGCGCTTCGGTGGCTATGGGCGAAGCTGAAATCCATTCAATGCCTAGATGGAGTTTTAGTTTGGATAGTAGATCCTGCATCATGAAGGGCTTGGCAATGAAGTCATTGCACAAAAGACTATCTTCCTGACGCGCGGTAGGATCAAACACATTGGCTGAGACGATGATAATCGGCAGATCATCATAACCACTCTCCCGTAAACGTCGACAGACTTCCCAGCCATCCATCTCAGGCATAGAAATATCCATCAAAAGTAAATCGGGTTTGTTACGCGCAATTTCAGCAATACATGCGGCACCACTATCAGCTTCAACAATATCAAAGCCTAACGGTGCCAGCATTTCATGCAACACCACTCGTTGCGAAGCTTGATCATCCACCACTAATAATCGTTTGCGTGTACCGACATAGCCAGTGGCATTGGTGATTTCTGTCATGGTAGAGGCGGGTTCGCGCATTTCCCGTAAATACAGCCTCAAGCGAAATACGCTACCTTTGCCGACGGTACTGTTTACCGTCAATTCACCACCCATAATGTGGGCGAGTAAATTTGAAATCGATAAGCCTAAACCGGTACCGATATCTTGTCGAATGCTGGCCGTGTTACTGCGCTCGAAAGGTAAAAATACGCGTTCAATATCTTCGGCAGCAATACCAATACCTGTATCTTCAACTTCGAATAAAGCAATCTCTCTGGCATAGCTTAAGCGTAGTGTGACTGACCCCGTATCGGTGAATTTGATGGCATTCGCAACTAGGTTAATCAATATTTGCCTTAGACGTTTTTCATCCGCATAGACACGCTGGGGTATGCGGCCGGTCTCGATAAAATTAAATCGTAGGCCTTTTTGTGCGGCCTGAGGCGCGACCATTTGTACGATTTGATCGAGAAATTCACGGAAGGCTAAATCGCCGTAATCGATGCGCAACTTGCCGGCTTCAATTTTTGCGATATCCAGCATGCCATCAATGAGTGACAGTAAATGCTCACCACTACGACGAACTACGCTGATGGCATTTTGTCGATTAGCAGGTATGTTTTTATCATTCTGTAAAATTTGCGCATAACCTAAGATGCTGTTGAGTGGTGTGCGCAATTCATGACTCATACCTGTGACGAAGCGACTTTTAGCAAGATTCGATGCTTCGGCTATTTCTTTAGCATGTTGTAACGCCAGATCGGTTTGACGGTGTGCATCGATTTCATTCAGTAGCAAACGTGTTTGACGCTCAGTTTCTAACTGCGCAGTGCGTCGGCTATCTGTACTTAAAACAAGCCACCATGTACCTATGCCCGTTATTAAAAATAAAGCGACGAATACGCGTACAAACAGACCGCGTAGGCTTTCAGAGGAGTAGATCGACTCTTGAATCAGTGAGGGTAGCTCAAGTAGGTAGATAGCACTCAATACACCTGCTAGCAGTACCGAAAACATCACCAATAACAAAATATAATGGGTAATATTTCTATGCAGACGATTCTTAAGAAAATTCGGTATGAGTAAGCTGAACCAATGATTCCACTGCTCCATCAACGTCGCATTTGTTTTGCAGCGATCATTGCAGCGCGCATCGAGTGAGCAGCACAGCGAGCATATGGTACCGGCATACGCAGGGCAGTGAGTAACATCGGGAGATTCGAAGTGATTGCTGCAGATGACGCATTGCTGCTTGCCAGTTGTTGTTGCAGGCTCAGGATCGCGTGCTATGTAATAACGGCTATCAGTCAGCACTGCAATGATAGGCGCGACAATTAAGGCAGTTAGTAGAGCGATGAAGGGTGCCATACCAATAGCAAATGCACCAAACAATCCGGATAGCGCCAGGGTTGACAGTAGGGTGGCTGTAAGCATCGATCCAACACCGACGGGATTGATGTCATACAGATGAGCGCGACGGAATTCGATATGTTTGGGCGATAAGCCTAGCGGCTTATTAATTAACAGGTCAGCGAGTAAAGCGCCTATCCACGAGATGGCCACCATAGAGTACAGCGTTAGCACTTCTTTCAATGCATCGAACACGCCCATTTCCATCAGCATGATGGAAATAAGTACGTTGAACACTACCCAGACAACGCGCCCAGGATGACTGTGAGTCAGACGTGAGAAAAAATTTGACCATGCTAATGATCCTGCATAGGCATTTGTTATATTGATTTTTACCTGCGACACAATCACGAATACAGCCACCAGAGCGGTAATCAGTGCTTGATTTTGGATTACATAGCTAAACCCAACCAAATACATTTGTGTAGGCTCAACAGCCTGTTCGGTGCTCAAGCCATGTTCAATAACTAAAAATGCCAGTAGTGCGCCGCCTAACATTTTTACCGCACCCATTAACACCCAACCAGGGCCAGCGAGTACGAGTGCACTCCACCAGCGTATGCGGTTACTGTCCTGTTTTTCAGGCATGAACCGTAAAAAATCAACTTGTTCACCGATTTGAACGATCAATGAAAAAACAACCGTAGCAGCTGATCCAAACAAAACCCAATCAAATTGATTGCCGTTACTTAGGCCAGCGGTGTAATGCATTAGTCGATTAGGCGCATCAGCATCTTGATACAACACTGCTGCAAACGGTAAAATCATCAACACTAACCACACTGGTTGTGTCCAGGTTTGAATTTTTCCTATAAGTGTGACGCCATGCATCACTAACGGAATAATGACTATTGACGAGACGATGTAAGACCAGGCAATTGGTAAACCGAATGCTAGTTCTACAGCGCGCGCCATGATGGACGCTTCAATAGCAAAAAATATAAATGTAAAGCTCGCATAAATGAGCGAGGTGAGTGTCGATCCTATGTAACCAAATCCTGCGCCGCGCGTGAGTAAATCAATGTCAACACCGTACTTTGCCGAGTAATAGCTGATAGGCAGTCCAGATAAAAAAATCACGGCAGAGACGACCACAATCGCCCACATCGCATTGGTAAAACCAAAGCTCATGGTAATCGCTGCACCAATCGCTTCCAGTGCTAGGAAAGAAACGGCACCTAAAGCGGTGTTGGCGATTCTGAATTCAGACCATTTACGAAAACTTTGCGGTGTGTAGCGCAGTGCGTAATCTTCCAGGGTTTCATTCGCTACCCAGGTGTTGTAGTCCCTTCGGCTCTTGACGATGCGCTGTAACGAGGTGGAATTCAAAAAAGCTCCATGGGGATGATTACGGTTGATTGCATAGGGAGCCGAGCCAGACGACTCTTTGCTTTCAGTCGTTTTTGTCTTTCAGAGCAAATTCTAAGCCAGAGCAAATCGAGTCGAATGCCTAATGTCTGAGAATTTGGCCCGATCTACGTCATTTGACGTATGTGCTTGCGAAAGTAGCTTCATCGCCATTTGGCTTGTTTAAGTTCGCACTACTTAAGTGCGAACTACGTGCCGTAATGAAGCGAAACTAGGTAAACATCTGAGGCGCGCGATGCGCATCTATGGTGCATCTTCGCGATATCCATCTACTGAAGATCAGTTATACGGCGCACTAGCTAGTCCTGATTAATGCCCTGATGCAGTGCATACGTCAAACACCGTATTGCTGCGTCGCGACAGCAAACCTACAGTCCAATCCAAGCTTTGCGATCTTGATGAATCTTGTCCACGTGGCGGTTTATCTGTGCGTCTAGCCACGTGCCGTAGTTTTTTTTTGTCCCTGTGTTGCCCTCGTCTGAAAGGAAATTTTCATGTCTGATCAATTGAAATCAAAATCACGCCGTAGCGTACTGAAAGGTCTTGCTGCAGTATCAGCAGTTGCCTTGCCAGGTATGAGCTTTGCTGCTCCACCCGCTACCGCTGCTGTTAACACAACCAAACTCGCTGTTACTGATACTGAAGTTATCGTTGGTCAGTTGCACTCGGCTACAGGCACGATGGCTATCAGTGAAACGGGTGCGATCCAAGCTGAGCGGCTGGCGATTGACCAG
>JACCDL010876381.1_pt1 | contig 31025 bp, 34 predicted proteins | sample 7441931 | NCBI WGS metagenome assembly JACCDL01 (sample SAMN15323437, study PRJNA562643) | freshwater metagenome | isolation source: river surface water | place: USA:Blue River Watershed | collected 2017-08-16 | reverse complement strand
GGACCGATATTAGGTCGCGAAATCGCTTTCTTCACCGTCTCATCGCTGAGTAAGCGGACCCCATCAGTCTTGTGAACGAGCGCAGAGTATGTCTTTGCGATTGCACGAGCGTTCATGACGCCACCTGCTCCAGCGAATTCAAGTTGATGTGTGCGGGGATCGTTAAATCCACCTACGAGATCATCTACATGACCTTCAAATGCCTTACCAAAAGACATCGCTCTGCGATTCCAATAGAGAGGTGATTCAAATGGGTAATCAATCAGCGGTGCATCATCGCTTTTGAGTTGAGAAATCTGATCTTCAATATCTGGCGGTGTTCCAAAATATGCTTCAATGCCAAGTGGCGCTGCAATAATTTCTTGGAGCAATTGATTGAGGCGCTTGCCGGTGATGTTGAAATAAATCTTGCCAAGGAGATGTCCGATTGTGCCTGCATGGTAGAGAAATCCGGTATCTGGCTCCCAAATTGGCGCCTGACGCGCAAGTGCTTCTTCAACTGGGATTAGCTTTTGCATATCTTCGAAAGTTATATCTTCTCGAACTGCACTTAATCCAGAGCGGTGGCGCATAATCATTGCAACAGTGACGTTCTCTTTTCCGTTTGCGGCAAACTCTGGCCAGTAATGCGAAACCTTTTCATCGGGATCGAGCAATCCTTGTTCGATTAAGTGGTGACCGATGATTGAAAGCAAGCCCTTAGAAGTAGAGAAGACAACAGATTTTGTATTCTCTTGCCACTGCACTCCGGGACGTTGCTCTCCCGCCCAGATATCAATTACAGGCTTGCCATCCTGATAAAGGCAGAGCGCAGCGCCACCATAAGGTTGCTCTGCAGTCAGTGCGAAGAACTTATCTGCAACCGGTTGAAAACGTTCAATGATGAGCATTCGATGAGACTATCGATGTTTATCTGGATAGGCTATAGATATGAATACAAAAGGCTATGCCGCACTCTCAGCAGGATCTGACCTCGTTCCATTTCAATTTGATCGCCGCGAGGTGGGCGTCAATGACGTTGAGCTCGACATCAAATACGCTGGAATCTGCCACTCAGATATTCACCAAGTCCGAGAAGAGTGGGGACCGGCGATTTTTCCTATGGTTCCAGGTCATGAGATCGCGGGCGTAGTCACTTCGATAGGTTCAGGTGTAACCAAGTTTAAGGTGGGAGATCACATCGGCGTTGGCGTCTTTGTAGATTCTTGTGGCAAGTGCGAGCAATGCCTTGCTGGACTGCAGCAATACTGTGCCGAGGGAATGACCGGTACATATAACGGTTATGAACGTGATGGAAAGACAGTTGCGATGGGTGGCTACAGCAATCGCTTTGTCATCAATGAAAATTATGCAGTTCACATCCCGGCAAATCTTCCTCTCGATGGAGTAGCACCACTGCTCTGTGCTGGAATTACTTTGTACTCACCCATTAAGCACTGGAAGGTAACTAAGGGCACAAAGGTTGCAGTTATGGGACTAGGTGGACTTGGACATATGGGCGTCAAGTTTGCAGTTGCGATGGGCGCTGAAGTAACGGTGCTCTCGCACTCGCCAGCGAAAGAGGCGGATGCGCGCGCAATGGGCGCACATCACTTTGTATCAACAAAAGACCCAGAGAATTTCAAAGCAATTGCGAAGAGCTTTGATCTCATTCTCAACACCGTAAGCGCTGAAATTGATATCAATCAATATTTGAATCTTTTGAAGCAAGATGGAACTCTCGTAGTGATTGGGCTTCCAGGAAAGCCATATGCAGTTCATGTGGGAGTTCTTCTCGGAGCCCGACGCTCTATGGCTGGTTCAATGATTGGTGGCATCCCTGAAATGCAGGAGATGCTTAACTTCTGTGGCCAGCACAACATCCTTAGCGACGTTGAAGTCATCAAAGCTGACTACATCAACAAGGCATATGAGCGCACAATCGCCAGCGATGTGAAGTATCGCTTCGTAATCGATGGCTCAACCTTCTAAATAGATAGCGTAGAATTCGCGAGGTCTGCGCCAGCCGCAGGCGGTGGGGCCTTTAGCTCAGTCGGTAGAGCAACGGACTTTTAATCCGTGGGTCGTCGGTTCGAGCCCGACAGGGCCCACTTATCGTTTACCAGCAAAGTAAGTATGAATCTTGGTATCCCATCCCGCTCTAATTTCATCCAATGCTGCTCCCTGTTGATTCATGGGAAAGACGCTGCCATCAATAGATCCACCAAGAGCTATTAGTTTCTCCAGGATTACTGCATTTTTCTTAACATGCTCGATGACGCCTGCAGGGTCTGAATACTCTTCAAGGATCACACAACGAGTTGAATCGCTGTTAAAGAAAATCTCATATCTCAGAATTGATTCTTGCGCTTTAATCACCAGGAGCATCTCTGACATCAACTTCTTAAATTCTTCGAGATTTTCAGCTGCTATCTGCGGAAAAATTGCGACAGCGGACATGTTATTCATAATGCACCCTTGACTCTCTTGGAAGCCTTAATTATGGTCAACCTATGGCAGTTGTTAAAGTCCCAATTTCTCGCGAGATCACTGGACATAAGGCAGTTCGAGAGGCGCTTCGCAATACCGCTGAATTCTCCTCTGATTTGCAAGGTGATGCCGATGTTCGTGATTACCGTCAATTGCCGCTTGAGGTCGATCCTCCACGCCACCATCTCTTTCGCACGGCACTGACACCTTTCTTCGTTCGTCCCGCAATCGAGAAGCACATCCCAGCCTTTGAAGCGCTAGCACAAGAGATTGTGAGCGACTTCTTTACCAAAGGTGATGGTGAGGTCGTCAGCGAGCTCGCCCTTCCGCTCGTGATGAAGAACCTTGGAGTGATTTATAACCGGCCGCAAGATGTTGATGAGTGGATTTCGTGGGGACCGGATGTCTGGACGGCTGCTGGGCCAGTGCGCAGTGGCGATGTGTTGCACTCTTATTTAGAGCGAATCTATCAAGAGGCGATTGCCAATCCTTCCGCAGATATTTATACCCAGATTGCCCACCTTGAGATTGAAGGCAAAGTCGTAAGTGAGATTGAATTTCGTGGAATCGTTGGAGTCCTCTTGGCGGGCGGACGCGACACGGTAGTGAAATTACTTACGGGAATGATCTGGTATTTCGGCAATAACTCAGAGAAGCTACAAGAGGTGCGAGAGAACCCAGAACTCATCGACCCTGCTATTCAAGAGTTCCTGCGCTTCTTAACGCCTCTGCCAGCTATGGCGAGAACAACAATTCCTGAGAGCAGCGCCACTGAACTTCCAGCAGATCGATATGTGCAGATCAGCTTTATTTCAGGAAATTTTGATGAAACCGTATTTACCAACCCAACTGAAATAGATTTCACTCGAACAAGAAATCCTCACCTCAGCTTTGGTTTTGGTCCGCATACATGTCTTGGCAATCATGTGGCAGAGATTGAAGCAAAAGTTTTTTTCAAGACTTTACTGGCTCTCGCTATTGATTGGAAGATTTCGCCAAAGAGCGAAATCACCTATTTCCCAGGTCACTTAAGCACCGTTCCCGATCATTTAAAGTCGGTCTACATCACGCGAGAGAATGGATAAGCAGATGCATAAAGCACTTGAGGATTTTCAGCAGCACACCAATGAATTCCTCGATGCCCTTGCACTCTTTCCAGAGCGCAGCAGATACACCGCACCCGAAGGTGAATGGTCTGCTGCCTATATCGTCCATCACCTCAGTGATGGCGAGACTCATTTTGCAGGACGTTTTCTATTGACACTGGGCGCTGATAATCCTCCCTTGGTTCTCTTCAATGAGGAGTGGTATCCGGAAGTTCTTCACTATGAGAAGCGAACTCTCAACAAATCTCTCGCAGCAATCGTTGGTATTCGTTCAATGATTCTTGAGACCCTCTCACTAGTTGATGAGAAGCACTGGGAGCGGACAATGCAGCGAGAGGATGGCTCCCAGAGCACTCTGGCCGATCTTGTTCGCCAAGGCGATGGACATCTCACCGGCCATATAGATCAGTTGAGAAAACTCGCAGCCACCCTTTGAGCTCACCCCTCTCTTGAAATGACCATTCAGCGACCAGTCGTGGTTTGACTGGTCAGAACTGGTTATCACCTCGCATAAAAGCAGGGCTTTCCCTACGGTATCCATGTCAGAGCAATCTGAGAGGGTCCAAAGGATGAATGAGATTAGAAGTTACATCGAGTGGTTGAGCTATCACCCAACCCCTGATGAGATCACTCGCGCTCTCGTCCTTGAACACCTCGTGACTTATGGCGCATGTTGCGCCCGAATCGGCAAACTCAACGCGGATGATTCATTGACCTTTATAGGCGAATACGGTTTTGAAGATGGCCGAGCAGGAAAAACTTTCGCTGGTGAAGAGTGGCGCGCATGGACTCATGATGCAGCAGATATTGCCCTCGGTCGAAACCCAAACCATTGGTCTGAGGATAAGAAATTAATCATGTTCCAAATGCGCAGTCGTGGCGCGATGCAAGGCCACCTCGTTATTCGTTTCTCCTCGCCAGTTGTAGATATCAAGCGAGTCGAAGATGTTGTCCTCGATTACGCGATTCCTACCTCTCTCTACCTATCACTGAGCGATGGTGGGCAGAAGCGTGTCAATAACCAGACAAGTTCCACAGATACTGGCGCTACTCAATTAACACAGCGTCAACTCGCAATTCTTGGTGGGATGGTTGAAGGCAAAACCAATCATGAACTCGCAACCGAGTTGGGATTTAGTGTGAGCACTATTCGCCACGAGACTATGCGCATCTATCAGGCGCTGGCGGTAAGTGATCGTAAAGAAGCCGCAAAGAAAGCGTTGACCCTCTCCTTGCTTTAGGTAGACCTCTAGTATCTTCACCACGTGAAGAAAACTGGATCATGGCTGCCACTCTATTTATTAACCGGATTTATCTGGGGATGCTCATTTATCTTTATTAAAGAGGGCCTAGATTTTCTCACTCCCATTGGGGTCGCATTTGTTCGCTGCGCCCTTGGCGCCCTGACTCTCTATAGCTTTGCTAAATATCGAAAGATTTCACTGCCGCGAGATAAGAAAGCCATCTTCCATATCTGGGTTGTCTGTCTCTTGCTCAATGTCTTTCCAGGGGTTTTCTTTGCACTGGCAGAGACAGAGGTAACATCTATCTTGGCTGGAATCATTAATGCAGTCACACCCTTAATGACACTTATTGCAATTCTTGCCGTTAATCGAGCCGAGAAAGTTAAGGGCGCACAAATAATTGGTTTGATCATTGGATTTATTGGCGTCCTGATAGTTCTTGGTGTTTGGAACGGGCTGGGCAAGAATCCTTGGTGGGCAGTGCTCGTCCTCTTTATCGCAGTAGCTCTCTACGGAATCTCATATCCTTACACGCGTCGCTTTGTAATGCCTTATGGCATCAAACCAGAGGCGATTGTGGCTCAACAATTAATCTTGGCTAGCTTTACATTGCTTCCGTTCTATCTCATCGATGGAGTGAGCCATGATGAGTATTCACTCTCACCAGTCTTGTCGATGATTGCACTCGGCATACTAGGAAGTGGATTTGCCTACCTTTGGAACTTCCGGGTGATGGAGATTGCGGGCAGTGCCATTTCAAGTAGCGTCACCTACCTGACTCCACTTGTTGCTGTTGCTGCAGGAATTCTCTTTCTCGGTGAGAATATTTCCTGGAACGAACCTGCCGGCGCACTTGTTGTGCTCGTGGGAGCTGCAATCGCTCAAGAGCGGATAAAACTTTCTAAGCGTTTACCGTAAAGCCAGCAGGTAACTCGAGGCGATACTTCGCCAATTTCTCTCCATCTGCCAAGAGCGCACGAGTTGGACTATCTTCGGCAATTAGGCCACCGCTGAGCACCACAGAGCGTGGGCAGAGTTCGAGGGCATATGGAAGGTCATGTGTCACCATCAAGATAGTCACATCGAGTGAAGAGAGAATCGTCGCCAATTCACGACGGCTCGCTGGATCAAGGTTTGAAGAAGGCTCATCGAGAACGAGAATCTCAGGTTTCATTGCAAGAACACCTGCAACAGCAACTCTTCGGCGCTGTCCAAATGAGAGGTGATGAGGTGCGCGATCTGCAAAATCAGACATTCCAACGAGAGCTAGCGCCTCATTCACAACGCGATCGAGCTCTGCTCCGCGAAGACCCATGTTGTATGGACCGAAGGCGATATCTTCTCGAACAGTCGGCATAAAGAGTTGATCGTCGGGATCCTGAAAAACTATTCCAACCTGCGAACGAATTCGCTTGAGGATTGATTTATCAGTTGCATCAATCTTGGTGCCGGCAATCTTTACCTCGCCCTTCTGGGCTGCATGAATTCCATTGAGATGCATGACGAGTGTGGTCTTACCTGCACCGTTTGGACCGAGGATTGCAACACGTTCACCTTTCTCAGCTTTGAGGTTTACTCCGAAGAGCGCCTGGTTTCCATCTGGGTATGCAAATGCCAATCCAGAGATTTCAAGTGACGGGTGATTCATGAGACGACTCCAGATACGGTTGAGATTGCAACGGCTAACAATGGAATTGCGAAGGCAATTGATTTCATTTTCGATGAAACAATCGGCTGTTCAGTCTTTGGGAGTTCACCCTCATAGCCACGAGCGATCATTGAAGTGTGAACTCGTTCTCCTCTTTCATATGAACGTACAAAGAGTGCTCCTGCGGTACCTGCGATAAATTTCCAATCACGGATTCCACGCTCTTCAAATCCGCGAGACAAGCGAGCAACTTTCATGCGCTCCATCTCATCGGTGATGACATTCATGTAACGCAACATAAAGGTCATGATTTGAACAAGGAGTGAGGGCATCTTTAGTAGTTCAAAGCCACGCAAAATTTCACGAGCTGGCGTTGACCCAGAGAGCAGAATTGCTGTCAGAACTCCGAGAGTTCCCTTTGCAATAATCGATGCAGCTGCGATCGCACCCGGACGGGACATCTCAATCCCCAACAGTTCAAAGCGCTCACCACGTGAGAAGAACGGCATCAAAAAGGCGAAGAAGAGAAAGGGGATTTCGATGGTGGCGCGCTTAGCGATGGTCAATACCGGCAGTTTTGCAATACGAAGGAGAGAGAAAATCAGCAGAGCAAAGCCAATAAATGCCCAGTAGTTCTGGATTGGTGTCGCTACGCAGACAATGAGAAAGGTAAGGAGCGAGACAATCTTGAAGTGTGGCGGAAGGTCATGGATAGGTGAATGGCGGTGGATATAGAGACGCTCTCCTACATCATGACCATGGTGGTGACCGTGGGCAGCTTCACCACTTTCGCGCATCAAACCTTAACTTTTCTTCCGCTTACCAAGGTACATAAAGAAGCCGGTTGCAATAACACCTGTTGCCGCGACTCCGATAACTCCAGCGATACCAACTGCTGCGCGTTCGTTCTCGACTCCCGCTACCTCGTAATCAGCAAGTGCACTACCAGCGGTTGCTGGATCTTCAGCTGTTTCGATAAAGCCAATTTCTTCCGCAACTTTTTCAAGTCCATCAGGATGCGATGAGGCGTAGAAAGAAACAACACCTGCTAGTAAGAGTGAAACCAATGTTCCACCGATATAAAACTTCTTGTTTGAGATTGAACTCATGAACGAATCTCCAACTCTTCTGATTGGGCTGAGTATCCAAAGACGAGATCTGAACGACTTGCAAGAACTGCGCTGATTGTGAGGAAGGTGATGATTGCTTCACCGACACCAATCAAAATGTGAGTTGAAATCATCGCGGTGAGCACAGTAGAAGTTTCATATGTTGCGGTAGCACCGATTGCATATTGCATCACAAATCCGGCGGCCGCTGCTGGAACAGAGATGAGCGCACCAACAGCAGATGCAACTGCGACCGACGCCTTCTTCTTTGGGAGCACCTTCTTTGCTAGAAGAAAGAATCCATAACCAACCCAGACTCCAACAAGTGACATATTGAAAATACTGAGTCCAAGGGCGGTCAGTCCGCCATCAGCAAAGAGGAATGCTTGAATGATCAGCACTACGGAGATAACGAGGGAGGCGGCATAGGGGCCGACGAGGACGGCGGCAAGAACTCCGCCTAAGAGGTGGCCTGAAGTGCCGGCAGCGACTGGAAAGTTGAGCATCTGAACGGCGAAGACGAAGACTGCGGTAAGGCCGGCAAGGGGAGCGCTCTTCTCTGAGAGCTGACGCTTGGCGCCTTTGAGCGCAGCGCCCACACCTGCTGCGCCAATGACTGCGAAGGCGGCCGAGGTCTTGAGATCAATAAACCCGTCTGGAATATGCATAACTCTCCCTAGATGCAAATGATTTGCAAGAAGAAGGGTAGAGGAGATTTAACCGTTTGGAAACTCGAAATGCCCGACCTGCCCGCGTGGAAAGGTCTAGAGTGCGGGAATTCAAGGGCTGTGAAGTCAGATGCTTTGGAATCAGGCAGTGAGGGTGTGGGAGGTGGCTATGAGTAATGGCGACGACGACCATGGCAGCGATGAGATCCTGACCGAGGAGATGCTCTGGGATCGCATCCCTGAGGTCACCGGTGAAGAACGCGCTGAGACCTATTACGAGTTAAGCGCTCGCATCTTTGCTCGCGGACAATATGACGAGGCGCTCGCTCTTGCTGAGACTGCACGAGATATTTACTCAGAACTTGGCGCCAGCTCACATAGCGAAGGACTTGCTCAGGCTTACTCTGCAATTGGCTACAACCTCAATCAATTGAAGCGAATGGATGAGGCGGCAACTGCGATGTCCAAAGCCGTTGAACTCTTACGTGAGAATAAGTCTCCGATTGCACTTGAGCTCGCCTGCACATTGGGCGAGTGGTGGTACTCCTCAAAGAATTACGAGAAGGTCATCGAGACCATGTATGAGTGCGCCCAAGAACATATTGTTGACGGAAATAATGTCGGTGCCGCAAATGACATGCACCTCATCGGCTGCGCACATCGAGAATTAAAGAATTACGAAGAAGCGATTATCTGTTTCCAAGAAGCACGTGCAACATTTAAAGCAGAGAAAGAAGTGCTCCATGTTGCACGTTGCGATCAAAAGATTGCATCGTGCTATAACGAACTAGGCGATGGCGAGAAAGCGCTAGAGGCAGCTCGTAAAGCGATTGATGTATTTGAGACTGGCCATGATCACCGACGTGAGACTTTTGCTCTCTATGAATTCGGTCGTGCTGAAGTACTTATGGGCAAGCTTGAAGATGGCCTATCTACCCTCGATAACGTCTTGCAGATTACAGCCGATGAAGATGTAAAAGACTTTGAATTCATTATTGAAATCGAGACTCTCATGGCGTCAGTAATGCGCCAACTTGGTCGAATCGATGAGGCAGATGAAGTCGAACGCCGTTTAGCGTCCGTAAAGGAAGCGCTTAACTAATTCTTTCGCGGAAGATGTTGCAGCGCCCAGTGATACATAGCAATCGCTCCAGCAGCTGAGGCATTCATCGAACGAGTCGATCCATACTGTTCAATCGCATAGAGGACTTCACACACTTCAATACCTTCATCAGACATTCCGGCGCCCTCTTGGCCAAAGAGCAAGACGCAACTTTCTGGAAGCTCGGCCCCCTCTAGATGGCGAGAGGTAGGAACATTGTCGATTCCAATAATGGGAAGTGAGTTTTCGCGACACCATTGAGCAAAGTCAGCGATAGTTGGGTGGTGCACCACAGTGAGGTAGCGATCTGTGACCATCGCTCCGCGCTTATTCCAATCGCGCTTGCCAACGATATGGACGGCGCTGACATTAAAGGCATTTGCGGTGCGGACTACTGAGCCGATATTGAGATCGTGTTGCCAGTTCTCGATAGCAATGTGGAGTTTGTGGCGCTTGGTATTGAGGTCGGCAACGATTGCGGCAACGCTCCAATATCGATAATGATCAAGAACATTTCGCCGATCTCCGTTAGCTAGAAGCTCTGGGTCATATTGATCGCCGGTCGGCCATGGCTCGGGATGAGGCCCAACACCTACAACCGGGAAGAACTCACCGGGACCTATCTCTGCAGGTGTCTTGATTTCCATGGTCGCACTCTAAACTAAGGGACATGGAGACTGTATTTAACATCGCACTCGGAATTCACATCCTGAGCATTCTCGGAATATTGGGCTTGCTCCTCTCACAGGTTCAAAAGAGCCCTCGCAAGTTGAGCCCTGGCGTTATTCACGCTGGCCTCACTGCACTCGTTGCTGGAATCGTGATGGTGGGCATCATGCCGCAAGTCGAGCCAGAGGAAACCGTTAACCATACAAAGATTGGCATCAAGTCACTCGTACTGACAGCAATTCTCTTCCTTGGTTATGCCAATGTGAAGAAGGAAGTTCTCAAGACTTGGGTCTGGGCGACAATGCTTGGACTTACAGTTCTTAACATCATTATTGCTGTCGGCGTTTAACTAGCACCGTAATGCGTTCTCGAATCTCGTTCTTAGCCTGCCTCCTTGCAGGTGCACTTGCGCTACCAATATCGAGCGCAACGGCAGCAGATTCGGGAGCCATTACCTCAATCTTTTCGAGATTGACCACATCTTCGACCTTAGGTGATCCATCAGTAATCGTCTTAGACGAGAAGACCGGTGAGGTGCTCTATGAATCAAATGCGAACTCACCACGTAAGCCTGCATCTGTTATCAAATTGATTTCTGCTGCATCTGCTTACACATACCTATCACCGAACGATAGTTACACGACCACTCTTTACTCTGGCGTTGACTCTCGCTCTGTTGTGATCAAGGGTTCACTAGACCCATGGATGAGCTATAGCCACAAAGTTGCAGTAAAAATGGGTCGCACATCTTTAGAGCGAATTGAGTTCAATTCGCTAAGGATGTTAAAGGAGATGAATAGCGGCTCCACTAAAGGGACGACTATTTACTACAGCGACTTATACGCTGCCGAAATCAACCATATAAAGCGCTTCCTAAAGGATCGCAAGGCTGCCACCGTGCTTAAACGGGTTCCCACTAAATCGCTTGAACCCCTGATTGGAGCTGAGGTTTTCACCTCCACTTCACCCACATTGCAGAAGATTGTCGATTGGGTGTTAACGTGGAGCGATAACTTGCTTGCTGATCGAGTTGCTCGTTTGGCATCAGCTGCAGCTGGAAACTCTCTCGATGATGAAGGCGTTGCAATCACCTTCAATACATTGCTGACAAATATGGGAATCAATACATCAAATCTGGTGGTCAAAGATGCAAGCGGCCTATCGAGAGAAAACCGAGTAACAGCGCGGCAGATTTCACAATTACTCTTTGTTATTCATCATGATCCGAAATTCGCTCCAATAGTTGAGGGGCTACCCATTGGGGGAGTCACAGGGACCCTTCGCAATCGTTTCCTTGATACCGCGCCCGACGCAATTGGATTGGTACGCGCCAAGACCGGAACTTTAAATGGAACAACCAATCTTGCCGGTTTTGTTGAATCAGCAGATCACGAGTATATCTTTGTGATTATTGCCGATCGCCATAGCAGAAGTTACTCAGTGACAAAGAAAGTCCGCGCTACCGTAGATCGAGTACTGGGCAAGATTGCAAAACCATTATTGCCAACGCTTGCACCAACTACACCCATTGCAGATTCTGCAACTGTTGTAAGTCAATAAGAAAGATTAGTGACGATCTCGATCTTCTCGGTCGTGGTCTTCCCAATCGCCTCTTTTATGGCTTTCTCTCTCCTCACCATCATGGCCTTCATCATCATCGCCTCCGCCAGTTGGTGCCTGAATTTTCTGCTGGGCAACAGGTGCTGATGTAGCAACGGGGGTATTGGCGACCGTTGGAGATGATGATGTTGGTGAAGCTTGAACGTCAACGGAGTCAGCTTGCGTTGAGGAGCTCTGAGTAGAGGCAAGTACTTGAGAATTACCTTGGTTCTCATCAGTTGCATGAGCAAAGAAGGAACCCATTGCGATAATTGTGCCCGCCACCACAGCTGCAACTGCAGGTAACTTCTTATCAATCTTTCTCACTTGAGCCGAAGGCGCATCGCTATTTACCAACTGAAACCACTCAGGTTTCGATGTATTGAAATCTTTAGCCATTGTGACGCCTCTCATCGGACTCTTGATTAGGTAGAAAGTAGAGAATCCTTCTGAGAAAGGGCTGAGAATTTCGATTATTTACTCTGCCAATCGCGTAATAGGCTATCCACGTGAGCACAATCCGCGCCTATATCGACCTTATGAAGTTGCGCGTGGTTGAGCTCTTGGTAATTACCACCGTTCCTGCTGTGGTCTTGGCTGAGAGAGGTTTTCCTTCGCTGAGCTTGCTGGCGTGGACGATTTTCGGTGGAACGCTGGCGGCAGGTTCGGCCAACGCCTTCAATATGGTGATCGAATCCGAGCGCGATAAGTTGATGAAGCGCACAGCAAAACGTCCACTCGTTACAGGCGCGGTTTCTCGAACACAGGCAACTATCTTTGCAATTAGTATCGGAGCGCTCTCGCTAGTTATCTTCTGGCTCTTCACGACTCCGCTAGCAACATTACTTACTGCCATAGCAATCGCTTACTATGTCATTATTTACACGATTGCACTGAAGCCGAATACTTCACAGAATATTGTTTGGGGCGGAGCTGCTGGCTGCATGCCAGTTCTCATTGGGTGGGCAGCAGTTACTAACTCACTCACCTTGGTGCCAATTGCTTTCTTTATGGTGATCTTCTTCTGGACTCCGCCACATTTCTGGGCGTTAGCAATTAAATACAAAGATGATTACTCCGCTGCTGGCATTCCGATGTTGCCATCAGTTGCTTCACGTGCAAATGTCATTGGTCAGATGTGGTTCCACACTATTGCAATGGTGCTCTGTTCGACCGCGCTTATTCAATTGGCTGAGCTACCTGTCTGGACCTTGATGGCAACTGTTGCGCTGGGTGCTGTCTTTACATTCCAACTATTTGCGCTGAAAGAGAATTCAGATAACTACAACAAGGTTGCCGGTGGAATCTTCCACTGGTCAATTACCTATCTGACGCTACTTTCAATCTTGCTTGTTGTAGCTCAACTCTTGAGCGCTTGATCAATATCCTTAATCAAATCGTTAATGTGCTCAAGGCCCACTGAAAGTCGGAGTACTGAAGGCGTAATTCCCATCTCTGCTTGAACCTCCGGCGATAAACGACGGTGCGTTGTCGATGAAGGATGGGTGATGAGGCTCTTGCTGTCACCGAGATTATTTGAGATATCGATGATTCGAAGTGAATCCATAAACTTGAAGGCATCCTTCTGAGAGCCATTAAACTCAATACCTATCGTGGTTCCACCGCCAGTCATCTGCTTTTTAATCACTGCAGCATCTGGATGTGAAGCGAGACCTGGATATCTCACGCTCTTAATTGAAGGGTGTGCCTCAAGAAATTCTGCAATCTTCTGAGCATTGGAATTCATACGGTCAATACGCATCTCCATAGTCTCGAGAGATTTCAAAAGCACCCATGCATTAAATGCGCTCAAGGATGGGCCGGTGTGGCGAGTAAATGGAATCAACTTCTCTTGAATGTATGAGAACGATCCGAGTAATGCGCCAGCAAGTACACGACCTTGACCATCAATATGTTTTGTCGCTGAATACATCACAACATCTGCGCCAAGTTCAAGTGGGCGCTGGAAGAGCGGTGTAGCCATCACGTTATCGACGATGACTGTTGCGCCAACTTTATGAGCGAGATCGCTTACTGCACGAATATCTGCAATCTCCATCAGTGGATTGCTTGGAGTTTCGATAAAGACAGCCTTCGCCGGCTTTGATAGCGCCTTCTCCCATGCAGCGAGATCATTTGCCTTGACTAGTTCATATGTAACGCCCCACTTGGGAAGAATTTCAGTGATGATGACGTGGCAAGAGCTAAACATCGCAGCTGAGGCCACGATGTGATCTCCGGCTTCAACAATGCAAGCAAGCGATGCAAAGACAGCCGCCATTCCAGAACCAAATGCATGGCAATACTCAGCACCCTCCATTGCAGCGAGACGTTTTTCAAACATGGCAACAGTTGGATTGTGAAAGCGACTGTAGAGAAAGTGATCGGTCTCATCAGTAAAGGAATCGAATGCTTCTTGTGCAGAGGAATATGTAAAGCCGCTATTGAGAAAGAGCGCTTCAGATGTTTCACCGAAGCCAGTACGGGTTAACCCTGCGCGAACAGCATCGGTCTGGCTCTCAACTTCCCAATCAGGAGCTGGACGATTATTGCGAGGCTGATATCCCCAGGCATCTTTACTCATATCCCCAATGTTAGATGAGTCTGGCTTAGAGGACTAACAGCAGGCTCTCAGATAGTGCAGATATAGTCAGCGCTATGAGCACACTCGCAATTGAAGTCGAAGGCCTTACTAAGCGGTATGACAATCTCACCGCGGTCAATAGCGCCACATTCTCAGTTCCACGCGGCACCATCTGCGGATTTGTCGGACCCAATGGCGCTGGCAAGACCACGACGATCCGCATGCTCCTTGGCTTAATCGCGCCATCTTCTGGTAGCGGAACAGTTCTCGGCCACCCCATTACAGAGCCTGAAAAATATTTAGCATCTGTAGGCGCGATGATTGAAGGACCTGCTTTCTATCCCGCACTCACCGGCATTGAAAATCTCAAAGTCTTGGCAACCATGGGTGGCATCCCTGTCGAAAGAGTTGAATCGCTCATTGATTTAGTTGGATTGAGTGGACGCGGTGGCGATAAATACAAAACTTATTCACTTGGAATGAAGCAACGCCTTGGAATAGCAGCAGCGCTACTTCCTAATCCAGCGCTCTTGATTTTAGATGAACCAACAAATGGGTTAGATCCAGAAGGTATCCAAGAGGTACGTGACTTACTGAAGAAATTGGCGAGTGAAGGAACGACTGTGTTCGTCTCATCTCACTTGCTATCTGAAATCGAAATCATCTCGGAATACATCGTGATGTTGCGTAAGGGCGAAGTTGTCTTTGCTGGCTCAATTGGAGATCTCCTCTTCAATCAGAAGCCGATGATTATCGTCAGTACTCTCAATCCAGAAGATTTAAAGAAGGTTGCCGAGATGGCGCGCAGTGAAGGTCATCATGTCTCTATCCGTAGCAATCAAGCACACATTGAAGGTCCGCATGAGTGGGCTCCGGTACTCAACCGAAAAGCATTTGAAGCTGGAATAACGCTTGCTCAACTCACACCTACTTTGCCAAACCTCGAAGAGACATTCTTTGAGATGACAGGAGGCCGATAATGTTTAAAGTTTTCTTCGCAGAGTGGCGCAAGCTTCGCCGCCCAACTCTCTTCTTTGGAACATTTGCCGCAGCGCTTTTCTTCAATGGTTTGATCACATCATTTATCTACCTCATGATTGACTCACCTCAGGGTAATGGCGATCGTGGAAGAACAATTACGCGTGAAGTTCTCGGACTTGCTGGCGGATCAGTTACAGGATTCGCCTCTATTGGTGGTCTCCTAGGAATTATTGCTCTCTGCGTCTTTGCCGCCCAGAGCGCTCAGGAGTACACCTATGGAACGCTCCGTAATTTATTGGTTCGCCAACCACGCCGCCTGACTCTCTTAATGGGTAAATATGCGGCGATGAAGACCTTTGCTCTCTTGCTCACAATGATTAATGCAATCGTTAGTATCGCGGTCTCGGTCTATCTCTCTGATCGAGCAACAGTCTCTACTGATCTCTGGTTCACATCAGCTGGTTGGTCGGAGATTGCCCATACGCTCGTCAATGTCTATATCTCTATCGTCTTCTATGCAATTATCGGAATTACCCTAGGAATCTTCCTCCGCTCACCAATTTCAGCTATCTCGATTGCACTGGTCTGGATTTTGATCATTGAAAACCTCATCGGAGCAGTCAAGCCTGAGACTTTGGATTGGATGCCTGGTAATCAATTCGCAGTGATTGCCGAAGGCGGTACACCATTAGTTTCATATTCGCATGCGCTGATTCTTGGAAGTTCCTATGTATTGCTTGCACTACTCGTGTCATCATTCTTATTTACAAAGAGAGATGTGGCTAACTAGCAATATCGGGCGCGTTAGCCGACATATGTAGTACTTCTCATTTATTCTTGAATTATGCGCCGTAAGTCAGTGATTGCCCTTGCCCTCATGGGCGCACTGACCCTTGCCTCAACACCTGCGATTGCTAAACCTAAGCCGACTCTTGCTGAAATTGAGGCGGCCAAGAAGGCGGAGGCGGCTAAGAAGAAAGCGGCCGATGCCGCGGCAAAGAAGTTGGCTGCTGCCAATTTAACGCTTCGCCAACTCACTGCAAAAGCAAACGCTGCTCGTGCGCTCTATCTCAAAGCGCAACAAGAACTTAATGTGGCGACCGCTGCCGCGACCGCTGCCGCAAAGTACGCCGCGGAGACAGCTGCAGAGGTTGCAGAAGCTCATCGATCAATTGGAAAGATGGCAGCTAACGCCTACATCATGGGTGGAAGCCTGACCGATATTCAACCGCTGCTAAGCGCCAATGGCCCTCAAGAAATTATGGATCAACTTTCCATTCTCAACACTTTAGGTGCACGAAATTCAACGGCGCTTGAGCGTTTTAAAGCAGCAGAGATTGTTGCTCGTGCTGCCAAGAAGAAAGCAGATGAAGCTCGCGCTATTCAGGCAGTAGCCACCGCGAAGGTAGCTGCGGCGAAGAAGGTTGCAGATGATGCCCAGACATTGCAGCAGAAGGAAGTAAATAAACTTCGCGCAGTCCAAGATAAATTGATTGCAGAACTGGCAAAGGCCAAAAATGTTCGCATCACACTCGAACAACAACGTCAGTTAGCGTTGCTGGAAGAGAGCCAAGCAAACACTGCAACAACTGTCATCAACCAATCTAAGGTCTGGCCAGATCGTGGATTTAAGGGGCGTTCAACAGTTCGCACTACAGCAGCACAGCGCCTCGCGGCTGTTGCATTTGCAAAGAAGCAAGTACAAGCACGTAAGCCATACATCTGGGGTTCTGAAGGACCAAATAGTTTCGACTGCTCTGGTCTTGTCTATGCTGCTTACCGCTCTGCAGGTCTTGGATGGCCAAATTGGGATCGCCTCAACTCAGCGCTATACGCTGGCTATACCTATCATGTTCCGCTTACACAATTACAGCCGGGCGATCTTCTCTTCTACTCATACAAGGGAACTATCTCAACAATTCACCACATCACCATCTATGCAGGTGAAGGAATGATGTGGGAAGCGAATTCAAAAGGCAAAGGCTTGCTCTACTCCAGCATTTACTCAATCAAGGGCTTAATGCCTTTCGGCGGTCGAGTGTAAAGCGATGGTCGATGCATCGGTTGACATTCGTAATGCCGTCAAACCATTTCTTGCAAAGTTAGAAGCCGGAGATACATTCTTAGTTGCTGTCTCTGGGGGCGCAGACTCACTTGCTCTTGCTGCCGCGCTTTTCATTGAAGCAAAACCACTTGCGCTCAATCCAATCGCAATTACGATTGATCACCAACTTCAAGAGAATTCAGATTTACAAGCAGAGAAAGTGTCAGAGCAGTTAAAGGAGTTTGGCTATGGCCAAGTTTTTATTAAGAAAGTTGTGGTCGTTGATACCAACGGCATCGAAGCTGGTGCTCGTCAGGCACGCTATCAAGCTATTGCTGAAAGTGTGGAAGAAACGAAAGCGACCAAAGTCTTCTTAGGTCATACACATGGGGATCAAGCAGAGACAGTTTTATTGGGATTAGCCCGTGGCTCTGGTGCGCGGTCGCTTTCAGGGATGGCGGCAGAGAATGGAATTTACTCTCGTCCACTCTTGGCAATTACGCGAGCAACTACCGAGCAAGCGTGTAAAGAATTTGGTTTAGAAGTTTGGAATGATCCTCATAACTTCAATAGTGATTTCACTCGTGTTCGAGTGCGCCGAGAAGTTATTCCTTTTCTAGAATCACATCTAGATCCTGGAATCTCAAATGCTCTCGTTCGAAGCGCTGCACTCCTTCGCGATGATGCCGATGCTTTGGACCAGTGGGCGCAGGCTGAAGCTGGAGATCTTGATTGTCTGCGATTGGCTCAATTGCCTCGGGCTGTACGCACTCGGATTATCCGTGCGGCAGCCCTGGCAGCTGGAACAACCCCGGGCGAGCTGACATATGAGCAGATCATGGCTATCGATGCCCTTATTTGTGCGTGGAAGGGGCAGGGAGCGGTGAGCCTGGCCGGCGGTGTGAAGGTTGAGCGTATTTCGGGCAGACTGTCCCTCTCACGGTAGGGGAAAGCGTCCTACCGACCTCGACGTACATAGGAGCGAACCGGTGGATCTTGCAGCAGTTGGAACCGATGTAGAGCGCGTTATCGCATCAGAAGAACAACTTAAGGCGCGCGTAGCAGAGCTTGCAGCTCAAGTAGATGCTGATTACAAAGGTAAAGATCTCTTGCTCGTTGGCGTTCTTAAGGGCGCAATCATGGCGATGGCAGATCTGACTCGGGCAATGCAGACACATATGCAGATGGATTGGATGGCTGTCTCTTCTTACGGTTCAGGAACGAAGTCTTCCGGTGTTGTTCGCATCCTCAAGGATTTAGATACAGATGTCACTGGTCGCAATGTTTTGATTGTGGAAGATATTGTCGATACCGGACTCACACTCTCTTGGCTCAAAGCTAATCTTGAATCACGTGGAGCTGCTGATGTTCAGATTCTTACAATTTTACGTAAGCCAGAGGCCGCTAAGGTTGAAGTAGATGTGAAATACGTTGGCTTTGATATTCCAAAGGATTTCGTCGTCGGCTATGGACTCGACTTTGACGAGAAGTATCGCAACCTCTCATTTATCGGTGTGCTTGCAAAGCACATGTACGAGTAAGGGTTCTCTATGAGTAACGAGAAGAAAATGAAGAACCCGCTCAAAAAGATTTCTCCCAAGAAGAGCGACAAGCCTGCTGTAAAGAGCGAGCCAAAGACTCGTATGCAGAAAATATTCCGTGGGCCACTCTTTTGGATCGTTGTTGCAATCTTTGCTGTTTCAATCTTTGGACAGATTTCAGGTGCAGCAAATCGCTACACCGTTATCACAACGTCACAAGCAATTGATTTAATTGCGCAATCAGAGGTTCAATCTGCAACACTGATTGATAAGAGCCAGAAGATTAAGTTAATCCTTAAGGATGGCAAGACTGTAAAGGGCTCATCAAAAGTTGAAGCTTCTTACGTCATTCGCCAAGAGCCAACCCTGGTTGATGCCTTAACTGCAAATCCACCTGTGAAGGGGTGGGATGTTGATGTTCCTACCCAATCTCTCTTCACTTCATTCCTCTTCTCTTTCGGACCGATTTTATTAATCGGTCTGTTGCTCTTCTTTATGTTGAGCGGGGCACAGGGCGGAAATCGCGTCTTTAGCTTTGGAAAATCACGGGCGAAGCTACAGAACCCAGATATTCCGCAGAATACATTTGCAGATGTCGCTGGTGCAGATGAGGCTCTTTCAGAGCTGGAAGAGATTAAAGACTTCCTTGCAGACCCTTCAAAGTACCAACTTCTAGGTGCAAAGATTCCAAAGGGTGTTCTGCTCTTTGGCCCTCCAGGTACAGGTAAGACCCTCCTTGCACGTGCCGTTGCCGGTGAGGCGAAAGTTCCTTTCTACTCAATCTCTGGCTCTGACTTTGTCGAAATGTTTGTTGGAGTTGGTGCAGCTCGAGTCCGTGATTTATTTGCACAGGCAAAGGCGAATGCGCCGGCAATTATCTTCGTTGATGAAATCGATGCAGTTGGACGCCAACGTGGCACTGGTATGGGTGGCGGTCACGATGAGCGCGAGCAAACTCTCAATCAACTACTTGTTGAGATGGATGGTTTTGAGGCAAATGGTCAGGTCATTCTGATCGCAGCAACTAACCGCCCTGATGTTCTTGATCCTGCACTTCTTCGTCCCGGTCGATTCGATCGTCAGATTCCAGTGGATCGTCCTGATCTCAAAGGACGCGGCGATATTCTCAAAGTGCATGCAAAGAACAAGCCGATTTCAGAAGATGTCGATCTCGTTGCATATGCGCGCCGCACACCAGGATTTACAGGAGCTGACCTCGCAAATGTTCTTAATGAGGCTGCTCTTCTCACAGCGCGAGAAGGCAAGAAGGCGATCACCAACGCTTCTCTCGATGAAGCTATTGATCGCGTGATGGCTGGACCGCAGCGAAAGACCCGATTGATGTCAGAGGAAGAACGTCGTGTTACTGCGTATCACGAAGCGGGACACGCACTTGTCGCCCGCGCTCTTCCACACACCGATCCTGTTCACAAGGTAACCATCATGCCTCGTGGTCGCGCGCTCGGTTACACAATGGTTCTTCCTGATGAAGATAAATACTCAACAACTCGCAATCAATTGCTCGATCAGTTGGCATACTCATTAGGTGGTCGCGCTGCTGAAGAGTTAATCTTCCACGATCCTTCAACGGGCGCCTCTAACGATATTGAGAAGGCGACCGCTCTAGCTCGAGCAATGGTCACTCAATATGGAATGACTGAGGCAATCGGTGCGATTAAGTTGGGCGCCGACTCATCTCAGCCATTTATCGGCCGCGAATACGGTCATCAGCGTGATTACTCAGAATCAGTTGCGGCAACTATCGATAGCGAGATTCGCAAGATGATTGAGAATGCCCATCAAGAGGCCTTCGATATCTTGGTCGCTAACCGAGAGACTCTCGATGCCATGGTGGTTGTTCTCCTTGAGAAGGAGACCATCAATAAGGAAGAGATTGCTGAAATTTTCGCCAATGTAATCATGTGGCCGACACGTCCAAAATGGACAGGTTCATTGACACGAATTCCTTCAGACCTTCCTCCAGTAGCTCTCACTGAGAGAGTTACGCCAGTCGTTGAAGAAGATAGTGAGAGTAAGCCAAAGCGCGCTCGACGCATTAAGAAGGCAACGGAGTAATGAGCGATATCAGTTCGATCTCTATGGGCCCAGAAGATGGTCGCGCAAGTGCACCATTTGATCAGGAGCGCGCAGAGCGAGCTGTACGCGAGTTATTACTTGCAATTGGAGAGAACCCAGAACGCGAAGGGTTGGTAGATACTCCTGCTCGAGTTGCAAGAGCCCTCAAAGAGAATTTCGAAGGGCTCTATAAGAGACCAGAAGATGTCCTTACAACAACTTTCGATATTGGCCACGAAGAGTTGGTAATCATTCGCGACATTGAAGTCTTCTCTCACTGCGAGCATCACCTCACTCCTTTTCACGGTGTAGCGCATGTTGGATATATTCCAAGCGGCAAAATCACTGGTCTCTCTAAAGTTGCTCGCTTGGTCGATCTCTATGCACGACGTCCACAAGTACAAGAGCGATTAACGACTCAAATTGCTGATGCAATGGTTGAAATTCTTAAACCGATGGGTGTAATTGTCATTATCGATTGCGAGCACCTCTGCATGTCGATGCGTGGAGTTCGTAAATCACAGGCACGAACAACTACATCTGCAGTGCGCGGTGTTTTGCGTGACCCTGCTACCCGCGCTGAAGCAATCAGCCTAATAACCAATCGTCCGAATTAATAAGGGCCTCTAGCTATGTTGGTCATGGGAATTCTCAACGTGACACCAGATTCATTTGCCGATGGAGGATTGCACTTCACCTTCGAACATGCCGTTCAACGCGGCCTGCAGATGATTGAAGAAGGCGTAGATATCATCGATATTGGCGGTGAATCCACCCGCCCCGGTGCTGAGCGCGTCAGCGCAGAGGAAGAGCAACGCCGCGTAATCCCCGTCGTTAAAGCACTTGCGGGCAAAGGTGCAGATTTAAGCATCGACACAATGCGCGCATCTACTGCCCGATTAGCTGTTGAAGCAGGCGCAACCATCGTTAATGATGTTAGTGGTGGGGCTGCTGATCCTGAAATGTTTAAGACAGTTGCAGATCTTGGATGTAAATACACCTTGATGCATTGGCGAGGTCATTCAAAAGAGATGAATTCACGCGCTACCTATAGCGACGTCATGACAGAAGTGATCCACGAAGTCACTATCCAATTAGATAAAGCGCTAGCTGCCGGCATTGCGCGCGAGAACATCGTCCTAGATCCTGGACTGGGATTTGCAAAGGATGCTGAACATAACTGGGAGATACTAAATCGTTTAGATGAGTTCTTGGCGCTTGGATATCCAGTGCTGATTGGGCATTCTCGGAAGAGATTTATCGGAGGTGACACTCCTGATGAGCGTGAGGAGGGGACCCTAAAGATTTCAGAGTCCTTGGTCGGCAAAGGTATTTGGGCGGTACGTGTGCATAGCGTTGTCCCTCACGTAAAGTTGGTGAAGTGATGAACGATAAGATTTCAATTAAGGGCATTAAGGGTTTTGGATTTCATGGTGTATTCGATTTTGAAAAACGTGATGGCCAATATTTCTTTGTTGATTTAGAAATTGAAGCTGACTTAACTGCCGCCTCATTAAGTGACAATCTCTCAGAATCCATTGATTACAGCTTGCTCACAGCGATTGCAAAAGAGGCGATAGAGAAGTTGCAATTTGATTTAATCGAACGTCTTGCTGGATTTATTGCTGACACAATTAAGGAAAATTTTCCAGCAATCAAGAAGATTGCTGTCACTGTTCATAAACCTTCTGCGCCAGTGCAGGAGTCAGTCACTGATATTGCGGTTACGATCATCCGATGAAGCGTTGCGTAATCGGCGGGGGAGAATAGTCCGATGAGAGCAGTCATTGCACTCGGTGCCAATATCGGTAATCCAGAAGAACAGATGGATATCGCAATCGCTCTCTTGCGGGAATCTCTTGAAGTCACTGCTGTATCTTCATATTTCACAACAGCTCCCGTGGGTGGCCCAGAACAACCCGATTACCTCAATGCAGTCTGTTTAGCCGATTCAGATCTTCCTGCCTCGGATTTATTGGCCTTGCTCCACGGCATCGAGAAGGCGCTCGGTCGTGAGCGAATCGAGCACTGGGGTCCGCGCACGATTGATCTCGACCTTATTCAATACGGGACGATTTTGAGTTATGCCGAAGAGCTGATGCTTCCGCATCCACGCGCACATGAACGTCGCTTCGTCTTAGAACCATGGGCGCAAGTGGAACCAGATGCGCTTTTGCTGACCCATGGAAAGATTTCTGATCTTTTGGCGCAATTGCCTTAAACCTTTAGACTGAACTCACTGTCTGCCCGGTACCTGAAAGGACTGGAGCCATGAAGGTAGTAACCAATGCACTAGAGCTTCCTTCTGCCTGCGCCTTTGTTCCTACGATGGGAGCGCTCCACGAGGGGCACGGATCTCTCTTTGCAATTGCAGCGCAATACTCTGATGACGTGGTTGCGAGCATTTTCGTAAATCCACTTCAGTTTGAGAATAAAGATGATTTAACCAAGTATCCCCGTACTCCAGATCTCGATATCGAATTAGCTGAAAAGTTCGGAGTTACACATCTCTGGTTCCCAACGTATGAAGAAATTTATCCTGAGGGATTCACACAATTGTCGGCAGGCCCAATTTCAAAACTGTATGAAGGCGCATCCCGCGCTGGTCACTTTGACGGCGTTGTTACGGTTGTTCGCCGTTTATTTGATTTAGTTAAACCAAAGGTGTCAATATTTGGGGAGAAAGATTTTCAACAATTAACGCTGATTCGCGAGATTGCAGATGAGGTTGAAATTATTGCGGCACCGATTATTCGTGAAAGCGATGGGTTAGCGATGTCCTCTCGCAATGTCCGACTTGATTCAGCTGGACGAGTCGCAGCAACAGTTATTTCTAGAGCGCTCCGTGAATCTCAGAGCGAGGCCGAACTGAGAGCAATATTGGCCAGCGAGCCGCTCTTCACTCTGGATTATGCGGACTACATTGATGAGCAGACTTTCCAATCACCGACCGAACAGACCCGATTTACGCGTGCAATTGTTGCCGGTTGGATAAATGAAGTCCGTTTGCTCGACAATATGCCAGTGAAGAGTGAGCAGAAGTAATGAGGCTATTAGCACCTGCTCCTGGTTGGACCGCTACCGCTGATGTCATCGTTGTCGGTTCCGGTATTGCTGGCCTGACGACTGCTCTGCAATGTCGCACCTATGGACTTTCGGTACTTCTCGTTACCAAAGCTCGCGTCGATGAAGGATCAACAAAGTGGGCTCAAGGTGGGATCGCCGCTGCGCTCGGTGAAGGGGACTCACCAGAGGAGCATTTAGCAGATACTTTAGAGGCCGGCGCTGATTTATGTGATGTCCCGGCTGTGCGAGTCCTTGTAACTGAAGGACCTGAGGCAGTTCGCAAATTAATTGAACGCGGTGCAAAGTTTGATACGGAAGATTCAGGCGAGATTGCGCTGACTCGCGAAGGTGGACACCATCGCAATCGCATTATTCATGCAGGTGGAGATGCAACCGGTGCTGAAGTTTCTCGTGCGCTCCTTGCAGCAGTTCATAACGATCCTGAGATTGAGGTTGTCGAACATGCACTTGTCCTTGATGCACTGAAAGATGCTCATGGTGATATCTGTGGAGTCACCTTGCACGTGATTGGTGCTGGTAGCCGCGATGGAGTTGGCCGGGCCTTGGCAAAGGCAGTTGTTTTAGCAACCGGTGGTTTGGGTCAAGTGTTTGCACAGACAACGAATCCTTCAGTGTCAACTGGTGATGGAGTAGCACTCGCACTTCGCGCTGGTGCAAAGGTTTCTGATGTTGAGTTTATTCAGTTCCACCCAACAGTTCTATGGCTCGGTGACAACTCACAAGGACAGCAACCTCTTATCAGTGAAGCGGTTCGCGGTGAAGGTGCGTATCTACTCGACGATAAAGGCAATCGATTTATGCAAGGCGTGCATCCAATGGCAGAGCTTGCACCTCGCGATGTAGTTGCGATTGCAAGTATGCGAGTAATGAACGAGACCGGGGCACACCACGTCTGGCTCGATGTTCGCCATATCGAAGGATTTGAAAAGCGCTTCCCAACAATCTACGCATCTTGTATTTCACATGGCATCGACCCAATGAAAGACCTCATCCCTGTTGCTCCTGCCTCCCACTATGCATCAGGCGGTGTACGAGTAGATCTCAACGGACGCACAAGCGTTCGAGGGCTCTATGCATGCGGTGAAACAGCATGTTCTGGGGTTCACGGAGCCAATCGTTTGGCATCTAACTCACTGCTAGAAGGCTTGGTATTTAGCGCTCGAATCGCAGCCGATATCGCAGCCAACACCCCAACACCGGGAGAGCCAGTCGAGAATTTATCGCGCGAGATCCTTCTTGATCCCAAGGTGCGCATTGAATTGCAACACTCGATGAGTCGCGGGGCAGGAGTTTTACGCTCATCTGATTCGCTTCTCAAGACCAGCGCGGATCTGACTCGTATTGAAGATCGCCGCAGCAGCGAACCATGTGTAGAAGCGTGGGAAGCAACCAATCTCTTTCAACTGGCGCAGGCAATTCTGAAAGCGGCACTTATCCGCCAAGAGACACGTGGATCTCATTGGCGCGAAGATTTCCCTGAGACGAGTGATCTTTGGCGCAAACGAATCGTGCAGCAGTTGGATCAAAGCGGTTCTTGGACTACTGGCTATCAGGAGGTTGGCGACAAATGATTGATAGAGATTTAATCGCACGAGCTATCGCTGAAGATTTACAAGGGGGAGAAGATGTCACTTCTACCTCAACAATTTCGAAAGAATCTATAAGCACCGCTGAATTTGTGGCACGTAAATCAGGAGTTCTCGCTGGCATTGACATGGTGAAGGCCACTCTTGAAGAAGTCGGACTCTCCGATATTGATGTTGTTATGCAGGATGGTGAATCGATTGGCCCAGGAGATGTTCTACTCACAGTTACTGGAAACACCCGGGCAATCTTGTTGGCAGAGCGCACTGCTCTCAATTTTCTTGGTCATTTGAGTGGCATTGCAAGCGAAACTGCGAAGTGGGTCGCTGCAGTTTCCGGCACGAAGTGTTTAGTGCGAGATACCCGTAAAACAACTCCGGGCTATCGTCAGTTGGAAAAGTACGCCGTGCGCATGGGTGGAGGAACAAACCATCGAATGTCGCTTTCAGATGCCGCGCTCATTAAAGACAATCACATTGCAGCTGCCGGAGGAGTCTCTCAAGCCTTCTCAGCAGTGCGCAGCGCCTATCCCAGCGCACCAATTGAGATTGAGGTAGATACCCTCGATCAATTACGAGAAGTGCTTCCACTGAAGCCAGACCTCATTCTCTTGGACAACATGTCACCAGCGCTCTGCGCAGAAGCGGTAGCGATAGTGGCAGGCGCGACCAAGCTTGAGGCAAGTGGTGGAATCGCATTAGAGAACGCAAGAGCATATGCAGAGTCCGGAGTTGATTACATCGCTATTGGTGCACTTACCCATAGCGCAGCAGTTTTAGATATTGGTCTAGATTTGAGAGCGGAGTAGCGATGTTATTAACAGTCGATGTTGGAAATACAAATACCGTCCTCGGTATTTTTGAGGGCGAGCAGTTAATCAAGTCCTGGCGCGTAAAGACTGATCCTCGCACCACAGCTGATGAACTCTGGCTCCAATTCAACGCCCTCGTTACGGGTTATCAATTAACTGGGCTTTCGATCTGTTCGACTGTTCCCGCAACATTGCGTGAGTTGCGCACGATGATCAACACATATTTCTCAGAACTTCCAACCTCGATAGTCGAGCCTGGAACCAAGACCGGTGTTCAACTTCTCGTTGATAATCCAAAAGAAATTGGCGCTGATCGAATTGTTAATACTCTCGCCGCGCACACTCTCTATGGAGGTCCCGCGATTGTTGTCGATTTCGGAACCTCCACAAATCTCGATGTTGTCTCTCCAAAGGGAGAGTTTCTCGGCGGTTCACTTGCCCCAGGTATAGAGATATCGGTTGATGCTCTGGCATCGCGCGCTGCCCAACTGAGAAAAGTCGAATTAATTCGCCCAAAGAGCGTTATCGGAAAGAACACAGTCGAAGCGCTGCAATCAGGAACTATCTTCGGATTTGCGGGTCAAGTTGATGGTCTGGTCGATCGCATTACAGAAGAGCTCGCTCGAGATTATGACCAGGCGCCTACAGTGATTGCTACTGGCGGTCTCGCACCATTGATTATCGGAGTAGCCGAGACGATTGATGAATATGAGCCTGATTTAACCCTGATTGGCCTTCGTTTGATTCATGAGAAGAATCGCTAAAGGTAGACTCCACCTACTATGACGACTGATAACACGCCTGCAATCGAAGACGATCTACCCGAGCAGCTCCGCATTCGACGCGAGAAGCGCGCCGGACTAATCGAGCGAGGCGTAGAGCCATACCCAGTCGCAGTCGACCGCACCAAGTCACTGAAAGATATCCGTGAGAAGTACACCGGACTTGAGATTGATGTTGCGACCGGTGATATCGAATCCTTGACAGGCCGCATTATCTTTAAGCGCGATACCGGCAAGCTCTGTTTTGCAACGCTACGTGAAGGCGATGGAACTGAACTTCAAGCGATGCTCTCTCTCGACAAAGTTGGACAGGAAGCACTCGATGCTTGGAAGAGCGATATTGATCTTGGTGACATTGTGAGCGTCACCGGCGAAATCATTACCTCAAAGCGTGGTGAACTTTCAATCTTGGCTAATTCATGGAAGTTGGCATCTAAGTCGCTACGTCCACTTCCTAATGATCACAAACCAATGTCTGAAGAGACTCGCGTGCGCATGCGATATGTGGATTTGATTGTTCGACCTGAAGCTCGCGCAGCTGCACGTATGCGTCCGCAGGTGATGCGTTCATTGCGAGATACATTTAATGGATTTGAATTTATTGAAGTCGAGACACCGATGCTTCAGGTGATGCACGGTGGCGCTGCTGCTCGTCCATTTAAGACTTTCTCTAATGCATACGATATGGATCTCTTCATGCGTATCGCGCCAGAATTGTTCTTGAAGCGCTGCGTAGTAGGTGGAATCGAGCGTGTCTTTGAAATCAACCGTAACTTCCGAAATGAAGGCGCTGACTCATCACACTCGCCGGAGTTTGCGATGGTTGAGTCTTATATGGCTTATGGTGATTGGCGCTCAATTGCAGATGTCACTCGTAGTTTGATTCAAAACGCAGCGATGGCTGTCGCAGGTTCACATGTTGTAACTCACCACGATGGTCGCCAAGCAGATCTTGGTGGTACTTGGAAAGAGATCTCACTTTACGATGCAATCTCTGAGGGCGTTGGTGAAACCGTTACAGCACTTACGCCATATGCAGATTTGAAGAAATATGCGGAGAAACTCGGCATGAAGATTGATCCCAAGTGGGTCACTGGCAAACTTGCCGAAGAAATCTTTGAGCACGTGGCACAAGATAAATTAATCGAGCCAACATTTGTTATGGGCTATCCAGTTGATACATCTCCACTAGTTCGTGCACACCGCGAGATTCCAGGTGTGGTTGAGAAGTGGGATCTCTATGTCGATGGATTTGAGTTAGCTACCGGATATTCAGAGTTAATTGACCCTGTTATCCAGCGCGATCGTTTAGTTGAGCAAGCACAACTCGGCGCAAAGGGCGATCTTGAAGCTATGCAAGTAGATGAAGATTTCTTGCGCGCGATGGAGTTTGGAATGCCTCCAATGGGCGGAATGGGAATGGGCGTAGATCGTTTACTTATGGCTCTTACTGGACTTGGAATTCGCGAAACAATCTTGTTCCCATTGGTGAAGCCAGAGGTCGACTAGAAAAATGATTTTAGTCCGTCCAGCCCGTACGAGCGATGTAAAGGCAATCCGCGAACTCGTGGATTCCTACGCTGCGCCTGGACAGATGCTCTCCAAAGAGACGGTAACTTTGTATGAATCAGTGCAGGAATTTCTTGTTGCAGAAAAAGATGGAGTAGTTGTTGGATGCGGCGCACTCCACGTCTTATGGGAAGATCTAGCAGAAGTTCGTACTGTTGCAGTGGCGCAGGAATTTCATAAGCAAGGAATCGGTCACCTCATTTTGAATGAGATTATTGATCGCGCACGCCATATCGGTGTGAAGCGAATCTTCTGTCTCACCTTCCAAACAAAGTTCTTCGGCAGCATTGGATTTCAAGAGATTGAAGGCACCCCAGTTGAGCCAGATGTCTATGCCCAGCTCTTGCGTTCTTACGACGCCGGCGTTGCTGAGTTCCTCGACCTCGAATCGGTGAAGCCAAATACCCTTGGCAATACCCGAATGCTTCTCAATCTTTAGTTAGTAAAGAACTTCCTTATTAACTCTGATTAAAGGTGATGTTCACTCCATTGTCTGGGTGGTAGGTCCAGAAAGCACTGATATTGCCCCAGGTGGCTTTTTGAATACCATCCAAGGCACGAGTCGAGTTAATCTGACTTGTTACAAAACTAGGCGTTTTCATCACTCCTAGAGCACAGACCAGATCTTCGTATGTGGCAAAGTTATATTGATTGAAATATGGATACTTTCCAACAGAGTTAAAGTCCAAAGTTTTTCCATTATCAAGCAAGGAAGCGTTGACCAAAAGGCTATCCTTTTTGAAAAGCTTACACTTCTGAAAAGCTTGGAAAGTTAAGTACGATGCCATTGGATTCTTGTAACCCTTTGGGCACGTTGGATTTTCTCCACGAACAATCTTGCTCTTAGATCCACTCTTGCATGTAATGCTGAGGAGTTTCTTGGCTAGCGCAGCTTTTTCAGAAGCTATCTTTGCATCTGCCTCTGCTTTTGCATCTGCTGAAGCTTTTGCTTGTGCGCTCTTGTATGCAGAGATTGCATCTGCTTTGCTCAAGCCATTAATCCTCACGCCACTGCCAGAGACAGAAATCTGCTTGTTGTAGTCCGGAAGAATATAATCCTTAAGCGAGAAAGTTAAAGTAGTTGGACCAGTAAACTTAATGGATATCTTCATGGTCTGTTCAACATTTCGGTTTCCGTACATTGACATTACCGACCAGCCGTCAATCACATCTACTCCGTCACTGAGGACTCTCAAGCCATTGCGAGACGGCGATAAATACTCGGAGTACGGCTTATATGGTGTCCGACCAGCTTCGAGAACTCCATTCTTTGTGCCATATCCAGTTGTGAGATTTTCTACCCAGTTGATGCTGTAGGTAATGTCGAAACTACAAGTAGATCCGTACTCAGGATTTCCTGTTCCCCACTCACAAGTCACATCGCTAGGATGCTTGATGGTGAAGACATAACTAATGTTGTCAAAACCATCTGGAGAGATAATTACTGTGGTTGCATCCGCTGCTTGTGCAATAGGCGCCACATAAACTCCACTTGATGCAATGAGTCCAAGTGTTAACAGAATTGAATAGATTGATTTTTTCCGAGTAGTCATGAATTTTAAGATACTCGTAAATTCGCAGGTAAATTGGGCATGACCAATCAAAGTATCTTCAGCGACCGCCCTTTTAAATCAACGGTCATAAGACCATTTTTGGGCATTCAGCCGCCACAAAATGGCCGAGTCTGAGGGAATATCGACCCCATATTTGGGGTTCTACCAGCGTAGAAATACTCGCCTCGCGCCTACCTATAGGCGGGCGATAGGCTTACAACCCCATCAAGGGAAAAGTAGAAGGAGCAGCCAATGTTTGAGCGCTTTACAGATCGTGCCCGTCGAGTCGTAGTTCTGGCTCAAGAAGAGGCTCGCATGCTCAACCACAACTACATCGGCACCGAGCACATTCTTCTCGGCCTCATCCATGAAGGCGAAGGCGTTGCCGCAAAGGCGCTTGAATCTATGGGAATTTCACTTGATGCAGTCCGCGCTCAAGTTGAAGAGATCATCGGCCAGGGCCAGCAGGCTCCTAGTGGACATATTCCTTTTACTCCTCGTGCGAAGAAAGTTCTTGAGCTCTCACTTCGTGAAGCACTTCAGCTCGGCCACAACTACATCGGCACAGAGCACATTCTTCTCGGCTTGATTCGCGAAGGCGAAGGCGTTGCTGCACAGGTTCTCGTCAAGCTCGGCGCAGATCTCAATCGAGTTCGCTCAACTGTTATTCAACTTCTATCTGGTTACCAGGGTAAGGAAGCTGTTACACAAGGCGGACCAGCTGAGGGCACGCCATCAACATCACTCGTACTTGATCAATTTGGTCGCAACCTCACAGTTGCAGCACGCGAAGGAAAGC
>JACCDL010229424.1_pt1 | contig 31134 bp, 29 predicted proteins | sample 7441931 | NCBI WGS metagenome assembly JACCDL01 (sample SAMN15323437, study PRJNA562643) | freshwater metagenome | isolation source: river surface water | place: USA:Blue River Watershed | collected 2017-08-16 | reverse complement strand
CTGGTGAACTGCCCCTCGCTGTCGGGTACGAACGTGGCCTGATCCGGCCTCTGGCTCAGCACGAAATCCATCAGGTTGTGAAACGGGTTGCCCTCGATGTTGAACTCCCGCTCAGGCCATTGGCGCAGCAGACTGGACAGCGCCGGCACGTCGTCCGCACGGATGTGACGTGCATCAGGGCGTGGATGTACCGTGATGCCCTGGGCACCGGCTTGCAGACACAGGGTCGCCGCCCGGGTCACACTGGGAATGCCCAGGTGCCGGGTGTTGCGGATCAGGGCGACCTTGTTGAGATTGACGGACAGCGCGGTGGGCATGGCAATGCGATGATAAATCGGTGATCAATGAGGCGTGCTCCAGGCGTCACGTACGGCTCGCGGGATCATCACCCGGCCGGTTAGAGCGACTGCAACTCCACCATCAATTGTCGCGTACGCAAAGCCGCCACCCCACAATGGTGGTGCAACAAGGCGCGCAACTGGGTTTGCAAGGCGGTGCGGTCCTCGGTACTGAGATGGGCGCACACCCGCAAGGTGTCCATCCACGGGCTGTGGCTGTCCAGTGCGGCGTGCAGGTCCGACCAGGTCTGTCCCGTCACCACACCGCGCGTCGCCACGACTGCCGGTTCATCCTGCACCCGCGTGACTTGCCGCAAGCCCCCCTCGGCCGTAAGCTCATACACCTGCTCGGCCAGCAAGGGCTGCAAGGTCAGGGTCTGCTGGTCCAAGGCCGGCAACAAACCGATATCGCGCAACAGCACGAGTTCAAAAGCCCGCAACACCGAGGTCATGGCTGGTGCAGAGTCAGTGGCCAACACGTGCACCGTCTGGCGATACAGATCAAAGAGCGCCGGGTGAGGATCGTCCCGCGCGAGCAGTCGCATCAGGAGTTCGTTGAGGTAATAGCCGGACAGCAAGGCCTCGCCACGCGGCATCACATGACCCCCTACCCAGTCGGCACCCTTGAGCGAGCGCACCTCGCTCTCACCCCCGAAATCCAGCCGCAAGGGCTGCAGGGGCAGCAGGACAGGTCGGAAGTTGGAGGTGGGACGGCGCGCGCCTCGAGCCATCAGGGCAATGCGGCCGTGGTGGCGGGTGAACACCTCCAGCACCAGGCTGGATTCACTCCAGGGGTACCGGTGCAGCACGAACGCGGGTTCGCCGCTGATACGGGAGGCCTGGCGCGACTTACTCGTAGCCAAAGCTGCGCACCCGCGCTTCGTCGTCCGCCCAGCCCGAGCGGACCTTGACCCAGAGTTCCAGGAACACCTTGGCGTCCATCAGCTTTTCGAGTTCCTGGCGAGCCTCGGTGCCGATGCGTTTGAGGCGATCGCCTTTCTCGCCGATCACCATGGCCTTGTGCCCATCGCGCTCGACCACGATCGTGGCACCGATGCGCACCATGCGACTGACGGTTTTGCCGGGTTCTTCGGTGAAAGTGTCGATGACCACGGTGGAGGTGTAGGGCAACTCGTCGCCGGTGAGACGGAACAGTTTTTCGCGGACGATTTCGCTGGCCAGAAAACGTTCGCTGCGGTCGGTCAGTTCGTCCTGGCCATACCACCAGGGCTGTTCAGGCAGGTAGTTCTGACACACCGTCAGCAGGCGTTCAATGTCCTTGGACTGCTTGGCCGACATTGGCATGAATTCAGCAAACGGGTGGCGCGTTTGCATATCGCGCAACCAGGGGGCCATGTCGCCACGGCGATGCACACGGTCAAGTTTGTTGGCCACCAGAATCACCGGCACCTCGCGCGACAGCAACGACAGCACCTTGGCATCGGCCAGCGAAAAATGACCCGCCTCGACGACAAACAGCACCAGGTCCACATCGCCCACCGCGCCCAGCACGGTCTTGTTGAGTGAGCGGTTCAAGGCGTTGTTGTGGTGGGTTTGAAAGCCCGGGGTGTCGACAAAAATGAATTGGGTCTGCCCCTCGGTACGGATGCCGGTGATGCGGTGGCGGGTGGTTTGCGCCTTGCGCGAGGTGATGCTGATTTTCTGACCCACCAGTGCGTTGAGCAGGGTGGACTTGCCCACGTTGGGGCGACCGACGATGGCCACCAGGCCACAGCGCTGCCCGGCCGAGCCTTCGCTGACCGACGGGCTTTGCGTGGGGTCCGGGCCGTCCCCCTGAGGAAGCTCTGAGGGATGCATCATCACTTGCGCTCCGCGAGCACTTGCAACATGGCCAAGGCGGCGGCCTGTTCACCGGCACGGCGAGAGCCCCCGATACCGCGCTCGCACAGGTTCAACTCGGGCACTTCACACTCGACATCAAAGGTCTGCTGATGAGCCGCCCCCAGGGTACCGACCACACGGTAAATGGGCAACTGGTGACGGCGCGCCTGCAGCCATTCCTGCAATTGAGTCTTGGGGTCCTTGGTGGCTGCCGACATGGTGGGGGTGATGTCGACTTTCTCGAACAAACGCGTCACCAGGGCCTCAGCCGCACCATACCCGGCGTCCAGAAACACCGCCCCGATCAGCGCTTCCAGCGCATCAGCCAGGATGGAAGGACGCCGTTGGCCACCTGAACGCAACTCGCCCTCTCCCAATCGAATCAAGCCCGGCAGGTTCAGGTCCAGCGCCAGACGGTGCAAGGTGTCTTGCTTGACCAAGTTAGCGCGCACGCGGGAGAGGTCCCCTTCAGGCAAGTCGGTCAGGCGGATAAAGAGCAGACGAGAGACAGCCAGGTTGAGTACCGAGTCGCCCAGAAACTCCAAGCGTTCGTTGTGATCGGCACTGAAGCTGCGGTGCGTGAGGGCCTGGTTGAGCAGCCGGACATCCGCAAAGGAGTGCTGCAGGCGTTGCTGCAAGGCTTCCAGGGCCGATGCTTCTGTCACCATGATGTTGCCGTGCCTGCCTCGGTGCGATCAGTCAAAGCTGCCGATGCGCTTGAGGTTGCCAAAATTCATCCAGACGAAAAATGCTTTGCCCACGATGTTTCGCTCGGGCACAAAGCCCCAGTAGCGAGAATCCAGCGAGTTGTCGCGGTTGTCGCCCATCATGAAGAAATGGCCCGGCGGCACCTTGCAGGTCACGCCTTCCACGGTGTAGCGGCATTGGTCCTTGAAGGCAAAGTCGTCGGTCCCGGGGATGAAAGCGGGACGCTCGGCATCGTTGAGCAGCCGCACCGCCTTGGTCGGACCAGGCTGCTCGGGGTGGCTCCCGGTCTGGAAGGTTTCCTGGAACTGCTTGATGTAGCGCAGGCTGTCTTCTTCAAAGAAGTCCGGCAGCGCCGATTTGGGCACCGGCTGGCCATTGATGGTCAGCTGCTTGTTGAGATAGGCCACCTCGTCGCCCGGCACCCCGACCACGCGCTTGATGTAATCCAGGCTGGGCTTGGGCGGGTAGCGAAACACCATGACATCGCCGCGCTGCACCGGGTTGCCGTCGGTGATCTTGAGGTTGATCACGGGCAGGCGCAAACCATAGTGAAACTTGTTGACCAGGATGAGATCGCCTACCAGCAGGGTGGGAATCATCGATCCGGAAGGAATCTTGAACGGCTCGAAGAGAAATGAACGCAGGATGAACACCACGGCGATCACCGGGAAAAGGCCCGCGGTCCAGTCCAGCCACCAGGGCTGGCGCAGCGCCTCCTCGCGGGCGGGCGCCAGGTCGATGTCCACCTTTTCAATACCCATGCCACGCAAGTCGGCCTGGCGTTGGGTCTCCTGGGCCTCCAGGGCCGCGGCGGCGGCTTGGCGGCGCGGCAAGAACACCAGCCGCTCAGCCACCCAATAGATCCCGGTGACCGTGGTGGCCATCATCAGCAGCAGCGCAAAGTTGCCCTCGATCAAGCCGATGTACCAGGACAAGGCATAGCCAACAAAAGCCGCAAGCACGGCAGCGGTGAGCGTGGGCATCAGTCTTCCACCTGCAGTATGGCCAAAAACGCCTCTTGGGGCACTTCGACCGATCCAATCTGTTTCATGCGTTTCTTGCCAGCCTTCTGTTTTTCGAGCAGCTTGCGCTTGCGGGTGATATCACCCCCATAGCATTTTGCCAGCACGTTCTTGCGCAGGGCCTTGATGGTTTCACGCGCGATGATGTTGGCGCCAATCGCGGCCTGGATGGCCACGTCAAACATCTGACGGCTGATGATCTCGCGCATCTTGGCCGCCACCGCACGTCCGCGGTACTGGGCCTGGGTGCGGTGCACGATGATGGACAGCGCATCGACCTTCTCGCCGTTGAGGAGGATGTCCACCTTCACCACGTCGGAGGCTCGGTATTCCTTGAACTCGTAGTCCATGGAGGCATAACCACGGCTGACGGATTTGAGCTTGTCAAAGAAGTCGAGCACGATCTCGCCCAGCGGCAACTCATAGGTGAGCTTGACCTGGCGGCCGTGGTAACTCATATCGAGCTGCACGCCGCGCTTTTGGTTGGCCAGCGTCATCACCGGGCCCACATACTCCTGTGGCATGTACAGGTGCACCGTGACAATGGGCTCTCGGATTTCCTCGATACGGGCCTGCTCGGGCATCTTGGAGGGGTTTTCCACCATGATGACCTCACCATCGCCCTTCACCACCTGGTACACCACGCTGGGTGCGGTGGTGATGAGGTCCTGGTCGAACTCACGCTCGAGGCGCTCTTGCACAATTTCCATGTGCAGCAGGCCCAGGAAACCGCACCGGAAACCAAAGCCCAGGGCTTGCGAGACTTCCGGCTCGTAGTGCAGCGAGGAGTCGTTGAGCTTGAGCTTTTCCAGGCTGTCGCGCAACGCGTCGTACTGGTTGGCTTCGGTGGGGTACAGGCCCGCGAACACCTGCGGCTGAATTTCTTTGAAGCCCGGCAGCGGCTCGGTGGCGGTGGCTGCCGCACCGCCTGAGCCCGTCTTGATCTGGGTGATGGTGTCGCCCACCTTGGCCGCTTGCAGCTCTTTGATGCCGGCGATGATGTAGCCCACCTCGCCGGCCTCGAGAGAGTCGCGCGGCTGGTTGGCGGGCGTGAACACACCCAGGTTGTCGGCGTTGTACATGGCGCCGGTCGCCATCATCTTGATGCGGTCGCCACGCGCCAGTCGGCCATCCACCACGCGCACCAGCATGACCACGCCCACATAGCTGTCAAACCAGCTGTCGATGATCATGGCGCGCAACGGACCATTCGGGTTACCCCGGGGCGGCGGCACCTTGGCGATGATGGCCTCGAGAATGTCTTCCACCCCCATGCCGCTCTTGGCGGAGCAGGGAATGGCTTCGCTCGCGTCGATACCGATCACATCCTCGATCTCGGCCTTGGCGGTATCAGGATCAGCCTGCGGCAAATCCATCTTGTTCAGCACCGGCATCACCTCCACACCCAGGTCGAGTGCGGTGTAGCAGTTGGCCACGGTCTGCGCTTCCACCCCTTGACTGGCATCGACCACCAGCAACGCGCCTTCGCACGCGGAAAGCGATCGGCTCACTTCATAGGAGAAGTCGACATGGCCCGGCGTGTCGATGAGGTTGAGGTTGTAGACCTGCCCATCACGCGCTTGGTAGTGCAGCGCAGCGGTCTGCGCCTTGATGGTTATCCCACGCTCTTTCTCGATATCCATCGAGTCGAGCACCTGCGCTTGCATCTCACGATCCTCGAGTCCTCCACAACGCTGGATGAGCCGGTCTGCGAGTGTCGATTTGCCGTGATCGATGTGCGCAATGATTGAAAAATTTCTGATGTGCTTCATCAAGCGGGAGACTTAAGTATTTGAATTCAAAAGACAGATCGGCATAAAAAAGGGCGCGTCACGGGTGGACGCGCCCTGAACCAACAATCATTGGCAACTGCGAAAGTTGGAACTTCATTGTAGGCAAAAAGCCCGTTCCGTACAGTGCCTCATGGGGCCAGGATGCGTCGTTGCGGAACCACCACACACATTTTATCCACAACTTAACCACAGAACTGGTTGCATATCCATGGGACAACTTGTGGGTGATCTGTGGAAGGTCTGTGGAGTGTCTGAAATGATCTCGTATGGTGGTTGTTGAGCCGTTTCTTATGTGATTTCTCTCCAAATCGGATGGGATATTCTATAGAAAACAGCATTAAGAAATAATGACCATCAGGTCATTAGAGAAAAACGCCCGGTAAAAATATTTTTTCACTGTGGCGATCGCATCAAAAACCCGGACCCGTTGATGGGTTTTGAGGCCAGCTTGAGCGACCTCATTTGGCCGGGCGAATCAGCACATACTGGGCCCAGTCCCCGCGACGAAACAGCACGTTGACCGGCTTGCTTTTGTCCAGACGCGCCAGCGTGGCCTCGAACGCCTTGACCGACTCCACCTCCACATTCGCCACAGCGAGGATGACATCGCCTTCGCGCAAACCAGCGCGTGCAGCGGCCTCGGTGGCAGACTCCACGCGCACACCGCCGCGTAGCTTCAGTTCACGCTTTTGGGCCTCGGTCAGGTCGGACAAGGTCAGTCCCAAGGGGGCGACGGCCACCGCAGCGGCGGGCTTGTCGGGTGCAGCGGCCTTGGCCGCGGGACGATCCGGCTCGAATTCACCCACCACGATGCTGAGTTCACGTTGCGCACCGCGACGCCAGACCGTGAGGGTGCTGCGTGTGCCCGGTCGGGTGTTGCCCACCAGGCGCGGCAGATCGGCCGACTTCTCGATCGTCTTGCCGTCGAATTTCAGGATGATATCGCCGGCTTCCAGGCCAGCTTTCTCGGCCGGAGAGCCCGACTCGACATTGCGCACCAGCGCCCCCTGTGGGCGGCTCAAACCAATCGACTCGGCCACTTCCTTGCTCACCTGGTCGATCTGAACACCCAGACGACCGCGCTGCACGCGGCCGTTGGCGCGCAATTGGTCGCTCACACGCACGGCTTCGTCGATGGGAATGGCAAACGAGATGCCCATGAAACCACCCGAGCGAGAATAGATTTGGCTGTTGATGCCCACCACCTCGCCCCGCATGTTGATGAGCGGTCCGCCCGAGTTGCCCGGGTTGATGGCCACATCGGTTTGGATGAAGGGCAGGTAGTCGCCCGTGTCGCGCTGCTTGGCGCTCACGATGCCGGCGGTGACAGAATTGTCCAGGCCAAAAGGAGAGCCAATGGCCATGACCCACTCGCCCACTTTCAGGCGGCTGACGTCACCAATGCGAACGGCCGGCAAACCCGCGGCCTCGATCTTGACCACCGCCACATCGGTGCGCTTGTCCAGTCCCACAATGCGGGCCTTGAATTCACGCTTGTCAGGCAAGGTAACCAACACCTGGTCGGCACCATCCACCACGTGGGCGTTGGTCATGATGAAGCCATCGGCTGTCAGCACAAAGCCCGACCCGACACCGCGGGGTTGTTCTTCCTCCTGCTGAGGGCGGTTGGGACGTTGTTGACGCGGGGTGTTGGGGCCCGGCAGCGGAACACCAAAGAAACGGCGGAACAACTCCTGCATTTCCTCGTCGCTCGGATTGCCGGAGCCCGCGGCGCCACGGGCGGACACGCGCTCCAGGGTACGGATATTGACCACCGAGGGGCCCACCTGCTCAACCAGGTCGGTGAAATCGGGCAAGGTACGGGGTTGCGCAACGGCAGGGGCCGCAGGCACCACAACCAAGGCGCTCATCAGCGCCAACCCGCAGGCCATGCCGGCCATGGATTTCACGAAATTCATCATCAACAACTCCCAACAAGCACCCTAATGGGTGTGCCAATATATAGCGCGCCGAACGTCCTTCCAGGTGACAGGGTCGTCGTGCTGTTCAATCCACAACCACGGGCTGGCGGGACCTGTGTCGGGACATGGGGAATCCCAACGCAAAAGCAAGGCCCCTTGCCAGTCAAACGCCAGGGTCAACTGCCCCTGCATGGGTTGCGGGCCTTGCAGATGCCAGCGCTCACCATCCCACCACAGGATGGAGCCAGCAGCGGGACTCGCACGCACAGCCAAGCCCACAGCGGGCAGCAGCAACACGCCCATGAGGCTCACCAGACTTAGGCTGGGCTGCGAGGCGGCCACCGCCGCCATCAAGGCCAGCGTGCTCAGTAGCAAGAGGGCCAGCAAGGCATGCAAGCGGCGCGCACGACCCAGCGGGTACAACACCGGCGCAGGCGCTTGCATGGAGGTGGCGTCAGACGCGCTTGAAGATCAGGGTACCGTTGGTACCACCGAAACCGAAGTTGTTTTTGAGCGCAATGTCGATCTTGAGGTCACGCGCCTGGTTGGCACAGACATCGAGGTCACACTCAGGGTCCTGGTTGAACACATTGATGGTGGGTGGGCTCTTTTGCTCGTAGAGTGCCTTGACGGTGAACACACTCTCAATGCCACCAGCACCCCCCAACAAATGTCCGGTCATGGACTTGGTGGAGTTCACGACGATGTGGCGCGCGTGGTCACCCAGCGCCGCCTTGATGGCGTTGATTTCATTCACATCGCCCAACGGTGTGGACGTGCCATGCGCATTGAGGTACTGGACCTGGTCGGCATTGATACCGGCATTGTGCAGGGCATTGACCATGGCTCGGCGCGGGCCGTCCATGTTCGGTGCGGTCATGTGGCCGGCATCGGCACTGCGGCCGTAGCCGATCACTTCGGCATAGATGCGTGCGCCACGGGCCTTGGCATGCTCGTACTCCTCGAGCACCAGCACACCCGCTCCTTCGCCCAGGACGAAACCGTCTCGGTCCTTGTCCCAAGGGCGCGAGGCCGTTGCGGGGTCATCATTGCGGGTGGACAGTGCGCGCATGGCAGCGAAACCCCCAACGCCCAGGGGCGACACCGTGGCTTCGGATCCGCCGGCCACCATCACGTCTGCATCGCCGTATTCGATGATGCGCGAGGCCTCGCCAATGCTGTGCAAACCCGTGGTGCAAGCCGTCACCACCGCCAGGTTCGGGCCCTTGAAGCCCAGGCGCATGGAGACATGGCCCGAGATCATGTTGATGATCGAGGCCGGGACAAAGAATGGAGAAATGCGCCGGGGACCGCGGGCGGTCAACTCGGCGTGCATGTTTTCGATCAGCGGCAAGCCGCCAATGCCTGAGCCAATCAGACAACCGACGCGGTGAGCAGCTTCCTCGTCCAGCGCGTCGCCTGTGGGCAAACCCGAATCCTGTACCGCCTGCAAGGCAGCGACGACGCCAAAGTGGATGAAGGCATCCATGGCGCGGGCTTCCTTGGCAGGAATGTAGTCATCGAGGTTCAGCCCTTTGATCTCGCCGGCGAAACGGCAAGCGAAATCTTTGGCATCAAACTTGGTGATGGGAGCGATGCCGGACTGACCGGCCAGCAGACGGGCCCAGGACTCGTCCACCGTGTTGCCCACGGGGCTGACGCAACCCAGGCCAGTCACGACAACGCGACGACGGCTCATGCGGCAATCTCTCTGGCGAATCAGCTCTTTTGGTGTGCCAACGCGTAGTCGATCGCGTTTTGCACCGTGGTGATCTTCTCGGCGTCCTCGTCGGGAATTTCGATGCCGAACTCGTCTTCCAGGGCCATCACCAGTTCCACGGTGTCGAGGGAGTCGGCACCGAGATCGGCCACGAAGGCTTTTTCGTTGGTGACTTGGGACTCTTCCACGCCGAGTTGCTCGGCGATGATTTTCTTGACACGTGCTTCTATATCACTCATGGTTCCCTCAAAGGGTTATGTTGAAGTCCACAATTTTACCCGGGCGGACGGTCCGTTTGAAAAAAGGGATTTGGGGCGTATTCACGCCATGAACATGCCGCCATTCACGTGGAGTTCCTGCCCCGTGATGTAAGCCGCCTGCGGGCTGGCCAAATAAGCCACTGCGTGCGCGATGTCAGCGGGCTTGCCCAGGTGCCCCAGGGGAATCTGGGCCAACAAGGCCTGCTGCTGAGCTTCGGGCAATGCCGACGTCATGTCGGTTTCAATGAAGCCGGGAGCCACGCAATTGACCGTGATGTGGCGACTGCCCAGTTCCCGGGCCAAGGCGCGCGTCATGCCGGCGACACCCGCCTTGGCAGCTGCGTAATTGGCCTGACCGGGATTGCCGCTGGCGCCCACCACGCTGGTGATGCTGATGATGCGGCCATAGCGCTGCTTCATCATCGGGCGGATCACGGCGCGGGACAGGCGAAACACCGCCTTCAGGTTGGTGTCGAGTACGGCGTCCCAGTCTTCGTCCTTCAGGCGCATGGCCAGGGTGTCGCGTGTGATGCCCGCGTTGTTGACCAGCACATGCAAGGCCCCGTGCTGGGCCACGATGGCATCGACCAGCGCGTTGGCGGCCTCACCCTGGTTGACATCAAGCACGACGCCGCGGCAGCCTGCATGCCCCGACAAGGCCTGCGTGATGCCGGCCGCACCGGCCTCGGTGGTGGCGGTGCCCACCACATGCAAGCCTTGACGGGCCAGTTCGAGGGCGATCGCGGCGCCAATACCGCGGGAAGCCCCTGTCACCAGGGCGGCTTGACCGGCAAAAGCAAGTTCAGAGGTCATGATCAGGACAGCAGGGTTCGGGTTTCTTGAAGGCTCGCAGGGTCAAACACGGCGCCGCTCAGCAATTCTGCGTCGATGCGGCGGGTCAGACCCGCCAGCACTTTGCCCGGACCGCACTCGATCACCGCACCCATGCCGCGTGCCTTGATCGCCTGCACGCACTCCACCCAGCGCACCGGCCCAAAGGCCTGGCGATACAGGGCGTCGCGAATGCGAGCGGGATCGGACTCCACCGACACGTCGATGTTGTTCACCACCGGGATACGGGGCGCTTGCAAGCTCAATTCGGCCAGGCGGGCCTGCAGACGCTCGGCGGCCGGTTGCATCAGGCGTGAATGAAAGGGCGCCGACACCGGCAACAGCAAGGCTCGCTTGGCCCCCATGGCTTTGAGCAACTCGCAGGCCTTGTCGACCGCAGCCTTGCTGCCGGCAATCACCGTCTGGGCCGGGTCATTGAAGTTGGCCGCGTCGACCACCTCGGGGCTGCCCGCCCCAAAGCTGGCTTGCGCCTGCGCGCAACCGTCGATCACCTGCGCAGACGTCAAGCCCAGAATGGCTGCCATCGCGCCCTGCCCCACCGGCACAGCTTCCTGCATGGCTTGGGCGCGCAGTCGCACCAGCGGCACCGCCTCGGCCAGGGTAAGCACCTCGGCCGCCACCAGGGCCGCGTATTCGCCCAGGGAATGACCGGCCACCGCGGCAGGCAACTCGCCCCCTTCGGCACGCCAGGCGCGGTAGGCGGCGACACCCGCCACCAGCATCACCGGTTGCGTGTTGGTGGTCAACGCCAGGTCCTCCTTGGGGCCGGTGTGAATCAACTCGGCCAGGTCCTGACCAAGGGCTGCAGAGGCCTCTTGCAGCGTGGCACGCACCGCCGGGTGATCGCCCCAGGCATCCAGCATGCCCACCGCTTGCGACCCCTGACCGGGGAAAACAAAAGCAAATGATTTCATGATCTTGGTGATTCAGAACTGGGCCAGCACGGCGCCCCAGGTAAAGCCACCCCCCACGCCTTCCATCAGCACGCGCTGACCCGGGCGGATCTGGCCGCTGCGCACCGCCACGTCCAGTGCCAGTGGAATCGAGGCGGCCGAGGTGTTGCCATGGTCTTGCACGGTCAGCACCACTTTGTCCATGGGCAACTTGAGCTTCTTGGCGGTGCTTTGGATGATGCGGATATTGGCCTGGTGAGGGATCAACCAGTCGATGTCCTGTTCCTGCAAACCAGCCTTGGCCAGGGTGGCGCGGGCCGCCGACTCCAGCACCCCCACCGCCAGCTTGAAGACGGCCTGACCGTCCATCTTGAGCACCGGGTCTCCCAGCACCTGGCCGCCAGCGACATGGCCGGGCACACACAAAATACCCACATGGCGGCCATCCGCATGCAGGTCGCTGGCCAGGATGCCCGGCTGGTCGCTGGCCTCCAGCACCACAGCACCAGCCCCGTCGCCAAACAGCACGCAGGTGGTGCGGTCGTTGAAATCGAGAATGCGCGAAAAGACCTCTGCGCCGATGACCAAGGCTCGGCGGGCATTGCCCCCCCGGATCATGGCGTCAGCCACGGTCAGCGCATACACAAAGCCGCTGCACACGGCTTGCACGTCAAAGGCAGCGGCCCCAATGATGCCGCCCCCACCCGCCCCCAGCTGCGACAGCTTGTGCTGAATCATGCAGGCGGTGGAGGGGAACACCATGTCCGGTGTGGAGGTCGCCACAATGATGAGATCAATGTCCTGCGGTTGGCAACCAGCGGCTTCGAGGGCGCGGCACGCGGCCTCAAAACCCAGGTCACTGCTGCCCTGGTCGGGTGCAGCGAAGTAACGCGACTGGATACCCGTGCGTTCGATGATCCACTCGGATGAGGTTTCCACCCCACGCTGGGCCAACTCAGCGGCCAGATCGTCATTGGTGAGTCGACGGGCAGGCAGGTAACTGCCGGTGCCAGTGATACGGGCAAATACGTTGTTCAAGCCTGGGCTCCCTGCATGGGGCCATTATCCTCGCTCGAGGCTGACAAAAGGGGGGCCGCATGGGCAATGCGGGCACGCACCTTGTCCAGCAGCTCGTGGCGGGCCGCCTCATGGGCACGGGTCAACGCCGTCTCAAAGGCCAATGCATCCGCAGATCCGTGGCTCTTGAACACCAGGCCACGCAGGCCAAGCAGGGCCGCTCCGTTGTGCCGCCGATGGTCAACTCGGTTTTTGAACGAATTTAGGACAGGATAGGCACAAATGGCCATTAATTTGGTGAAGATATTCGCAGAAAAGCCATCTCGAAGTATTGTGCTGACCATGCTGGCCAAACCTTCACTGGCTTTCAGGGCCACATTGCCGACAAACCCATCACAAATCACAATATCCGTGGTGCCTTTGAAGATATCGTTACCTTCAACATTGCCGTAAAAATTCAAATCGCCGCTGTTAGCAGCTTTTCGCAGCAATTCACCGGTTTTTTTGATGTTTTCGTTACCTTTGATGACTTCTTCGCCGATATTGAGAAGTCCGACTGAAGGGTTTTCAATGTCTAGGAGCACCGAAACCAGGGCCGATCCCATCACGGCAAACTGCAACAGGTGCTCGGGCGTGCAGTCCACATTCGCCCCCAGATCCAACATGGTGGTGCCACCACCTTTGACGTTGGGCATTTGTCCTGCAATGGCCGGGCGGTCGATACCATCCAGGGTTTTGAGAACATAACGCGCGATAGCCATCAAAGCGCCCGTGTTGCCAGCAGATACCGCTGCTTGCGCCTTTCCGTCGCGAACCTGCTCAATCGCCAGTCGCATCGACGAGCCCTTTTTGCGACGCAGGGCCACCTCGACCGGGTCGTCCATGGTGACGACTTCGGTGGCATCGATCCAGTCAGCGCGGGGATGGGTCCATCCGCCTCGCCGATCGGCCAGGCCTACCAGGAGACAACGAGCGTGGGGGTGCTGATCGAGAAAGCGGCGGGTCGCCGCCAGCGTGACTTCGGGGCCGTGATCGCCGCCCATGACATCAACAGCCAGGGTGATCATGGGCAAGCCGGTGGTCGATCAGTCAACAAGGGGGGTGCATCAACACAAAGGCCCGCGCCACCCTGTGTGCGACGGGCCTGTGCATCGACTGAAAAATTAGGCTTCGGTCTTGGTCTTGAGCACCTTGCGACCACGGTAAAAGCCGTTCGGGCTGATGTGGTGACGCAGGTGGGTTTCGCCCGTGGTGGGCTCAACCGCAATGCCCGGCACATTCAGGGCGTTGTGCGAACGGTGCATACCGCGCTTGGAAGGAGACTTTTTGTTTTGCTGGACGGCCATGATCGGCTCCTGACATGAATGGGGGTCAACTGCCTGCGCCACGGAAAATCCCCGGGCGACTCGGCAAAACCGCAGATTATAGCGGATACCCAACCCGGCTGCCGTTAGCCCCCATTGGGCGTCAGACAGGCTGATCCCACGACGGGACCGCGAACATCAGGGCTTGCGCTTGAGCTGGGCCAAGGCGGCAAACGGGTGCGGACGCCCCGTCGAGTCGGCCTCCTCAAATCCGGCATCCTGCACCGATAAGCGAACCGGCGCGGGGCAGTCGGGCTCGTGGCGAGGCACCAGGGGCATGGCCATGAGCAACTCATCCTCGATCAGACCCAGCAGGTCAAACTGCGCACTGAGCACCAGCAAATCCTCTTCAGCTGCTTCGTCCTCGCGCTCGGCCGTGGCTTCGTCCGCCACAAAACGGAAACTTCGCTCCACCTCCAACAGCACCTCCACCGCGCCCATGCAGCGCTGACAGACCATGGGCAGGCGCATCTCGGCGCTCAGGTGCAGCCAGCACTGGCCCGCCCCGCCCAGGCGCTCACGCCATTCACCCTGAGCCGCCCAGTGGATGACCGGCGCAGCGTCAGTTGGCCTTGCCATTTCAGCAAGCAGGCGCTCACATTCCTGAATGGGCGTTTCGCCATCCAGACGAGCCCCTGCACGTGCGAGGGCTCGCACATGCAGTCGCTCGGGGATAAAGGCAGCGTTCATGCGAGCAGTGTAAGAGAATCCCGCCATGACCTCGTCTGATGCCACCCACGCCACCTCGCCACCCCCACTGATTCTGGGGTCGACCTCGCGCTACCGGCGTGAATTGCTGGAGCGTCTGCAGCTGCCCTTCGAGGTGCATGCCCCGCAGGTGGACGAAACCCCCCGGGCCGGCGAGCCCCCTGAGAACCTGGCCCGTCGACTGGCGCTGGCCAAGGCCCGGGCCGTGGCCGCGCGTTACCCGCAGGCCGTGGTGATCGGCTCGGACCAGGTGGCGGACCTGGAGGGAGAGCCCCTGGGCAAGCCAGGCACCCACGAGCGCGCTGTCGAGCAGTTGCGTCGCATGCGCGGACGCACCGTGATCTTCCAGACAGCCCTGAGTGTGGTGTGTCTGGCCCGTGGCTTCGAAATGAGCGATCTGGCCGCCGTCAAGGTGCGTTTTCGGGCGCTCTCCGACGCCGAGATCGACACTTACCTGCGTCGCGAGGAGCCCTACGACTGCGCCGGCAGCGCCAAGAGCGAGGGGCTGGGCATTGCCCTGCTGGAATCCATCGAGAACGACGACCCGACCGCCTTGGTCGGCCTGCCCTTGATCCGCACGGCCCGCATGCTTCGTGCGGCGGGCCTGCCTGTGTTGGGCTGATCCATGACCCGCGCTCCTGCATCCCTGTCGTCAGGCGCCGCGCATCCGCCGGCCGCGGTACCCTTGTCCACCGGGTCCCTGTGGCTGGTGCCGGCTCCACTGGATTTTGGTTGCGATGTCGAGGTGCCCTTGCAGCTTCTGATGCCCCAGGGCACGCTGGAGGTGACCGCGCGGCTCAGCCACTGGGTGTGTGAAAACGCCAAGTCCACGCGGGCGTATCTCAAACGGGTGAATGCGCTGGTCAGCCTGTCGCGCCCGATCCAGGAACACACGATCACCGAGTTGCCCCGAGCGGTCCATAAAAAGGGGGACCACCAGGGGGAGTACGACGCCCGGGGTCTGCTGCAAGCTGCGTTAGAAGGACTCGACATTGGGCTCATCAGCGAGGCTGGCATGCCCGCTCTGGCCGACCCAGGGGTGTCGGTGGTGCGCGCAGCACATCAACTCGGCCTGTGCGTTCGCCCTTTGGTGGGCCCGTCTTCACTGCCCTTGGCCATGGCTGCCAGCGGCCTCAATGGCCAGCAGTTCAGTTTTGTGGGTTACTTGCCAGCACAGGCGCAGGAGCGCGCGCAACGACTGCGGGAATTGGAAGCCGTGGCCCAACGCACCGGCACAGCCCAATGGTTCATCGAAACCCCCTACCGCAACGCTGCCCTGTGGGACAGCCTGTTACAGGTGCTGGCCCCCACCACGCGGCTGGCGTGCTGCAGCGGCCTCACCCTGCCCGAACAACAGGTGCAGTGTCACGAGGTACAGACGTGGAAACGTCGGGCCGCGCCCACGGCCCTGCAACGACCGACCGTATTCGGTCTAGGCCTGTGAACCCAGACAGCCCCAGGGCTGGCCTGGACCGGGCACTGAATGGCCGGGCACAGGAGGACGGTCACCTCACGCGGTGCATTAAACGTTGTCTGCGGACAGATCCATCCGAGGCTTCAACGCCGCTTCAACGCCACCTCAACGCAGGCCCGGGATGGACCTCATCGCCCTGACCGCGCCCTCACCCACCGAAGCGCCAAAGCGTTTGGCCAGGCGTTCAGCCACGTTCTCGTGACGGGTGTAGTCCACCACGTCCTCGGCCTTGACGACCTCACGGGCCACAAAATCCAGACTGCCCAGCGCATCGGCCAAACCCAGTTCAATGGCTTGCTGTCCCGTCCAGAAGAGGCCGCTGAACAATTCGGGGGTTTCCTTGAGCCGCTTGCCACGACCCTCACGCACCACCTGAATGAACTGCTGGTGGATCTGATCCAGCATGGTTTGAGCGTAGGCGCGCTGCGTCTTGGTTTGCGGACTGAAGGGGTCCAAAAAGCCTTTGTTCTCGCCCGCTGTCATCAAGCGCCGCTCAACACCCAGCTTGTCCATCAGACCGGTGAAGCCAAAGCCGTCCATCAACACGCCAATGCTGCCCACGATACTGGCTTTGTCGACATAAATCTGATCCGCCGCCACCGCGATGTAATAGGCGGCCGAAGCACACGACTCCTCCACCACCGCATAGACGGGTTTCTGGTGCTTGTCCTTGAGACGACGAATTTCATCGTTGATGATGCCCGCCTGCACCGGACTGCCGCCGGGCGAATTGATGAGCAGCACCACCGCCTGCGCACCTTCGTCCTGAAAAGCGTCGCGCAAGGCACTGACGATCCAGTCGGCACTGGCGTCCGCGTCAGACGCAATCTCGCCTTGAATTTGCACCACCGCGGTGTGGGCTTGGTTCACGTGGGTGGTTCCGGTGCCGCGAGAAAAACTCAGCCACAGGATCGTCACCACCACGCCCAGCCACAACAGCCGAATGGCATTGCGCCAGCGCCGTGCCGCACGTTGCTCCTTGAGGTGCGCAAAAGCCAGTCGCTCCAGGGTTTCACGCTCCCACCCCGGCGCCTGCTCATGAGACGGCGGGCCTTCGCCAGCGTTGTGTCGCTCGTAATCACTCATAGGTTGGTCAAAATTCCACGGGTTTCAGGTTGTACGCAGTATGCCAGTGCACGACGCCGTCTTGCTCGCTCAAGGGTATCTTGATGAGCCCGCCACGACAGGGTCCCCCCTGACAGGCCCCGGTATCGGGCGCATACGTCGCCCCATGCGTGGCGCATATCAACCAGCGCCCAGTCTCATCAAAGAAACGGTCGGGCTGGTAATCCATCTCCATCGCCACGTGGGTACAACGGTTGAGGTACGCGTGAACTTGTCCGTCAAACCGAACCGCAAAGGCTCGGCAGGTGGCGCCGGCGTACACCACATCAAACGGAACGGCCAGGCCGCTGTTGACCAGGTCGCCCGATCGGCACAGGGGAATCAGCGCCTCATCCATACGTCAACAACCAGTCCTGCAACTCAGACACCGAATGGGCCACGAAGCGCGGGGACAGGGCGTCAAAGTTGTCGTGGTGGTGCGCCCCGTAACTCACACCGATGCTGTCACAACCGGCGCGGCGCGCCATCTCCAGGTCGTGGGTGGTATCGCCAATCATGAGTGTGCGTTCAGGCGACACGCCCATCTCGCCCATCAATTCGTGCAGCATCAGGGGATCAGGCTTGCCGGCAGTTTCATCGGCGGTGCGGGAGGCATCGAACAGGCCATGCAACTCCACAGTTCGAAGTGCTTCATTGAGCCCCACCCGGCTCTTGCCGGTGGCCACGGCCAGCCAATGCTGGCGCTCGCGCAAGGCCCCGAGCAGAGGCAACACGCCATCGAACAGGCTGATATCGTCCTTGTGCCGGATGTAGTGGTGACGGTAACGCTCCCCGAGTTCGGGGTACTTGTCCTGGGGCACATCGGGCGCCGCGTGGGCCAGGGCCGGTATCAGTGCCATGCCAATCACATAGGAGGCCGCCCGATCATCGGGCACCGTGCCACCCACATCACGCACCGCCTCCTGGATGCAACGCGTGATGATGCGCGTGGAGTCGAACAGGGTGCCATCCCAGTCGAAGGCAATCAGGTCATAGCGGCGGAGGCGGGGGCTGAACATGGTCAAGAAAGGCCTGCAGTTCGGGAGGGAGTGGCGACTCGAGGTTCACCGGTCGCAAGGTTTGCGGATGGATGAACTGTAACCGCCAGGCATGCAGGAACATGCGCTGCAGGCCCGCCTTGTGCCACTCGCGGTTGCGCTCGAAGTTGCCGTATTTGTCATCGCCCACGATGGGGTAGCCCAGGCTTGAGAGATGAACCCGGATTTGATGGGTGCGACCGGTTTTGATGGTGACCTCCAGCAGGCTGAAACTACCCACCAGACGCGCCACCCGCACCAGCGTGATGGCTCGCTGGCCGTCCGGATCGTCCTTGCCCACCACACGCACCCGCCGCTCGCCCTCCCCCTGCCCGTTGGGCACGAGGTAGCGCTGCAGCGGCATGTCGATCACTTTTTGACGCGATGGCCACTGCCCCGGCACCAGCGTCAGGTAGGTCTTGCCGGTCTCGCGCTGGCGAAACTGCTCCTGCAGTCGTGTCAGTGCGCTGCGCTTTTTGGCCACCATAAGCACGCCCGAGGTTTCCCGGTCGAGCCGATGCACCAGCTCCAGCATCGGGGCCCCTGGCCGGGCCTGGCGCAGTTGCTCGATCACACCGTGGCTGATGCCGCTGCCGCCATGCACCGCCACCCCGGCGGGCTTGTCGATGGCCAGCAGGCCGTCGTCTTCGTACAACACTGGAAACTGGCGGGCTGGCGCCAGAGGGCCCCCGGCCACACCCCCAACGTCGGCGGATGGTTTGACCGCCAGACGCAGCGGCGGCACTCGAACCTGGTCGCCCGTGGCCACCCGGGTGTCGGCGCTGGCACGGCCCTTGTTCACCCGCACCTCGCCCGAGCGGATGATGCGGTAAATCAGGGTTTTGGGCGCCCCTTTGAGGTGGCGCATCAGCCAGTTGTCCAGGCGCTGACCGTCCGATTCCTCGTCCACGACCAGCAATTGGACCTCGGGAGTCGGATTGGGCTGAGCTGCCCCTATAATGTTCTTCACCAGCGACGAGTTCCAAGTGCTTGATTTAATTCGTAGATTAGAGCACGCCGAACCCCCGCTGTGAGGTCGATGCCCCGCCTGGACCCGTTTGCCCCTGCTGAACCAGAGGCATGTAACCCGGGCGGTTGAGCCGATACCCAGACAACCACGATACGGAATACCTTGGCTGTCGTTGCTCCATGAAAGCGACGACGGCGGATAACAGCGAGACACCCCGACCATGGAATGGTTCATGCTGATGTGGATGCTTTGCCGACGCTGGCTGATGCCCGCGCGCGACAGCTTGGCCACCTGCATGACCAACCCCATGCTTCCCGGGCCCGGCCACCTGCCCCTGAGGGCGGTGCGTCCTGTTCTGCGACTCGCTCCTGTCCACATCCCCACACACCGCTTGCGACCCTGAGGGGTGCGCGCGGTCTCGTGGACCATTCCATTCGTTGTCTGGTGCTGGTTCCGGCATCGTTGGCCCGTCATGGGCCTGTGATGTTTAGAGTTAAAGGAACGCATCATGAAACGGATGCTGATCAACGCGACCCAGGCTGAAGAACGCCGCCTGGCCATCGTCGACGGACAAAAACTGCTCGATTATGAAATCGAGATTGAAGGGCGCGAGCAGCGCAAGGGCAACATCTACAAAGCGGTGGTGACCCGCGTCGAGCCCTCGCTGGAAGCCTGCTTCGTCGACTACGGCGAAGACCGCCACGGCTTCCTGCCGTTCAAGGAAATCTCCAAGCAATACTTCCAGGGCAGCGTGTCGCCCAGCCAGGCGCGCATCCAGGACGTCATCAAGGACGGTCAGGAATTGCTGGTCCAAGTGGAAAAAGAAGAGCGTGGCAACAAGGGCGCGGCCCTCACCACCTTCATCTCCCTGGCCGGTCGTTATGTGGTCCTGATGCCCAACAACCCGCGCGGCGGTGGCGTGAGCCGCCGCATCGAGGGTGACGAGCGGGCCGAACTCAAAGAGGCCATGGACCAGTTGGAGTACCCCAATGGCATGTCCATCATCGCCCGCACCGCCGGCATCGGACGCTCCGCGCCCGAGTTGCAGTGGGACCTGAATTACCTGCTCAAGCTGTGGACCGCCATTGACGGCGCTTCCAAGGCCGGCAAGGGCGCCTTCCTGATTTACCAGGAATCGAGCCTGGTGATTCGAGCCATCCGCGACTACTTCAACAACGACATCGGTGACATCCTGATCGACACCGACGACATCTACGAGCAAGCGCAGCAGTTCATGTCGCACGTCATGCCCGAGCACGCTGCCCGGGTGAAACGCTACCGCGACGACACCCCGCTGTTCAGCCGCTTCCAGATCGAGCACCAGATCGAGTCGGCCTACGCCCGCACGGTGAACCTGCCCAGTGGCGGCGCCATCGTGATCGACCACACCGAAGCCCTGGTCTCGGTGGACGTCAACTCGGCACGCTCCATCCGGGGCGGTGACATCGAGGAAACCGCCACCCGCACCAACCTCGAAGCCGCCGACGAAGTGGCCCGCCAGATGCGCCTGCGCGACTTGGGCGGCCTGATCGTGATCGACTTCATCGACATGGAAGAGTCACGCAACCGACGCGAAGTGGAAAACCGCCTGCGTGACGCCCTGCGCCAGGACCGCGCCCGTGTGCAGTTCGGCACCATCAGCAAGTTTGGTCTGATGGAAATGAGCCGCCAGCGCCTGCGCCCGGCCCTCTCAGAAGGTGCCTCCATCCCCTGCCCGCGTTGCGGCGGTTCCGGCCACATCCGTGACACCGAAAGCTCGGCCCTGCAGATCCTGCGCATCATCCAGGAAGAGTCCATGAAGGACAACACCGCCGCCGTGCACGCTCAAGTGCCGGTCGACGTGGCCTCCTTCCTGCTCAACGAGAAGCGCACCGAGATCGCCAAGATCGAGATCAAGCAGCGCATCAGCGTGCTGTTGGTGCCCAATAAAACGCTGGAGACACCCAACTACCGTTTGGAGCGACTCAAGCACGACGATCCGCGTCTGGACAGCATCGAGGCCAGCTACAAAATGGCCGAGGAGTTCGAGGACCCCACCACCATGACCCGTCGCTCGCAAGAGCCGACCAACAAGCAGACCCCGGTGATCAAGGGCGTGCTGCCCGACGCACCGGCGCCGGTGGTGGAACCCAAGCCCGTGGCCGAAAAGGCCCCCGCACCCCGTGCCGCCAGTGTTGCGCCCGCAGCAACGGTCGCGAACGAACCACCGGCTTCTCAAGGATTTGTGGGTTGGCTCAAGAACCTCTTTGGCGGCAAGTCCGACGCAGCGCCTGCTGCGGCGCCCGCCAGCGAAACCCCAGCGGCCAAGGAAGAGCGCCGCGACGGTCGTGGTGGCAATCGACGCGGTGGACGCCGTGGCGATCGAGGCGACCGCGGCGGTGACCGCGCCGAGCGCGGTGAGCGTCAGCCACGCGAAGGCCGTGGTGAGGGTCGAGGCGATCGCCAGGGGCAGGAAGCCCGTGGTGAGGGACGGGGGGAGGGTCGCACCGAGGGCGTCGATCGCCCCAACCGCGACCGCCCGAACCGTCCGAACCGAGACGGCCAGGGGGTTCGTGCAGAAGGCCGAGCCCAGGATCAAGCCCCCTCCGCCACAGACGGCGATAACGCGGAAAGCCGCACCGAGCGCGCGCCCCGTGGTGAGCGCCAGGGCGAGCGAGGCGAAGGCCGTCGCGAGCGCGGGGAGCGTGGCGAGGGTCGTCGAGAGCGTGGTGAGGGCCGAGGCGAAGGCAGAAGCGAAGGTCGCCGCGATCGTGGTCCGCGTACCGAGGACGGGCAGGCGCTTTCACCCGACAACCATGCACTGGTCGCGGCCCCCACCGCCGAGGTGCCAATGGCCGCTGAAGGCGTGATCCACCCTGAGGGCAGTGAATCCTCCCGCGCTGAGCGTCCTGCCGGCGAAGAAGGTGGCGAGCGCCGTGAGCGCCGCTCACGTGACCGTTATGGACGCGACCGCCGCGAGCGAGGCGAACGCGCCCCGCGTGAAGGAGAAGCCTCGGTGGAAGGCCATTTGCCGTCCACGGCCGAGACCTCAACCGCGCCGGCGCCGACACCTACCGCACCGGTTCGCGCGTCGATGCCGCGCATTGGCCACTACGACTTGCCGGTGTCTGAACTCGAAGGCCTGGCCCACGCCTCCAGCCTGGAGTGGGTGCAATCCAACCCGAGCCGTGTGGCCGAGGTGCAAGCCGCCATCGCTGCCGAGCCCAAGCCGGTTCACGTGCCGCGCGAGCGCCCGCCCCTGGTGGTGCTGGACGAGGGACCTCTGATTCTGGTGGAAACACGCCGCGATCTGCAGCAACTGGCGATGCCGTTCGAATCAACGCCCACCGCCTGAGACTGAACGCTCCTCCAGAGCCCCATCCTCAACCGAGGTGGGGCTCAGAGCTCAATGCGCCACCAGCGCTGCGCGCCGCCAGGCCAGCGTTGCGGCCGCCTCATCTCCCCGCTGCTGGGCCAACTCGGCCAATGCACACCAGGCCTTGCGTTGCAAGCCTGGTTGGGTGAGTTGAGGCGCACAACGCTCGAGCATTTGCTGCGCCTTGCCCCACAACGAATGCCGCATGCACACCCGGCCATACAAGTACAGCAGGCCCATGTGCTGCGGCTGGCTTAAGCGGGCTTGTTCGGTGCGTGCCAGCCAGTCCGCCTGAGGCTCATCAGCCTGCAGGGCTTGCTCGAGCACCTCGATGAGCTGCAACTGCTGTCGCTCATCGAGCGCCAAGGACCGATCGCCCCAACCAGTCCACAGGGGTAACAACCAGTTCAGCGCCAGACGGGCCGACCCCTGCAAGTGCAGTACACGCCGTGCGGCGTGCAGCGCAATCTCAGGGACCAGGCGCTCGGAACGGTCCAGGGTCGCCCAAGTCTGCGTCAGCTGAGCCGCGTCGTGACACTGGTCCAGCCGAACCAGGATGAGGCTGCGCAACAGGCTCGCAGAAGCCGCGGGCGAAAACGCGCCGTGCTTGGTCAGCAAGCGTGCCGTGTCCAGCGCCAGATCATGCCGTGCGCTCAGGCGCGCGGCCTTCAGCCTCAAACGCAGGGCCAGGGTACGGCGCGAGGCCCCGTGGGGGAGTTGCGTCAACCAGTCCAAGGCCGCCGCCGCGTCTCGGTCCGACAGAGCCCAGCGGGCTGCGCTGAGCAGGGTCGCATCGCCCACATCGGGAGACACGGCATCGGCGGATTTCTGGGCCAGGCCCCAGCCTTGCTGAAAATGCAAATCGCGCGAGGTCTGGTCGTGCAGCACATGCGCGCTTTCGGCAGCAATCAGATGGGCCAGCGCTTGCAAGGTGGGCAGGTGCTTGGGAGGGGGCTCGGAGGGCAAGGCCTGGGCCTGCAAACTGTCGGCGAGTTCCAAGCCTAGCTCCGCTGACTTGCGCGCTCGCAAATACCGCCCCGACATCAACAAGGCGAGTGATTCAAACACCGCTGCGTGCAGGTGTCGCTCCTTTTGCTGGGCGCGCCAGCGACGTGCCTGGTGCGGCAATTCCAGAAAGGCCGCCAAGGCACGCAGCGCCAGATGCATCAGAGCAAAGCTCAACACCCACAGCAGCACCACCAGGTTGATCGACAAATCCAGACGGTAAGGCGACCAGAACAAGGTGACCATGCCCTGGTTGTTGCCTGCCAGCAGGGCACCGGCCACGGCAACACCAAACAAGGCCAGCAACCACAACGCCGCTCGCATCTCAGCGCCCCGCCGCCGCCGTGGCCAACGCCGCCAGCGTGTCGTCAATGCGAGGCAATTCGACCTGCTTGCTGTCAGCCAGCACCTGGCGCAGCGCCGCTTGGGCCGCCAGCCCGCGGCGCGAGCCAACGTCGAAATAGCGCTCCAGATCGCGTTGCACCTGGGTCAAGTCCTGGCGCGCTGCCTCGTGATGGCGCGTGAGCAGGGCCAGTCGGGCATTGAGCAGGCGCAGCTTGAGGTTTTCGCGCAAAAAGTAACTTTGCTCGGGCGCCAGCAAGCCGGCTTCGGGACGGTCGATGCGGCTCACCCGCACCAGGCTGCGCACCTCCTCCCACACAGCCAGCAAGACCCCCTCCCACCAGCTGGCGCTGACGGCCCTGGCCCAACTGCTGGTAGTTGCCGGCTCGGGAGCGGCTGGCTTGGGTTCAGAACCGGACACGGCATTGGCCAGGGGCAGATCGTCGACCCAGCGAGCCAACTCGTCCAGTCGGATCAGCAAGCCCGGCGTGTCTGTCACCGATGCCGTGTTGACGCGCTCAATGTCGCGCGTGAGCGCGCGCTGCAAGGGAGCCAGCCGGGGCTGTGCCACCTTGGCCAAGCGCGCTTCGGCCGCGCGCAAGGCGGTCAACAGCGGCTGCACACTGCCGGTCAATTGGGCCTGCTGCTGGGCCAGACGAATGGCCGAGTCGATATCGACCACCAGATTTTCATCGCGCGAGCGCGAGAGGCTTTGCATCAACTCTTCGAGTTGGCTGCGCTGCAGGGCCACTTCGTTGAGTTTGCCGTCAGTCAGGGCCAGATGAGCCGCCGTGGAGCGGGCCAGCTCCTGGGCCTGTTTGGCCGTGGCCTTGGCCTCGATGGCTTGCTCGCTGGTGTCTGCGCTCTGACGCGCCAGTTGTTCTTGAATGCCCGAGAGTTTTTGCCACAGCAGCACGGTACTGAACAAGGCCAACGCAGCGACCCCTCCAATGGTCAAAACCCATGCGCGTGACACCGCACGCTGAGGTGCTGGCGCGGGCGGTGTCGCAGCAGGCTTCGCGGGGGCATGGGTCGGCTCGGCAGCCTGCCGTGGCGATGGTTCTGGCACGGGTGTGGATTCGGACTCGGCACTCATGAAAGAGATTCTAATGACGCCACCTGGCGCGCCAGTTCGTTGGCCTGCGGTTTGCACACCGACACATACCCCCATCCGAGCGATCGCAACACCTGCGCGATGCGGTCATGCGTGGCCACAGCGCGAGCCGCAGACCATGGCCCGAGGGGCAACAACTCCGCCAGGTAGTGCACCGCCAGCGAACTGCTGAAGACCCACACAGACCCATCGGCCAGGGCCTGTCGGGCACGCTGCTGCCGCTGGGTATCCCAGCGCGGCGCACCGCGCTGGTAGGCCACCACCCAGCGCACCCGAACGCCCTGGGTCGTCAGTTGCTCAGCCAGCCAGTCACGTCCCACACCGGTCTGCTCCAGCGGCGAATTCATTTCAGCGTCGCGCTCCGAGGTGGCCTCGGTACCGCGCACAATCGCCACCGTCTCACCCGCTGGCCAGGCGGCCACTTGAGGGCGAACCATGGCCCACAGGTGCTCGGTATCGAACTGGGGGGCATCATCCGCGGGCGCGTCAATCTGCATCTCGGCCACACCGCACTGGCGCAGCGCACGCCGAGTCCCTGGGCCGGTTGCCCAGAAACGGACGTCGGTCAGGTCCGCGCCATCAGGGCGTCTTGCAAAGAAATGCTGGACGGCCGGTGTGCTGACGAACATCCAGGCGCGGCAGGCCGCAAGGTTGTGCCAGGCCTGGTCGATGGCAGCCGGTGAATCCACTGCCTGCGTTTCAATCAGCGGCCAATCCCGCACCTCATGTCCAGCGGATTGCAAGGCCTCCTGCCACGCACGGCTTTGACCGGCCGGCCGGGTCAGGATGACGCAAGACATTCAGCGCGCGCCCCCAGCTCGCAGGCGAGCCGCGACCTCAGTGCCAATGCGCTCGGCCGTGGCCAAGTCGGCGCAATCATCGGTTAGCTCGGCGGTCACCAGCGTGGCAGCGCCTTCAGGGTCTCCCCAGGCGGCACGCAAATGCAGGTACTCGCCCTGCATCACCGCGTGGGCGGCGAGAGGCATGGAGCAGCTCCCCCCCATGGCGCGGCTCACGGCACGTTCGGCCGCCACAGCCAGCCAGGTGGTCTGGTGGGACAGCGGGGCCAGCAGGTCGTGCAAATCGGCGCGGTCGGCGCGCACTTCCAGGCCCAGGGCTCCTTGCCCGGCAGCGGGCAGCATTTCATGGGTTTCGAAGATGGTCCGGATGCGCTCGCCCAGGCCCAGACGCTTGAGTCCGGCGGCCGCCAGCACGATGCCGTCGTACTGCCCCTCGTCGAGCTTGCGCAGACGGGTGTCCAGGTTACCCCGCAAAGGCTCAATGCGCAGGTCCGGGCGCAAGGCACGCAGCAAGACGGTGCGGCGCAGGCTGGAGGTGCCCACCACCGCGCCTGGCGGGAGCGCTTGCAAATGGGGGTAGCGGGATGACACCCAGGCGTCGCGCGGGTCTTCGCGCTCCATCACACACGCCAGGGCAAAGCCCTCGGGCAGCTCCATCGGCACATCCTTGAGCGAATGCACCGCCAGGTCGGCACGCCCCTCTTCGAGGGCCACTTCCAACTCTTTGACAAACAAGCCCTTGCCGCCCACTTTGCTGAGGGTGCGGTCCAGTATCTGGTCGCCCTGGGTGGTCATGCCCAGCAAGTCCACGGTACGACCGCGGTCGCGCAACAGCGCCTGAACATGGTGGGCCTGCCACAGGGCCAAACGACTTTCACGGGTGGCGATGATCAAGGGTGCTGCACTCACAACAAAAATCCCAACGTTGAAGGGGAGGACACGACACTCATGCTAGCACGGGGGCTAGGCCGTCCGCCCACTAAAATCGGCGCATGGCAAGCAATCAACTCGACACCAAATCCCAGGGCTGGTCGGCCCTCTTCTCCGAACCCATGAGCGAGTTGGTGCAGCGCTACACCGCCAGCGTCTTCTTCGACCAGCGCCTGTGGCGTGCGGATATCGCCGGCTCGCTGGCCCATGCTGGCATGCTGGCCCAACAAGGCATCCTCAGTGCGGATGACCTGGCCGCCATTCAGCGGGGCATGGCGCAGATCCAGGCCGACATCGAAGCCGGCCGTTTCGAGTGGAAGCTGGAACTGGAGGATGTGCATCTCAACATCGAGGCCCGCCTCACCCAGCTGGTGGGCGATGCGGGCAAGCGTCTGCACACGGGCCGCAGCCGCAACGACCAGGTGGCCACCGATGTGCGTTTGTGGCTGCGTGACGAAATCGACCAGATCATCAACCTGCTGACCGAGTTGCAGCGCGCCTTGTTGAGTGTGGCCGAGCAGAACGTCGAGGTCATTCTGCCGGGCTTCACCCATTTGCAAGTGGCCCAGCCGGTGAGCTTCGCGCACCACCTGCTGGCCTACATCGAGATGTTCGCCCGTGATGTGGAGCGCCTGCAGGATGTGCGGCGTCGTACCAACCGTTTGCCGCTGGGGTCGGCCGCGCTGGCGGGCACCACCTACCCGCTGGACCGCGAGCACGTGGCCGTCGCACTGGGCATGGTCGACGAACACGGCCAGCCGGCCGTGTGCCAGAACAGCCTGGACGCGGTGAGCGACCGCGATTTCGCCATTGAATTCACCGCGGCTGCCAGCTTGTGCATGGTCCACATCAGCCGGCTGAGTGAAGAACTGATTCTGTGGATGAGCCAGAACTTTGGCTTCATTCGCATCGCTGACCGTTTCACCACCGGCAGCTCCATCATGCCGCAGAAGAAAAACCCCGATGTGCCCGAGCTCGCGCGCGGCAAGACTGGGCGTGTGGTGGGTCACCTGATGGGGCTCATCACCCTCATGAAGGGCCAACCCCTGGCCTACAACAAGGACAACCAGGAAGACAAGGAACCGCTGTTTGATACGGTGGACACCCTGCGCGACACCCTGCGCATCTTCAGCGAGATGATCGGCGGCGAAGTGGACCCCGCCACGGGGCAGAAGTCTGGGGGCTTGCAAGTCAACCCAAACGCCATGGAAGCAGCTGCCCAAAAGGGTTACGCCACCGCCACCGACCTGGCGGACTACCTGGTGAAAAAGGGATTGCCCTTTCGCGACGCCCACGAAATCGTGGCGCACGCGGTCAAGGCGGCGAGCAGCCATCCATGCGATCTCTCTGAATTGCCGCTCACGGTGTTGCAGGGCTTTCATCCGTCCATCGGGGAGGACGTCTACCCGGTGCTCAGCCTGCGTGGTTCGCTGGAGGCGCGCAATACCCTGGGAGGCACCGCACCATCGCAAGTGCAGGCCCAGATCCAGCGGCATCACCAACGTTTGAAGTAATGGGCTTGGGTTGTCCCGGTTTTCACAGCCACCCGGTCAGAGTGGCGCTAGGATGCAACCGCTGTTATTCGCCATCCGCGAGGAATTTATGACCGTCATCACCAACATCGAAGATCTGCGTGTTCTGGCCCAGCGGCGCGTACCGCGCATGTTCTATGACTATGCCGATTCCGGCAGCTGGACCGAAAGCACCTACCGCGCCAACGAGTCGGATTTCCAAAAGATCAAGTTGCGCCAGCGCGTGGCCGTCAACATGGAGGGGCGCAGCACCGCCTCCACCATGATCGGCCAGCCGGTGGCCATGCCCGTGGCGATTGCACCCACCGGCCTGACGGGCATGCAGCATGCCGACGGCGAGATACTGGCGGCACGGGCGGCCAAGGCCTTTGGCATTCCGTTCACGCTCTCCACCATGAGCATCTGCTCGATCGAGGACGTGGCCCAAGGCACCGACGGCCATCCGTTCTGGTTCCAGCTCTACGTGATGCGCGATCGTGACTTCATCGGCCGCCTCATTGACCGCGCCAAGGCAGCGGGTTGTTCGGCCCTGGTGATCACGCTGGATTTGCAAATCCTGGGGCAACGCCACAAGGACTTGAAAAACGGCTTGTCCGCGCCCCCCAAACTGACCCTCCCCAACATCCTCAACATGATGACCAAGCCCCGCTGGTGTCTGGGCATGCTGGGCACCCAGCGGCGCGAGTTTGGCAACATCGTGGGCCATGTCAAGGGCGTGGAGAACATGGGTTCGCTTTCCTCCTGGACCGCGCAGCAGTTCGACCCGCGTCTGAACTGGGGCGATGTGGAATGGATCAAGAACCGCTGGGGCGGCAAGATCATCCTCAAGGGCATTCAGGACGTGGAAGACGCCAAGCTCGCCGTGGCCAGTGGGGCCGACGCGCTCATCGTCTCCAACCACGGCGGGCGTCAGCTCGACGGGGCCGAGTCCAGCATCAACTCCCTGCCCGCCATCGTCGACGCGGTAGGCAGCCAGATTGAAGTGCACATGGACGGCGGCATCCGCAGCGGCCAGGATGTGCTCAAGGCCGTGGCACTGGGGGCCAAGGGTACCTACATCGGTCGCTCCATGCTGTATGGCCTGGGTGCCATGGGCCAGGCCGGTGTGAGCAAGGCCTTGCAGATCATTCACAACGAGCTGGATCTGACCATGGCGTTTTGTGGTCGCACCCAAATCGGGACCGTTGACTCCAGCATTTTGTTGCCCGGCACGTTTCCCAAGGCTTGAGGATCGCCAGCGCATCGCGCGCGGTCATCGCCAACCGTGACGCCCTGCAGGTCGCCGACGTACCATGCCTCCATGACAAGGGGATAACGTGACCTCGCGGGCTCTCACTCGCCGCATCGCCCACCTCGACATGGACGCTTTCTACGCGTCGGTCGAGTTGCTGCGCTATCCGCAACTCAAGGGACTGCCCGTGGTGATTGGCGGGAGCCGACACCGCGAGGAAGTGTTGACCGAGCGGCTGCAAGCGGCCTATCCCGATGTCGACTGGCGCAGCACGCCCAAAAGCGAAATTCCGTTGGCGTTTTTTGAAAAGCTGGAGACCTATGCCGGCCGTGGCGTGATCACCACCGCCACCTACCCCGCTCGGCAATTTGGCATTGGCTCGGCCATGGGCCTGATGAAAGCGGCCAAGCTGTGTCCGCAGGCCTTGCTGCTGCCGGTCGACTTTGATCGGTACCGGCAGTTTTCGCGGCAGTTCAAGGCGGTGATCACCGAGATCGCCCCCGTGATGGAAGACCGTGGTGTGGATGAGGTCTACATCGATTTCACCGAGGTACCGGGGGGTCAGCGTGAGGGGGGACGCACCCTGGCCCGGTTGATCCAGCGCGGCATTCTGGACGCCACAGGACTGACTTGCTCGATTGGCGTGGCGCCCAACAAGCTGCTGGCCAAGATGGCGAGCGAATTCAACAAACCCAACGGAATCTCCATCGTGCTCGACGAGGACCTGAGCACACGCATCTGGCCTCTGCCATGCCGCAAGATCAATGGCATCGGCCCCAAGGCAGAAGCCAAGCTGGCCGCTGCAAACATCCACACCATCGGCGATTTGGCGCAAGCGCCGCGTGACTGGCTGATAGCGCACTTTGGCAACAGCTACGGCGCCTGGCTGCACGACGCTTCGCACGGCCGCGACGACAGACCGGTGGTCACGCACAGCGAACCGGTGACGCTCAGCCGTGAAACCACCTTTGAGCGCGACTTGCACGCGGTGCAGGACCGCGAGGCCTTGGGCGCTATCTTCACCCGACTGTGCGAGCAAGTGGCCCAGGATTTGCAACGCAAAGGCTATCTGGGTCGCACGATCGGCATCAAGCTGCGGTATGACAATTTCAAGAGCGTCACCCGGGACCAGAGCATCGACTTCTACACCGCCGATGCGGCCACCTTGCGCCGTGTGGCGGGGCAATGCCTCAAACGGGTGGACCTGCACCGGCGCTTGCGCTTGCTCGGCGTGCGGGTGAGTTCGCTGGTCCCCAGCGAGGGGCTCACCCAGAAGCCTTGGACATCTGTCAACGCATCATGGGCCGAGCACCAGGTGCAGGAGGAATTGCCCGGCCTGGGTACCGATGAGTCGATCGACTGAGGTATTCACGCATCCTTCATTGCCGCGCGGTGCGCACACTGAGCGGCAGGTTCTGCGGGTGGCTGGTGCGAAAGGGGTTGATGTCCAGACCTCCTCGGCGTGTGTAACGCGCGTAGACCATCAACTGCGACGGCCGGCATTGCCGCCAGATATCCATGAAGATGCGCTCCACGCAGTGTTCATGGAATTCGTTGTGGTTGCGAAAACTCACCAGGTACTGCAACAAACCTGCTTGGTCTATCTGAGGCCCGCTGTAGCGGATCTGCACGCTGCCCCAATCGGGCTGTCCCGTCACCAGACAATTGCTTTTGAGCAATTGACTGGTCAGGGTTTCCGTCACCGGTGACTCGTCAAATTGGGCGCTCAGCAATTCGGGGGCGGGTTGGTAATGGGTGCATTCCAGGTCGAGCCGATCCAGATCCAGGCCCTCGAGTTCCT